>Ga0209986_10000253_pt1 | contig 50477 bp, 41 predicted proteins | sample BlataG_FD_183168 | JGI IMG/M metagenome (GOLD analysis project Ga0209986, IMG submission 183168) | Deep subsurface microbial communities from Black Sea to uncover new lineages of life (NeLLi) - Black_00105 metaG (SPAdes) (version 2) | ecosystem: Environmental > Aquatic > Marine > Oceanic >... | reverse complement strand
GCCTCGTGGTAACAGAACTCGGCAAGTAATACACAAGTAACATTTGCATATAAATAAAGCCCGCATTCCTGCGGGCTTTATTTTTTGGAGCATACAAATATCTATTCACTGCGAACCGGCCAGTCCCCAGGCCTCTCCGCCGTTGGACGTGCTTAAGGCTTTCCAAAGGCCCAAGTCCGTATCGTTGGTAAAAAATTCGACGTGCGCATCTCCAAACGTAGCCTGCACACCGCCCGGGTGATTGCTGTGGGCGTGGGTGTCTGTGGCCGTGATGGTGTTACTTCCTTCGGCCTTATGATTGGGTTTGTTACCAGCATGAAAAACCACAGTACCTTCGGTTCCATTTAACTGGCCCGCATCGCTCTTTTCACTATAAAACAGAGTGTTACTCTCCCCGTCTCGGGCCATCGAAGCGCGACTAGTACGCGTTGACCGAAATGCGCCCGGACCATCCGCACCAAAACCACTGGGATCGTCTCCAGTTCCATCCGCTCCGCTGCCTCCTTCCCAGGCATTGCCATCGTCGTCCGTCGGATCGATTTGGCAGTAATTATAGTTGGTACCAATGCACTGCACATAATTGGTCATGGGAGTATTAGTATCATTGCCTGTACCGTCATCAGTCATCCCGTCTTGATTGACCCCACTGGGACACATAAAGATGGGTACCTTCTTTGCGAGAGCACCACCATTTGAGATCGCATCGTACGCATTGCTTAGTTCCAGATAGGGCATCAGTTCCACCAAACCACTCCCCGCCTGATTGCCCGAAATGGCGGGGAGCTTTTCTCTATTTTGGCCGCTGTAGGACTGACAGGCGAGTCCCAGGTTTCGTGCATTGCTCCCGCACTGTGCCCCACGGGCAGCTTCGCGTGCAGAATTAATGGCCGGCAACAGCATCGAAGCCAAAATGCCGATGATCGCAATCACGACCAGCAGTTCCACCAACGTAAAACCTGTGCGGCTCTTTTTTACTTTGCCAGTATTCACCTTGCCAGAATTATTCATTTTTTTGCTCTCCACCGTTTTGCTGTTCCGCATTGGTTGATGAAATATTCTATGAAAAGTCACGGTCGTAACCTCCCGAGATAGAGCCCCTCTTCTTCTTCGCCGGTTTTCTTTGCTCAGCCGCTCGCCTTCTCACATCTTTCGTTTTCAGAAGAAACCGCGCAACCTACTGGAAATATTATCGACTCACGCTTACTGCAGTATACCGGCAATCCGGAAAAAATCGCAACTGAAAACCCTAACCTCAAATTCTAAGGGCCTTTAGAGCGGCTGTCAAGCATTTTTACCTCTTGGGGCCCATGCCCCGGCTCCTTCCATCGGTTGCTGCCAACGAGGCATCCCCTGCAATCCACCCCCCGCTTTAGCTGTGCATCCTCGGCAGCAAACTGCCGCTGGCAAGAATCGCTGCCTCTGCCGCTGCGAGTTCATCGTGTCGTAAAGCGACCACTTCGGGGGAGGCAAAACTTCGGGCCAGTCGCAGATAGGTCGTATGATGACGTGCTTCGGATTCAAACAAGTTTCCATAAAACGCTGCGAGTTCGCTATCTTCCAAATGATCCCGTAAGGCGGCGAACCGCTCGCACGAACGCGCCTCGATCAACCCCGCGACCAGTAACCGATCCACCGCCCGGTCCGGTTCGTTGGAGCGGACTAATTTGTTCAGTTCCTTCCCGTACGCGGCCGGCTGCTGCCGGCGGAACGTGATCCCCCGGCGAAGGAGCAGCGCACAAACCAGGTCGAAGTGCTCGAGCTCTTCCGCAATAATCAGTGTCATTTCACGACACAACTCCGCATGGGTGTCGTACGCGCAGAGCAAATTCATCGCCGTGCGGGCTGCTTTTTTTTCACAGTGCGCATGATCGATTAGCACTTCTTTGAGATTTTCTCTGACTTGCTCAAGCCAACAGGCAGAAGTCGCGGATTTAAGTCCCAGCATCGGTCTTTGCTCTCCAACCTTTGCGGCTATGATCTAGATTTGCGTCGACGTTGTATCCATAGCGAAGAGGTGGCAGCATCCCCGCCCACACAATCAAACCAAACTCGCCCAAACTGGCCCAAACTAGCGAAGCACACTGCGTCAATCAATCCACCGAGTGACAATCTACTGGAGTTATCCACAATACGGCGTTGGCGCCGCACACTCGATAGGAATCTGGCACAGCATTTTTTGTATTCGCGCGGTCGGCAAACTATGAAGCGTGGAGGGAAAGGGCAAATGCACTTACCACAGATCATTGCGCACCGCGGAGCCTCCTTTGATGCACCTGAAAATACCCTCGCTGCGATCAATCTGGCCTGGAGGCAGCAGGCAGATGCGGTAGAAATCGACATCCGACTGACCCAAGATGAACACATCGTCGCGATTCACGATGCCGACACCACGCGCACTTGCGATCGCCAAATGATCGTCGCCGAATCCACCTACGCCGAACTGCAGCAGGCAGACGCCGGGGGCTGGAAAGGTCCCGCTTATCGAGGAGAGCAGATACCACGGCTTGCAGAAATCCTGACCACACTCCCCGAGTGGGCACGCCTGTTTATTGAGATAAAATGTGGTGAGGAAATTCTTGCACCTCTCGCGGCACAACTCGCCGGCGACGTGAAACTGCAATCCCGGTTGGTCCTGATCGGCTTCAATGCGGCGTTGATTGCAAAAACAAAAACAATACTCCCTGCGAGTTCGGCACTCCTGTGTGCCGCGGTCGCCGATCGTGTCGCAGCACCCTGGAGCGAGGCAGCCATCGAGAAGTTGGTTGAAAAAGCCAAACGTCTCGAACTCGATGGAGTCGATCTCGATGCGGCAGCTGCGATCGACCGCAGAGCGGTCGAAAAACTGCACGACGCTGGATTCGGTTGTTACTTTTGGACAGTCGACAATCCCCCGCTTGCCTACCAACTCGCCCAATGCGGAGTCGACGGTGTGACCACCAACCGCCCTGGCTGGCTTCGTGGGAAACTCGAAACCGAGGGACTGGATACCTCATCTTAAAACTCGCAAATCCCCCTGCTTACGAGTCATTCCTCTTTTCACTACACTGTGACGCGTGTCTGCCGGGCTGCCGGGGCCCTTGGGCACCACCGTTTTCAATCTACCGAACTGCCAGGAAAAGAACGTCATGACACATCAGCAACTACAATGGGCGGGAGGACTCTCACTGCTTATCGCGGCCTTCTGTCTGGTCGCTTTGGTCGGCTGGACCGATAAAGAACCTGCACAGCAAAGCGACACACCGGCCATCCTCGGCTCCTGGTCCTGGTACACCGGTACCATGCAAGTCAAAAGTGATGGCACGTGTCACTGGCAGGGTGCTGGGCGGGAAGAACACGGAAAGTGGAAAAAAGCGGAGGGGTATTTATTTGACTGGGGGGAGAAAGGGAACGACTGGAATTACTTGGACGTAGACTCCGAGGGTCGACTCTCGGGCCAATTTCTTAAATGGGGTGGCGAGCTTCAGGGCACAAGACCTGAAAATACGCCTGATCAATAAGTCCGGGCCTTTTTTCTTCGCTCTCACATTTCCGTAGCGGATGGCCAAAATCGACCATCGTGTTTGGGATACACCACCGCGCATTTTGAATTATACTCGAACCGGTATCTCTTCGAAGGAATTTCGGGTTTAGGGGATTTTCGTATGGTTGTGCTGAACCGAGCGAGGCGTCGCGAACTGATGCAAACTCTCCCTCCTCAAAAATTCGCTCGCACTTTTCGAAAATGGACACTGAGGCGTTTCCTCAACCGGATGCCGCACCTCCTTCCCCTTGCCGCAGTCTCGCTGGCGCTTACCGCCTGCAACCGCGGTAGCGACACGGTCGATCAACTGCCTCCGGTCACGGTTGTTCATCCGGTAATGCAAGATGTCACGCTGTATGAATATTTTACCGGTCAAATCGAAGCCATTGACTCGGTCGATATCCGCAGTCGCGTTTCGGGATACCTCGATAAAATTCGCTTTAAGAGCGGCAGCGAAGTGGGAAAAGAGGAGGTGCTTTTTATTATCGATCAGCGACCGTTCCAGGCTAAAGTCGACCAGCAGACGGCAAGTCTCGAACAGTCCAAGGCGCAACAAAAGTTGGCACACATCCAATACAAACGCGATATCGGACTTCAACGAACGGACCCCGGTGCAATCGCTCAGGTCTCAATTGATCGGTCGGTAGCGAATGTGGGGGTGCAGGATGCAAATGTGATGCAAGCGCAGGCGCAGCTCGAGGAGGCCCAATTGGACCTCAACTATTGCACCATCAGTTCGCCTATTTTGGGTCAGGTCAGTCGCAACTATGTCTCGGTGGGAAATCTCATCACCGGCGGCACGGCCCAAGCAACGCTGCTTACGACAGTCGTTTCGGTCGATCCCATTTATGCTTATTTTTATGTCGATGAGCATACGATCGAGCGCGTTGAAAAATCGATTCGTGAAGGGAAGCGTCCGCCGGTGAAATCAAAGAAGATTCGCGTGGAACTCGGCCTGAATATCGATGCGGATCAATACCCGCATCAGGGCGTCATCGATTTTAGCGACAATCAGTTCAGTACCGACACAGGAACGCTTCAGGTACGTGGCGTTTTCCACAACCCCAAACCAGAAAAAGGTGAACGCATCCTCGTGCCGGGCCAATTCGTCAACATTCGGGTTCCCGTCTCGAAAGGCCCACATTTGCTCGTCAAGAGCGAAGCCATTGGACAAGACATCGTGGGAACCTATGTGGTCGTGGTCGACCCGAACCAAGTTGCCAACTACCGTTACGTTGAAATCGGCCCTGAAGTTGACCGGATGACTGTCATCAATAAAGGGCTTTCCACCGAAGATCGGGTCGTGATCGCCGGACAGCACAACGCACCCCCCGGTGCGAAAGTAAGCGTTCATGAAGCAACGGAGGGATCGACACCGTCACCACCGTCACCATCGCCACCACCGTCGGCAAACCAAACTTCCGGTACCGGAGGGTAGGGGATTGTTTTCACATTGTTTTCACAATGCCGCACTGTGGTCCTCTGCGTCCACTAGATCTTAAGGATGTCGAACCAATATGCTGTCGCGATTTTTTATTGAGCGACCTATCTTTGCGAATGTAATCGCCATCGTCACGGTGATTCTCGGCATCGTCACACTCGTCCGTTTACCGGTTGAGCAGTACCCCCAGATTACACCTCCCACGGTCCAGGTGGTAACGACCTATCCAGGCGCCAACGCAGAGGTCCTCTCGGAAACTGTGGCCCAACCGATTGAACAGCAGGTCAACGGTGTGGAAAACATGCTCTACATGTCCAGTACGTGCGCGAGCAACGGCAGCTACACACTCACCATCACTTTCGACATTGGTACCGATCTGGATACGGCGCAGATATTGGTTGAAAACCGAGTCGCAATCGCAGAACCGCAACTACCGCAAGAGGTCAAGCAACAAGGTGTCGTCACGCAAAAACAATCGACCGATATTGTGCTGATCGTCGCGCTCACTTCCCCCGATGGAAGCATCAATCCACTGGCGCTAAGCAACTACGCTACGGTACGCATCAAAGAGGAACTTTCTCGCATCAACGGGGTAGGGAGTATTACCGTCTTTGGAAGTGGTGACTATTCCATGCGGATCTGGCTCAATCCCGGGGCGCTAAAAGCGCGCAACCTGACCGTGCAGGATGTTCTCAAAGCCGTCCAAGGACAAAATGTCCAAGTTGCCGCTGGACAACTCGGCGGCCCCCCGGCACCCCCGGACACCGAATTCCAATTGACCCTCAACGTGAAGGGCCGCCTTACGGAAGTTGCCGAATTTGAGAGCATTATTCTCAAGGGTGGCGACGATGGAGCATTGACCTACCTCCGCGATGTGGGACGCGTGGAACTCGGGAGTAAGGACTACAGTGTCTACTGTGAAAAAAGCGGCATGCCAAGCGCGGGCGTGGCCGTCTACCAATTGCCGGGTGCCAACGCACTCGATCTGGCTGAAGCGATTCAGGAAAAAATGGTTGAATTGGCTCGGCGCTTTCCCACCGGACTGGTCTACGACATTCCTTTCAATACCACGAAATTCGTTAAAGCTTCGATTGATGAGGTTTATCGAACCCTCTTGGAAGCTGGCTTCCTGGTGCTGGTCGTGATCCTGGTGTTCTTACAAGATTGGCGGGCGGTCATGGTGCCAGCCACAACCGTACCGGTCACCATCATTGGAGCCTTTGCCTTTTTTGGGTTATTCGGATTCACCGTCAACATGCTGACGCTGTTCGGACTTATTCTCGCCATCGGCCTGGTGGTCGATGATGCCATTATCATCGTGGAAAATGCCTCGCATCATATCAGTGATGGAGAAACCCCTAAAAATGCCACGATTCGGGCGATGGATGAACTCTTTGGTCCCATCATTGCGACCAGTCTCGTGCTGATGGCGGTATTCCTTCCCTCGACGTTTCTCGGAGGCATCGTGGGACAGATGTACCGTCAGTTTGCCCTGACGATTGCCGCCACGGCTGTGATTAGTACGATCAATGCGGTAACGCTTAAGCCGGCACAGTGCGCGGTCTATCTCCGACCCCCCAAGAAACCGGGCATCTTTGCCCGCACTTTCAATCGGTTTTATGACCGCTGCGAACGGATGTATTTTGCCCTGATCCAAAGGCTTGTTTGCTGGGTTGTTCCCACGATGCTCGGCTTTGTGGCACTTGTGGTGCTTACGATCTGGTGTTTTCAATCGCTGCCGACCGGATTTCTTCCCACCGAAGACCAGGGCTACCTTCTGGTTTCGGCAGAACTCCCGCCCGCCGCATCCCTGCAGCGAACGCATGGAGTCACCGACGAATTGCAGACGATGATTGCGAAATTACCAGGCGTTGCGGATACTGTGATCATTGGCGGGCGTTCGCTCCTGGATAACACGAGTTCCTCGAACAGTGCTGTCATCTATATCATCCTCAAGGACTGGTCTGAGAGAACGACTTCAGAGACATCCTTGCTTGGCATTTATAATGCCTTGCAGAAAATGTCCCTGGATTATCAGCCAGCCAAAGTCTTTGCACTCCCGCCACCGTCGATCCCCGGGCTGGGAATCAGTGGTGGTTTCAGCCTCGAACTCCTTGCTCAGTCGGGCGAGGATTTGCAGGGTGAACTTGAGATGCTTGAGAAATCCATCGAGGCCATAACCCTGGACAGCAAAAATGAGCCTTCGCTGGAGAATATACAAACGGCGTTTCAGGCTGGGGTTCCCCAAATGCAAATCGATATTGATCGACAGAAAGCAGCTACACTCGATCTGCAATTGAACGATGTTTTCCAGACGATGCAGGGATATCTCGGTGCCTTCTATGCGAACGACTTCAATAAATTCAATTACACCTACCAGGTGCGCATCCAGGCTGACAATCAATTTCGTAATTCGGTACAAGACCTGAAAAGACTTGAAGTCCGCAACACGAAAGGGGACATGGTTCCCTTGGGAACTCTCATCAACATCAAACGTTCGTATGGGCCGCAAATCGTTAGTCGCTACAATCTTTACCCCGCGGCGCTTTTGATGGGCATGGCGAGTCCCGGATACAGTTCGGGAGAAGCGATGGCGGCGATGGAGCGACTGGCGAAGAAACATCTGCCCTTTGGCAGTAGCTATGCCTGGACCGGGGTTTCCTATCAAGAAGCCAATATGGGCAGCCAACCGATCGTGGTCTTCGCCTTGGCCGTCTTGATGGTTTATCTGGTACTTGCCGCCCAGTATGAAAGTTGGGCCAGTCCAACGGCTGTGATTCTTGTGGTCCCCATCGCACTCTTGGGATCGGCCGCCGCGATTTATGTCCTTCCCTTTGGTATCGATATCTACGCCCAAATCGGGCTGATCCTTGTCATCGCTCTGGCCAGCAAAAATGCGATTTTGATCGTTGAATTCGCCCGCGAAATCCGCAAACAAGGCAAATCCATTGCCGAGGCGGCAGCCGAGGCGGCCCGTCTACGCTTTCGGCCGATCATGATGACAAGTTTTGCGTTTATTCTCGGCATGCTGCCGCTGGTCACTGCGAAGGGTGCCGGGGCCTCGAGCCGGATTTCGCTGGGTTCAACCGTACTTGGTGGGATGGTCACCTCCACGTTCCTGGCGGTCCTTTTCGTACCGACCTTTTTCGTGGTCGTCCAGCACACGAGCGAATGGTGGGCAGGGCGTAAGAAAAAGGCGACCGATCCGCCGACTGCCGATTCTTAATCCTGCAAACGGCCGGCCTAACGATTCATTTGCCAAATGGCCGCATTGAGTCCCGAGGCAAAGGACACCCATAAAAGATAGGGAACAAGTAACCACGCAGCCGATCTGGAGATGGGCCAGAAAGCGCGGATGGTCATCAAAATTGCAAGCCAGAGGAGAAGGATTTCACCCATGGCCCATGCTGGCTTCTCGGCGCCAAAGAAAAGCAAACTCCAGAGACTGTTGAGTCCCAACTGAGAGGCAAACCAAAGCAGCGGTCGCTTTCCTGCTTTCCAACCGGCTTGTCGCCAGATGAGCCACACCGCGACCGCCATCATCGCATAGAGCAAGGACCACACGGGGCCAAACACCCAATCGGGTGGCGTCCAGAGAGGTTTTGCAATTCCCGCATACCACGTGGGAATCTGCGGCACAGTTGCAAGATTGCCCAGCAAGGCCGCCCCGTAACAAACACCCACCGCCACGACCAAACCCCATGCTTGCGCTTTGACCGACCTTTGCGGTGGCCGGAGGTGATCCATCACGACTTTTTGTCTTTGCTCGTATTCGGCCGGTCGGCCTTCAGTTCGCCTTCAAGTACGCCAATCAAGACAGGATCGTTTGGTCCTGTCTGCGGTTCAAAACGACGGACGACTTTTCCGTCACGATCGATAAGGAATTTCTCAAAATTCCAGGACACGTCTCCCGCGCCTTTGGGTTTGGTCGCGAGACCGGTGAGCAATTTATAAAGCGGACAGGCATCGTTCCCGTTGACATCGACCTTTTCGAAAAGATCGAAGGTGACCCCATAATTGGACGTGCAGAATTCGCGAATCTCCTCCGCGGAACCGGGCTCCTGCCTGCCGAACTGATTGCAGGGAAATCCAATCACTCGAAGTCCCTGGGGCCCATACTTTTTGTGCAGTGCCTGCAGTTGCTCATACTGGGGTGTCAAGCCACACTCGCTTGCTACGTTGACAACGAGTACCACATCGCCCTGATATTTATTGAGATCGACTTCTTTCCCATCGAGTGATTTCATTTTGAAATCGAGTGCTTTCGCAGCGACTCCCGCGTTCCCCTCAGACTCCTCGGCCATGGCATCTATCTCCCCAAGGATCAATGTAAAAATCAGCAAAAAAAGTTTGAATGCACGACTCATCAACGTTGGCTCCTTCTTCAAAACAGCTTGGCGGAAAAAGCACGCTGCCCAATTCACACAGCGTGGAAATGTTCTGCGAAATGGTAGGGATGTCACACCGAGAGTCAAGATGCACAACGCAGTTGAGGCGGCTTTTCGAACCGCCGTCCGGGGCGACTTCGACGAACCGAGCGAGGCCGACGGGACTCGAACCCGCAACCACCGGATCGACAGTCCGGTACTCTAACCAATTGAGCTACGGCCCCCCAAACGGGAGTTTAATCGCCTGATTATAGTGCCAGACGTTGACCCCGCAAGTACGGCCCCGGGGATGAAATCTGGCAAGGATGTTGTAGAATAGACCCTCCATAGGGTATTCTGAGCGGGTTGCAAGAATGACCGTTTCGCACTGACGAAGAGGGGGAAATTGATCATGCCGCTGTTTGAGGTTGAGACGGATAACCACATTATTATTACTTGGGCCGACGACGAACCATCCGCAACAGACGTTGTTCAGGACGCGTATCCCGAAGAGGAGGTCACGCGTTTAACGAGGCGACCCCGGGATACCTGGGTTATTTCCAAAAGTGCCTTAGGGCTTTCCCAAGGCAACGGTGATCCCTGCAATACCGCCAGAGACTGCTTGGCAAAGGCCTCGGGAGACAAAGTACAGGCCATCAGGCTCTATATGCACGAAACAGGTGCGGACCTGGAACGTTCACGAAAAGTGATCGAATCCAACATGGTCATGGGCTGGTAAGGAACAACCATTCCTGGCAGAGTCGCAATCATAAAAAAAGAGTAACGAACATCCTTGTTCGTTACTCTTTTGAAGAGGTACAGAAATATTTCTGTACGGAATGCCTTCCTTGGCATTCATGGACAGTGCACTAAAAAGTGGTGTTCGGTCCTACTCGGTTCTTCCTGTGTTCCCTCGCTCTCAGGGGCGATCCGTTGCCGGCGGATTGTACGGTATATCGGATTGGTAATTATTTCTGTCACCCGGCACGGTGGGAGCCACCTTGGTCCCGTTAGGCACGTAGCGACTCGTACTTCCAGGCGTGAAACCAACCTGTTCGATGCTCCCCGCAACCGGGTTTCTCGGCACGACAGTTTGAGGGTAGCGTCCGGCCTGATTGTTTCCCGCACTTGGGCTGCGCACATCGGCTCTCACTCCAGGATTGGTGGTGGGAGAGGAAGGAGCGGAGGGTGACGCGGGGGGCATCGTACCGGCCAACGGTGAGGCAGGGCGGGCATCGTACCGCGAACCGCCACGCTGGCCTGGCAAAGTTGCGTACCGGGGTCCGAGGGGACTTTGTGAAGGAGATGTCGAGGCGGTTGGAAATTGTGTATTCGCCGGAGGCACGACACTCGGTCCAGCCGATGGTGTGCCAGCAGCAAACGCGCCAACATTCGAACTGTAGCGTGGCCCCGTCCCCGCCGCTTTAGGATTGGGTCCGGTGTTTCCGGTAGTCGGTGCGTTGAATCCATAGGTTCCTGAAGACGGTCCCCGACCGTCCTGTGCGAGAGGCCGCGAATTCGCAGGAGGACTCTCATCAGGAGCGGAACCCACAGACGTTGTCGGATAGGTCGGCTGAGGGCTGCCGGCTGCGAATCCCGTTGCTGGATATCTTGGTTTTGCTACGTTGGGTGCTGCCGAACCAGGCACCTCATTCCTTCCCGCGTTCTGTGTCCGTGTATTGGAGTACGGGGTACTCGGATACGATGTACTCGGGTAGGTGGGTAATGCACTCTTTGTAGATTGTTCGATGGTCGAAACGTAGGCGTCTGGCGTGGGTGTCCCTGGTGGAATTTTCGCTAAAGATTTCTTCGCAGCAGGTTTTCCTTCAGGCACTTTTGGTGGTTGAACCTGTGCCGATGGCAACGCAACACCGTCATAGGGAGATCCAGCCAATTCTGACGAGGAAACCGATTGTGCTTTTTGCGCACCACCCCACCACTTCCAGGAAGATGAGCCGGCACCACTCTGGCAACCACTGATCGCAAGTAAAAGAGCGGTGCAGGCCAAAGTCTGTTTTAAATCCATGTGCATAGGAAAGACCTCTGATGACAATCGAAATCCTACTGACCAATACTTTTGGTTTCGGTTTTTTTGTTGAAACTCTTGTCGAAAAGCGTGCTTTTAGTTGCAACACCTTTCTCCAAAACACTCGGGGTGCGGATTATAGGTCTCCTGCAACCGAGGTCAACGTCAAAACCACTTCTGCTGCAACTTGCGCAGAAATGAAGGCAATGCCAGCAACTTGGCTAAGAGCGTGGATCGACCCGCGTCTAGAATCAACATGCATGCACAAAAAGAGACCGGCCTCCGAGTGAGCGCCGGTCTCTATTATTTTGCTATCCATTGTAAAGCAACAAGCCAACTTAGCCTTTTCCGGCTTCATAGCGATCGGAAACTGCATTCCAATCGATGACGTTGAAAAATGCTTCCACGTAATCGGGCCGACGATTCTGATAGTGCAGATAGTATGCATGCTCCCACACATCCAGTCCGAGAATCGGAGTACCCGGGCATTCAACCAGACTCGTCATCCGCGGATTGTCCTGATTCGGTGTCGAGCAAACATGCAATTTTCCACCACCATCCAGACAAAGCCATGCCCAACCGCTCCCAAAACGCGTTGCCGCCGCCTGTGAAAAGGCTTTCTTGAAAGCATCAAATCCTCCTAAATCGGCGTCAATCGCTGCCGCCACCGCACCGCTCGGAGAGCCACCCCCGCTGGGACGCATCACCGTCCAGAAGAGACTGTGATTTGCGTGACCACCACCGTTATTCCGAACTGCCCCACGAATATTTTCTGGTACGCCATCTAAATTAGATACAAGTTGTTCGATACTTAGATTTTCTAACTCTGTTCCCTCGATCGCTGCGTTGACCTTTTGGACATAGGCGTTGTGATGCTTCGCGTGATGGATTTCCATCGTACGAGCATCGATGTACGGCTCCAGTGCGTCATAAGCGTAGGGAAGTTCGGGCAAGGTATAGGCCACTTTCAATCCTCCTTTTAAGTGCAAACTCTCCGGACAGATGGTCTCCAAACCCGAGGCTACCATCGCGCCTTCTTTGATTGCTGGCAACATATCTCATAGACCAGATGCTGCCAAGCGGCCCTATGCTTGGAGCGCCTTACGCACAAATACTCGCGCTGTTTCAAGCGCCTCGGGAATTTTTGCTGCATCACGCCCACCCGCCTGTGCCATCCCGGGCTTACCGCCACCGCCGCCGCCAACAACCTTGGCAACCGTACCGACCCAATGTCCGGCATCGAGCGGACCCCCGACCAACCCGTCACTGATACCCGCAACCAACAAAACTTTGTCCTCGGGCATGCGACTCGCAAGAAGCGCTGCGACCAAACCACTTTCTCGACGAAGTTGATCAATCAGACTTCGCAGCTGATTGGCATTGCCACCAGCAACATCGGCCACAACCAGATTCACTCCCGCCACTTCTTCACCCATTTTCAACAATGTTTCGGCGGATATTGTTTTGGTAGATGCCGCCTCACGACGCTGCTCCTCCAAGACGTCGCGCTCCGCAAAAAGTCCCTCGAAACGGTCCAGTACATCGCTCACTGCAACATTCAAAACGTTTGCCGTCGCGTGTAGAAGTTGCGGCAAAGATCGTTCCATGATGGGCAACTTTTCCAAACTGAGCCTTGTATCTTTCATTGTGTGTCGCTCAATCTGCTTCTTCATATCCCGCACATAGCGAAAGAGCGTCTCGACTGCCGCCGGAACTTGGTTAAGCTCTACCTTGAGTTGACTTGCAATCTGCGTAAGCGTGCCGTTCGCGGCTTCACGATGCTGGCGGGCTTTTTCTCCTGTCAACGCTACAATCCGCCGGGTCCCCGCCGAAACGCTTTCCTCTGAAATAATTTCGAACACATCAACAGCCAATGTGTTTTCCAAATGGGTACCACCGCAAAGTTCCTTGCTAAAGTCTCCCATCGCAATCATCCGCACCGGATCGGGATACTTCTCACCAAAGAGCATCATGGCGCCACGACTCCGAGCCTCGGCGAGTGGGAGAGTTGAGGCGATAACTTTTGCGTCCTGCGCAATACGTTCTGCCACGTGTGACTGGATTTGCTCCAACTGATCGGCGGAAAGGGCTTGTGGATTACTGAAATCAAAACGCAAGGCATCCTGTTCTACCTTCGAACCCTGTTGCTGTGCATGTTCGCCAAGATGCTTGTGCAGTGCATGGTGCAAAAGATGTGTTGCAGAATGTGCACGCCGAATACCATCTCGCCGCGGCGCCGCAACGCGGGCCGTCACGCGACAACCTGGCTTCATTTCTCCTTCGACAAGGTGGCCTGAATGAAGCACTAATTTTCCCTCCTTCTGCGTATCGTTTACACAGAAACGAAATCCATTCCCAAGAATTTCTCCCTGATCTCCGACTTGGCCACCACTCTCACCATAGAAGGGAGTGCGGTCCAAGATCACAATCGCAGGCGACTCATGGCCCAATTCTTGAAAATGATCGCAAAGTTGATTTTGGGCGATCACAAATTTCAATTCGGCATCTGCTTCGAGAACGTCGTACCCGAGAAATTCCACTTCGTGCAAGACTTTTCTTGCAGCATCCATGGGACCATGCATACCCATGACTGCATGACTCACCTTTCCTGATGCTTCACCATGATCGCGCATCGCGCGATGGTAGCCTTCCCAGTCAAAGGCAAAATTATTTTCTGCCGCCATAGACTCAAACATTTCTACTGGTACACCGTACGTCTGATAAAGTTCGGCAGCTTGTTGCCCGTCTACTGCCTGGCGGCCCGTAGATCGCATCTCCGAAAAGATTTTCTCAATGTGTTCCAGTCCTGCATCAATCGTACCGAAGAAATTTGCCTCTTCACTTTTAACAACCTCTGCAACACGATTGGCCGTATCACTGACTTCAGCGTATGCGCTTTTCATTACGCTAAAAACAGGAGTCACCAATTGATGTAAGAACGGGTCGCGAAGTCCCATTTGATGTCCATCGAGTACCGCCCGCCGAAGCAACCGACGGATAACATATTTTTCTTTCTGAGCCCCCGGGTAGACATTCTCATGAATTGCCATCGAGCAGGCGCGAATATGATCTGTGATCCTTCTCAGGCGGCGACCATTATCGGTATCGTATTGGTATTCTTTGCCGCAAACTTCTGCTGCCGCTTCGACGATAGGCAACAGCGTATCGATATGAAAATTAGTTTCGACTCCCTGAAGCGTCGCCGCCGTTCGTTCCAATCCCATTCCGGTGTCAATATTCTGACTTGGCAGCGGTCGAAGATTATCCGGGGGGTCGCCCACCCGTTGAAACTGCGTAAACACCAGATTCCAAATCTCGACGGCACCTCCGTGATCATCGTGGAAAAAAATCTCGCTACATGGACCACAGACGCCATCCGGGCCCTGACTTGGTGCACTGGCCGGCCAAAAGTTCTCGTCTTCGTCAAGCCATTCAATCCGGCTTTCCGCTAAGCCTATTTCTTCATGCCAGATGTCGGCCGCTTGTTTGTCTTGTTTGTAAACGGTTACGCTGAGACGCTCCGGAGAAAGACCGAGCCATTTTTTGTCCGTCAAAAATTCCCAGGCCCAAAAAATCGCCTCCCGCTTGAAGTAATCACCAAAACTGAAGTTGCCAAGCATCTCAAAAAAGGTGTGGTGATAAGCCGTGCGGCCCACATTCTCGATATCGCCAGTGCGCAAGCACTTTTGACAGGTCGTTGCCCTGGTAAAATCAAGCTTCACTTTGCCGAGAAAATGATCCTTGAATTGATTCATGCCCGCAGGCGTGAAGAGAACCGATGGGTCCCAGGTGGGTACGAGGACATCGCTCGGTTGCCGGCGGTGCCCCTTTTGCTCGAAAAAACTTAAATACTTTTCTCTAAGTTCATCGGTCTTCATGATTACGTCCGAGGGATCTGGCGTCTGAAAATCAAGCCTGTCCGGTCACATCGTGGTCGGGGTCAACCACGGAGGAGGCGCGAGGAAGCCGCGTTATGATACCCCGTCCCACCTGGGCTCACCAGCCTCAAGCACGCTTTCCAGCCCCCGAGGAACTAGCGGGGGGATTCTGCGATTTCGTAAAACTCGGGCGGTCCACCCCGCGGATTTTGAACTTCAACTTGGATCGGGCCGGTCAGATCTTTGATCCCCTGACGAAACGCAGCGACAGAATAGGTTGGAACGTTGCCGAGTCGATGAATCTGCATGCCTGGTTCAATCCCGGCCTTCTCGGCAGGGCTACCCTTAAAAACTTCACGCACGACGACGCATTCAGTCGGGATTTGCCAAACATCCGAAAAAGGCCGCATCGCCGCCGGATGATCGATACGTAAGCCCCGCCACGATGACGGTTGTACTGTGGCAATCGAATCTCCCCAGACACGATTCTTTGTCAGCTTCACTGGAATATTTAAGGGACGTCCCTTGCGAAGAACGCGTAAAATGACCTCTTGGTGTGCCGGTGATCGACCTATTCTTAGTAACAAGCCATCAAGCGAGTCAACACTTTCGCCGTCAATGTGCGTCACCACATCCATTCTTCGTACCTGGCCAACAACGGGTCCACCATTGATGACGCTTTGCACACGGACACCACGTTGCCCGGCTATGCGTTCGCTTTCTTTGAGTTCCCCTGGACGAATTCCCATAAAACCGTATTCGACCTCGCGGCCCTGCATGAGCAGACCAAGTGCCCGACGAAATGACTGATCAACCGCCAAAGCATAGCCGGCAGCACGCTCGTGGCCCTCGATGGCCGCCAGCGAGGTCGTGAGCCCGATCATTTCGCCCTGCAAGTTCAACAGAGGACCTCCGCTCGTCCCTAAATTCAACTTTGCATCTGTTTGGATCAATGTTCCCAAATGGTGCATGCTCGGGCGTCTTGGTGTTTTTGCCGATCCACGCGTAGGCGGCAATTTGCGGCGGAGGTTTGAAACAATTCCCCATCCCGCGCTCACTTCACCATCACGTGCAAGTGCGAAGGGATTACCCAGCGTGATAACAATCTGACCTTTACGCAATTTTTCCCCATCGCCTAAAGGCATGGGCCGCCACTTGCGTTTTGCAAATCCGGGCGAGACGCCCTCCAAAACCGCCAGATCGCTATAAGTGTCGGTGGCTTTGATCCGGACCTCGTCCCACAAAGGCCTTTCTGGAACGCGAATAAAAATCCGCAGCGCAGCGACTGCACCTTGAACCACATGTTGATTGGTCAGAATCAAACCTTCGTCGTTCACAACCACACCGGTGCCATAAGCGTCGGGAACCGCATCGAGCGGCGGCGTACTGGCAGGATCTGCAACGCGAAAGCCCCGACTGCCAACAATCCGATTTGATTCTGCCACACCACCAGCGCGAAAAATAGCAATCGGTACAACCGAATCCGCCGCTTCGGCAATGACCTGGATCAGCACTTCCTCCAAGGCGGTCGCCACTGCCAATCCTGAAAGCGATTCTTTATGTGGCGACTCTTCCCCGAGAACCAAACGCTGAGACCAGGCAAAAAAGACGACTGCGAAAAGCGGTCCCCAAACCAAAATGCCGCCCGAGGAAAGCACCCCACCCTTCGTGGGGCGACTTTTTTTAGATAACCGGCGAGATGATCTACGGGAAACCATTCCTGTCATTGCGATTCGGACTCGAGAAAAACTGCAAACCGCTTTGATGCGACGAACCTCAAAGCCCAAGCATCGAGTCCCCCAAGGACTCGACTTCAACCTGCCGAGACCGCCTCCGTTTCTGTTTCCGATTCCGATGGTAGTGCCTCCGTGGAATCAGTACCGGCCAATAAGTCGTGATGACCTCCTGCCGCCAGCACCTCTTCACGTAACTTCTGGGTAACCTTTGGATTTTCTTTGAGGAAAATCCTCGCCTTTTCTCGACCTTGCCCCAACTGGATGTCTCCGTAGCGGAACCAAGCCCCGCTGCGGACAACGTACTTGGATGCAAGTGCCATATCAATAATATCGCCCTCGTAACTAATCCCGTCTGTATGCATCATGTCAAATTCGGCGAGGCGGAATGGGGGTGCAACTTTATTTTTTACGACCTTTGCCCGTACCCGCTGACCGACGACATCCTCGCCATCTTTGAGTTGACCAATTCTACGGACATCGATGCGACAGGAGCAGTAGAACTTTAATGCGCGTCCTCCGGGTGTTGTCTCAGGACTGCCGAACATCACACCAATTTTTTCTCGAATCTGGTTAATAAAGACCACACATGTCTTACTCTTGGCAATCGAGCCCGTGAGTCGCCGCATTGCTTGGCTCATTAATCGAGCCTGAAGACCGATGTGGGTATCACCAATTTCACCCTCGAGTTCTTTCTGGGGGATTAATGCAGCCACCGAGTCGATCACGACGATATCAACTGCATTAGATTGAACCAGCATCTCACAGATGTTCATCGCCTGTTCGCCGTGATTCGGCTGCGAAACGAGAAGCGTTTCTAACTCTACACCTAATTTTTTTGCCCAACTTGGATCGAGAGCATGTTCGGCATCAATAAATGCCGCGATTCCACCTGCAGCCTGAGCTTCTGCAACCACGTGCAAGGCCAACGTGGTTTTACCACTCGATTCGGGGCCAAACATTTCGGTCACGCGTCCCCGCGGAATTCCTTGACCACCGAGTGCGATGTCAAGCGAGAGGCAACCGGTTGAAATACCCTTGATGCGGCCCTGCTGAGCCGACCCTAATGGCATGATCGCACCTTCGCCAAATTCTTTCTCAATCTGCTGCAGGGTATTTTTGAGTTGTGGATTATTTTGAACCATGGCATCCCCGGCGGAAAAGACTTCGGCCACAGAAGCTTTCCCTCGAGAGGATTTCGTCGTAGATGCTTTCCTCTTGTTGGAACTGGCATCAGATTTTGATTTAGCAGCCTTTTTGGCAGAGTTTTTCTTCGACATGCGATCGTCCGAGGATGAGGCAGATACCGTTTGTGGTGTTCTGCTTGTGGATGTAATCATCGTGATTGTCTCCCTTTTATCGTAAAGAAACTTTTTTCCCGCAAGTCGAGCGGTGATCTCTCAGCGGCTCACTTGCACCCAAATCCCGATTAGTGAACAAATGAATACTTACTATATCGGCGTTCAGTAGTAAGGGCAAGAGCTTTAATAGCAGTGTTTTTGCACTTCTTTTGCCTACTACGGGAGTTTTTACGCTGCCATCGAGCAAACGGCCAAAAGAAAATCGGCGCCGGACGAAAAAATTCTGCCGGCGGGTTCGCCCGGGTGGCAAACTATTGTGGGGCAGGGGGTTGGGCCAAGAGGACCGCCAACGCGGAGCAGGCTAGGACTTGGCCTTTTCCCGCTTTTTCATTTTTGCCCAGCGATCACGCAGGGTGACCGTTCGATTGAAGACCGGTTTCCCGGGGCGACTGTCGGGGTCGACACAGAAATATCCGTTCCGCTCGAACTGATAAATGGCACCGACCGGAACCTCGGCCAAACTCGGTTCCACCCAGACGCGCGGCAGCACCTTGCGAGAATCAGGATTTAAATGATCACGCCAATCGCCGCCCTCCGGAACGTCGTACGGGTTTTCCACCGCAAATAAATAGTCGTAGAGACGCACCTCCACCGGAACCGCCTCTTTGACTGAAACCCAGTGGATCGTTCCTTTGACCTTGCGACCATCGGGTGCCTTCCCTCCGAGGGTTTCCGGATCGTAAGTGCAACGGAGTTCAATAATTTCATTTGTCTCCGCATCGCGGATCACCTCATGGCACGTAATAAAGTAGGCATACCGCAAACGAACTTCACGCCCGGGCGCGAGGCGAAAAAATTTCTTGGGTGGATCCTCAAGAAAATCGCTCCGTTCAATATAGAGTTCCCGGCCAAACGGCATTGTTCGCTGTCCAGCTTCAGGATCTTGTGGATTGTTGATTGCCTGCAGGTGTTGTTGCTTTTCCTCCGGATAATTCTCAATCACAACTTTCAATGGATCGAGCACTCCCAGTACCCGCGGCGCACATTGATTGAGATGTTCTCGCAAGCAGTTTTCAAGCTGCACAATATCGATCATGCCGTTAAACTTCGCCACGCCAATCAGATCACAAAACCGTCGAATTGATTCGGGCGTGTATCCTCGTCGTCGCAACCCGCAAAGCGTCGGCATGCGGGGATCATCCCACCCGTTGACGTGACCTTCCTCAACCAGTTCCAGCAACTTCCGCTTACTCATCACCGTGTGCGTGAGGTTCAATCGTGCAAATTCAATTTGCCGCGGATGGTAGACGTCTAATTTTTCGAGATACCAATCGTAAAGCGGTCGATGGTCCTCGAACTCAAGCGTGCAGATCGAATGCGTCACGTTTTCGATTGAATCGCTCTGACCATGCGTAAAATCATACATCGGATAGATGCACCACTTGTCTTTGGTCCGATGGTGCGATGCATGGAGAATGCGATACATCACCGGATCGCGTAGATTCAGATTGTTTGCAGCCATATCTACTTTTGCTCGAAGCGTTTGACTTCCGTCAGGAAACTCCCCATTCCGCATGCGGTCGAAAAGGTCAAGATTCTCCTCGACCGTTCGATTGCGGAACGGACTTTCTTTCCCCGGAGTGGTCAATGTCCCCCGAAACTCCCGAATCTGATCGACTGTTAGATCGCAAACAAACGCGTCTCCTGCTTTGATCAATCGAACCGCCCAGTCGTAAAGCTGATCAAAATAATCGGACGCGTAGAGTGCCTTTCCATTCCAGCCAATATCCAGCCACCGCAGATCTTCCTCGATCGAGCGGACATATTCGGTTTCTTCTTTGATCGGATTCGTGTCGTCGAAACGAAGATTACAAACGCCACCGAACGTAGCGGCCATTCCGAAATTAAGACAAATACTTTTCGCGTGCCCGATGTGCAGATATCCGTTCGGTTCTGGTGGAAACCGCGTCTGTACGCGGTCGCCGAATTTCCCCTTCGCCAAATCTTCCGTGACGAGCTGCTCGACAAAATGCTTGCCACGACTCGCCTGAGAGGAGGGCTTGGGTTCTGGATTTCCTGACTGTTTGGCTGCCGACATCATCTTAATTTCCACTCCCGGGTCAGTGGCTCCAATCCTTGATCATACGGACATGATTTTAACACGCGGCGTACCGCTCCCCTAATCCCCCTCGACTTCGCCGGCACCCTCACCGCCATGGATCTGATCGGTGGCTTGTCTGCTGGCACGATCAATCCGGCAGAGCGTCGACTCACGACCAAGGATCGCGAGCGTTTCAAACATCCCGGCTCCAACCGCCTTGCCGGTCACTGCCACCCGGATAGCATGAATGATTTGTCCCATTTTTATCCCTTCGGTCTCCACAAAGTCTCGGATGGCCGCTTCACAACTTTGTGCGTCGAAGCTTTCTAATTTTGCGAACCGATCGCGGACGCGACCGAGCCGCTCCACCGCGTCGGCATCCCCAATCCGCTTGGCAAATGGCTTTGTTTCGTATTCCAGTTTGTCGTCGGGCACAAAAAAATCGGCAAAGCGTAAAATATCGCCTGCAATCTTAATCCGATCGCCGGCCGCAGCCAGAATTGCCGTCAAACGCGGTGCCAAACTGCAATCGGGCGGTGTCGTAACGAGGCCGGACTCCTGCAGGTAGGGGACACAAAGAGCCACTTTCTTTTTTTCATCTAACGTCTGAAACCATTTATCTTGAAAAGCTTTTAATTTCCCCGGATCGAAACTGGCTGGTGCTTTATTTACGCGCTGCATCGTAAAAGCGTCGATCATCTCCTGACGGGTGAATATTTCAGTTGAGTCATCAAGCGACCAACCGAGCAAAAGCAGGTAGTTCAGGATAGCATCGGGAAGAAATCCTATCTGTCGATAGAAGTCGACGAGAACGGGATTGAAACCATCCACATCGGTTGGCCGATGGATTTGATGGGCAATCCACTCACCCTCCGCTTGCAAGCGAGCAAACTCTGGGTCCTTAAGATACTTTTGCAACTTCCGCTTACTGAGTTTATTTTTGCTGCCGGGTTCGGCCACGTAGGGCAAATGCGCATACTCAGGACGAGGGTAGCCTAACGCGTCGGAAATGAAAATTTGTCGCGGTGTATTGGAAAGATGCTCTTCGGCACGAATGACATGGCTGATGTTAAAATCGTGATCATCGACCACCGTGGCGAGGTGGTAAAGGCAACTACCATCTGCCCGTCTGATCACATGGTCCTGTTCACCAGCCCAGGCGAACGTCACATCGCCGCGAACCAGATCAGAAAGGACCAACTCTCCCTCGCTTGGCATTTTGAGCCGAATAACTTCCTGTCGACCTTCGGCCAGATACCGGGCACAGTCTGCATCGGTGGTCGCCATCCAACGACGGCTGTAACGCGTCGGCCGCCCGTCCTTGCGGGCCATTTCTCGCTCAGCCTGAATTTCTTCAGTCGTGGCAAAGTCACGGTAGGCATCTCCAGTGCGAAGGAGTTGGTCCACAGCCTGCTGATAACGCTCCGTCCGCTGCGACTGAAAATAGCAGACTCCATCCACCTCCTTGCCCGGCCCCTCATCCCAGTCGATGCCGAGCCATGCAAAGCCTTCAAGGATCGGCACGAGCGCCTGCTCGAGATTGCGCGATTGATCCGTATCATCAATCCTCAGAATAAATTGGCCTCCACAGGAGCGGGCGAACAACCAATTGTAAAGCGCCGTCCGGACGCCACCGATATGAAGAAAACCTGTCGGACTGGGAGCAAAGCGTGTACGAACCATGAGCCGATCAACCTGGTCAGAAACTCGAAACCCTGGCGGAACCTTTCCGCGCATCCGTGGGCAGGCAAGTGCTTAGTTATCGGCCAATCAATCGCGGCGGGGAAGGGGACTTCCAGCAGACAAATTAGGCCGCATGCCGCTCCTTGGCTTTCAACTTGCGTAACTTTTTACGCTCTGCCTTAGAAAATTTTCGCTGCTGCTCGCGGGTACGATGTTCAGATATTTCTTCGCCCACTGAATCGTTCTGGGCGTTGCTGCAACGCTTGTGCGACTCCTTTGTCCTATGCGTAGCCAAACTTGCTTCCTCCGGTTCGGCAGCCTCGTAGCCTGCTTCGTCAACCAATTCCGCCACGCGACGACTCGTAGCGGGTTCCAGATCGCTCCGGCCCCGCGGCCTGGCCGGCTTTTCGTCGTTTTTCTCCACTGCGGGATTGGAAGCGTTCGACGCTTTAATAACTTTTTTTCTTTTCGCCCGGACCGGGAGGCGGCCTTCGACATCGAGCAGGACATACCGCGCATACCAGAGAAATCCACAGCCGATCAGAGCAACCATTCCCAGAGTCGACCCACCTTCAATGCTAACCTGCCAGGAAACCGGCAGCCCGAAGTCGTATCCTAAAAGCATCACACTCCGCAGGCAAAAGACAAGCCAAGTCACCGCGATCCCGATGGTGGCCATCCGACAATGGCGAAATTCCAAAACAAGTCGGATGGCCAGAAAGGTAAAGAGGAGACCGGCAGGCACCAACCAGAATAAATTGTCGCCAAACGGAAGACTCCACTCGGTGGCGGTTGCCAGTGCGTGTGCCACCACCCGATGCCCGGCAGTCGCTACGGCCATGCTCGAAAAAATAGCCGTTGCACTGACCCAAAGCCACCAGCGATAGCGGGTATGGTAATCGCTTTTACAAAACCGCCGCAAAGAAAAAATATTCAGTGCCAGTACCGCGATTGCGATGAGTCCAACCACTGCAAACCAATTCGCCAGAGACGCTGAATGCTGAAGCTGAAAAAGGTCCCAGGGTCCATCGGTTCTGCCCACTTGCCAGTGATGCAAACTCACCAACCCGACCATGCCCAGCAAGGCGAATAACCATAGAAGAGGGTGTACCCACAGACGTCGCGGAAGAAAGTCGATCAACTGGGGCTGACGTATCAGCGTATCGGGAGCATAGGAAGCGTTCTCGGAAGCAGCCCGTCGCGTCGCCCTTTTTTCTGGAAGTTTACGCGGGCTCTCTTCGACCAGTATCCGCCTACGACGATCATCACTCTGTGCTCGACGGCGCAATATATTCACCTTGTGGAACGGAAAGAGGGTTACATCCGGAGCCAAAGCACCGGGGAAAAGACAGGTTCTACCGAACGCGCAAAGAGTAGGGTTTGCGGGCAGTTTCTGGCCTGACCTCCGTGTCGCAAGGCTCCACCTCAGAGCGATTCGACATTTCGGCCCGTCCCGCTCCAGCCTTCCAAGCCACATCGGGGTCAAATCCTGCAGTTTCGGTGCGTAAAAAACCGATTGGGAGCATTGCGCTTATTCGGGGGCCACCACGGAATTGGCCAACACGCCGATCTGCTCGATTTCCACCTCCACCCGATCCCCCGGCGCAAGGAAAAGGGGCGGCTTACGCGCGGCGCCCACTCCCGGAGGCGTCCCCGTAAAGAGCAGATCACCGACCTCAAGTGTGCAGACCTGGGAAATGTAGGCGATGAGGCGATCTACCGGAAAAATAAGATCTTTTGTATTTGAAACCTGCATCGTCTTGCCATTGACCCGGCATTCGATCGCTAGATTGTCGGGAGCTGCCACCGCTTCGGCCAGCACCAACCAGGGCCCAAGCGGTGCAAATGTATCGAATGATTTGCCCAGTAACCATTGCCCGCCCGGTTTGCCTTTCTGCCAGTCGCGTGCAGAAACATCATTGCCACAGCAGTAACCGGCAATATGCTGCCACGCCTGCTCGGCAGGGATACTGCGGCCCCGCTTGCCAATGACGACAACGAGTTCTGCTTCATAATCGATTTGACGGCTCACATCGGGTAGCACAATCTCTGCATTGTGGCCAAGAATGGCCGAACCCAATTTACTGAAGATCAGCGGCTCGGACGGAATTTTTTGTCCGGTTTCTTTCGCATGTTCTCGATAATTAAGACCGACACAAAGAATTTTTCCAGGCCGAGGAATCGGGGGCAAGATACGCGAGGGCAGTTGTTCAAGGACGGCAGCTCCCTCGGCACGGGCGGCAAGCTCTTTGGGATCACCATAACCCTCAGTAAGAATATCTTGCACATTCGAGGGCAGATTGGGGTCGGCGGAACAGAGATCGACCCAGTAACTTTTAAAATATCCTGCCACGGACGGGCCGTGGGAAGTGCGATAATTGAGCAACCGCATCGCGGACCTCAGAAAAGTCGGTCCTCGCATCGGGGCGAGAAGAAGGAAGGAAGATAAAAGGGTACATGCCGTGCGGTGATCAGGAAAGTACCTCGAGCAAATTCTCGATCCGCTTCACTCCTGGAAGATCGCGCAGACTTTCCTGTGCCATTTGTTTATGAAAATACGAATCGACTCTTCCTGAGAGTCGGAGACCTCCGCCGGCTTCGCGGACGTCCAAACGATACGTGGCTGGCAAGTAGGGATTCCCCATCAGAATCCGAGCGGCTTCTTGCTCTAAAGAAGTCGCGGCTTGCGAAACCAAAGAGGGGGGCGACATAATCGTCTCACTACACTCTGCAGGCAACGTTGAGCGGCAAGTGGTTCGTCCCTCGGTCCACTCCCGCGTGATGATGACGGCCTCCCTGCCTGCTCTTAATAGAGGTCGTAAATTAGGCCTGGCCTGCACCAGAAAACCGCCGTAAAATTATTATTTTTTTACCTGCAGGCGGTGGAATTAGGGACCGTACCGGGTATACCGGTTTTGGCGGGCCGACGGCCTGCACCCGTAAACCGGATCGCAAGACAGCAAACTCTATTGCCTACGTGAAGGAAAAACGATGGTCATAAACAGAACACTTTTGGGCCGGACTCTCCTGCTTCTTGCTGGATGCATCTTCAGCAACTTCCAGGCCTGGAGCGAGGACGAAACATCACACCATTTCGATCTCCAGACAAACGTCCCCTACGTCACACGTGGGTGATGAAACGCTCAAAATGAATCTTTAGCTGCCTCGGGGAGAGGGGCCCTACCCGGGCATGCTCCTGATCCATGGCGGTGCGTGGAGAATGGGAAACCCTTGGCACATGCATTCTTTGGCCAATCAATTGGCGTCACAAGGCTACTCGGTCGCCTCCATTTCCTACCGATTTGCACCTGCATATCGGTCTCCCGCCCAGCTTAAGGACTGCGCCGACGCGGTTCGCTTCCTTAGACGGAACTCTGAAAAATACAAGATCGATCCTGAGCGGATCGGGGGCTTCGGCTACTCGGCAGGCGGTCACTTGGTCAGTCTGTTGGGGGCCTGTACGGATGCCGAAGCATTTCCCTTCCTCGACTCACCCGCAGGAGAACCTTCCACAAGATTGCCGGTTGTGGTGGGTGGGGGCGCACCCTGCAATCTCACTCACATGGACAAAAATCAACGCCACTTGGTTTATTGGCTCGGCGATACGCGTAAAAATATCCCGACGGTTTACGAAAAAGCATCGCCTGAAGAACACGTCTCCGCCGACGACCCTCCCATGTTTTTTTATCGTAGTGAGGGCGATCGCATTATTCGGGTGGAAAGTCCACAGAGCATGTGCCACACGCTGCGCGCGGCAGGGGTCGAGGCCGAACGCTACACCGTGTCGGGCGCGGGCCATCTGGCCACCGCCCACGACCAAAGAAGCATTCGCAAAGCAATCGATTTCCTAGACCGGACATTGAAAAATAAAAATGGTTTACAATCGGAGCAAACAGACGACAAAATAAGCGACTAAAACGAGATGATCTTTTGCCTGTGTATCCAGCACCTGTTTGACGCCGTCGATCCCTGCTGGTAGCCTCGTAGCTTGGGATCGGTGGTGCGAAAACTGCCAAACATACGGGCACCATCGGGCACCCTCCGAATCAAAGTAAATCATTCAAAAACGGTCGAAGCCATGACAAAGGGTGTTCTTCGCCACCTTCCATCCGTCACCGAGTTGATCGAAACAAGCCCGCTTAAGCCGCTGGTCGATCGGATCAGCCACAATGTAGTTGTCGACGGGGTGCGTTCGTTTCTCGACGACTACCGACAGGAAATCGATGGCGTGGATCAACCGGTGGATATCGCCTCGGTCACCCAAATGGCCGAACGGATTGCACGAAGAATATTGCGCGGGGAGCGCTCCTCGCTGCGACCCGTCATCAACGCAACTGGAATTCTTTTGCACACGGGACTGGGACGCGCTCCCCTTGCCGAACAAGCAATCGAAGAGATGGTAACAATCGCCCGCGATTATGCGAGCCTTGAGTTGGACCTCCGCACCGGAAAGCGTTCCAACCGCTTCGATGCTGTCGAGGGACTCCTTTGTGAAATAACGGGTGCTGAAGCGGCGGCTGTTGTCAATAATAATGCGGGTGCCACGATGCTTACGCTGGCCGCACTTGGCAGCGGTCGCGAAGTGATCGTCTCGCGGGGACAATTGATTGAAATCGGTGGCAGTTACCGATTGCCCGATGTGATGCAAGTAAGCGGGGCCTGCTTAAGAGAAGTAGGAACAACCAATAAAACCCGGGAACAAGATTACGAAAATGCAATCTGCGAAAAGACAGCAGCCCTGATGCGGGTCCATCCCAGTAATTTCATGGTCGTTGGATTCACTGCGGGCGTTGGGCTGGCTGAATTGGTCCGGATAGGAAAAAAACATCGACTCCCTGTGATCGACGATATCGGCTCGGGCGCTATCACGGATCTGACACCTTACGGCATAAGGGATGAACCATTGGCTGCTGAAAGTATCGCGACCGGGGCCGACGTTGTTCTCTTCAGTGGCGATAAATTGATGGGCGGACCCCAAAGTGGAATCATCTTAGGAAAACGAAAGGAAATCGAACGTATTGTCCAGCATCCGATGGCCAGAGCATTACGCGTCGACAAATTAACGCTTGCAGCACTGGGGGCAACGCTGCGATTACTACGTGATCCTCAACAGGCTGCACACCAAATCCCTTTACTCCAACTGCTCGCGACCCCCAACGAAAACCTACGACTCCGCGCAGAGAGTATCGCTTCCCAACTCCAACACGTCACGGGAATTGCCAAAGCAGAAGCGATCGAGGAAGAAGCCTTTCTGGGAGGAGGTTCGGTACCAACGCAGCAAATCAAAACCTGGTGCGTCGCCATCGATCTCGATACAGAATCGCTCAACAGCTTCCACACGCGACTGCGAACCGGGACACCTGCGGTGGTGGGAAGGGTACAAAAAGGCCAACTCCTGATTGATCTCCGCAGCGTGCCACCGCGGCAGGACGCACAGATTGTCCTGGCGATCAGTCAGTGTCCGATCTCCGCGCCAAACTAGCGGAAATATGCAAAATACAGCTTCTGGTGCCTCAATCCTCATCGTCTTGTCGATTCCATCTTTTTCGGCAGTCCGGCATCGGACCTCTCTGGAATCAAGCGGCACATTGGGACAGAATGGCGAGACTGCGTAAGGCACACCTCTGGGGTAGCGCGAAAGTCGCAGTGAAAAACAAGGGAGCTGGCATGGAAAAAAGCTGGCATCTTTTTTGTCAGGTCAAAAAAACTTTTTCTGCGGAAAGAGTCTCCCGGAGCATAAATGCGGGGGAGATGAAAGACCGGTGGTGCCGCAGTTGCTTGGACCGCGATCTCGGACGATCCGATGATCTGGGACAAGGCCCTGGGGTGCACTGGATACTTTGTTATCCGTTTTGTCCTCGCTGCAGACCAAATATAAAAAACAGCTCCTACGAGTTTTGCTTTCCCATCTCGCTTAAAAGATCGTCTTTCACGATGACCCTCCAGTCGATAATCAAAAAACGGATCGCTGCCTGCTGGTTTGTGTTGGTGCTGCTCATCCTCGCACCGAGTGGCATGGCACAAACGCGCGATATTCCCAAAGAGCATCATGGTTGGGGGCGATTCGCTCCGGGTGCGTGGCGCACCGCGCGGATCATAACCGACTCTTTTGACGAAAATGGAGAGCCCACCGGAACAACCACTAACATTGAGCGGATCGCACTTCAGCGCAGTCGTCGTGGTTATGCGATTCTTCGCATCGAATCGGTATTGGAAGTCGGTGGAAAAACATTTGACTCACCCGTGCGAACGATCTCAGTAGGTTATCATGGCGAAGAAATTGGAAATCGGACATTAATGCAAGAAATGGATCCGGAGGAAACGAGCGTGGACGGCGAGCCGATCCCCTGTCGAGTCCGCCACTATGAAATTGAAAGTCCTGGACAACATAAATTGGTCAAAATACATTACTCCAATAAAACTTCGCCCTACGTTCTCCGTCGTGAAACGATTACCACACTAGGCGAAGATGAGGAGCCTGCATACCACAATCAGGTCGAGGTCACAGCCCTTGATCAGCTGCATCCGGTACTCGATGAGGTCAAGAAGACTTCCCATCAAAAAACAGTCAAGACCAATGGCAAAAGCGCCTCAACAAAATGGTCAGTCCATGCTCCCGATGTGCCGGGAGCGTTGGTCAGTTATCGCTCGGAAGAAAAAAACAACCAGGGTCAATTGATTCGACAGAGCACGATGGAACTACTCGATTACGGGTATACTGCACCGGTGGACGAGATTGAAGAAGTCGAACAGAAGGTCCGTCGGCGAAGCAAGCGGCGAACGCGCCGCCGCAGCTGATTGACTTGTGCAATAACTTCTGTGGTGGTGCCGTACACGCTTGGGCGAAAAAATTCTTCTTTGACGAAGTTGTGCCGGCTTGCGGACATCCTGTGCTTTTCCCCCGCGACCATACCCCCTCGCTACCCATCTTGGATAAAGCATCCCTGCCCCCATTTGCGTCAGACCACTGATCGCGTAATAATGCTCGGTCATTCTTCGTCTTGCAGTCCAGGAACAGCACGCCATGAATGAACGGATCGCGTACACCGGAATAACTTTCGACGATGTACTGCTTGAACCCGGCTACAGTGAAATTGTCCCTGCCGAGGTATCGGTCGCTACGCGCTTAACGCGAGGCATTAAGCTCAATATTCCGCTTCTGAGCTCCCCGATGGATACCGTTACCGAAAGTAACATGGCCATTGCACTGGCCCAGCAGGGTGGCCTCGGTGTGATCCATAAAAACATGTCGATCGACAGGCAAACCGAAGAGGTCGACATGGTGAAGCGGTCCGCCAATGGCATCATCGTCGATCCGGTGACCCTGCCACCGGATGCCAGCGTTGAAACTGCGCGAAAGCTAATGGATCAGCACAACATCTCGGGCGTCCCGGTTACCGACTCAGATCGACAGTTACAGGGAATTCTCACCCGCCGCGACCTTCGATTCCTTGAGGGATCGGACCTTAAAATCCGGGAAGTTATGACTTGTGAGAACTTGGTTACGGCTACGGGGACTGTAACGCTTGCGGAAGCTGAGAAAATTTTAATGGCAAAAAAGGTCGAGAAACTTTTACTGGTTGACGAAGATTACAGACTGACGGGCCTGATTACGATTAAGGACGTCGACATGATGAAAAGCTTCCCGAATGCATGCAAAGATAGCCAGGGAAGATTGCGGGTCGGCGGAGCCGTAGGCGTTCACGATTATGAACGAGCGGAAAGTCTTATGAGGCAAGGAGTCGACGTGTTGGTCGTGGATAGTGCCCACGGACATTCGGCCAACGTCATTGAGACTGTTCGCACGATTAAGAAAAGATGGGAAATTGATGTCATTGCTGGCAATATCGCCACTGCCAATGGTTGCCGGGACCTGGTGGATGCAGGAGCCGATGCGATCAAAGTGGGTATTGGACCCGGTTCAATCTGCACGACGCGGATCATCTCTGGTGTGGGTGTTCCACAGATTACGGCGATTTACGAGGCGGCCAAGACGATGGCAACGTTGGACAATGCGGTCCCGATTATCGCGGACGGTGGAATTCGATACAGCGGAGATATCACCAAGGCAATCGCAGCGGGTGCCCATGTCGTTATGGTCGGCGGACTCCTGGCTGGTTTGGAGGAAAGTCCTGGAAAACAGCTTCTTTATCAGGGTCGTACATTCAAAGTTTACCGAGGGATGGGATCACTCGGAGCGATGGTCAAAGGGTCGAGTGAACGCTATCGCCAGCGAGGAAAAGAACAACAACCAGATAAATTAGTACCGGAGGGAGTCGAAGGCCGCGTCCCCTACAAAGGACACCTTAGCCCATTTGTCTATCAACTGATCGGTGGATTGAAAGCGGGCATGGGTTATTGCGGTACACCAACGATCGACAAGTTGAGATCAGAGGCAAAATTTATTCAGGTCACAGCGGCAAGTGTTAGGGAGAGCCATCCGCATGACATTGCAATTACGCAGGAAGCGACGAACTACAGCACGGAACACGCCGGTGGTGAAGGCAACTGATTCTTCATGCCTTCCCTGCGGTTTGATCATCCTCTTATCGGGTTTCACGCTCTTCGCGGTTCGGACTACAGAGGCCACCGATTGGTCTCCACGATCGCGTCCCATCCAAAAAGTTGTTTTCGAGAAACCACTGGAGTCGAGAGCATCGACCGATGGCTGGAAGTCGAAACACGAAGCAGCGCAGCAAAACCGGGACCACAAAGCTCTAAGAGCGCGCTCTCGGGTACAAGCTTCCGCTCAGAATGTTGTGCACGACCCTTTTGGGGATCAGCAGCAGACGGCAAAAAGTAAAGCAGAATCAACGAACTCTCTTGCCTCATCTAGCCCAGCAGGGCGAATCTTGATCAAGGAAAAATCGGCCGTACAGCCCATCGGTCAAATCCGCGATACGACATTCGGCTTCGTTGAAAAAGAACCTCTGCAGACAAATTCACAGGTGGACCAGGTCCAGCCCCACCTCAAATTGATTCTTCCTGAGCAGCCATCGCACATTGAACCGATCGCGATCACCATAATCGAAGAAACCATAGAAACTGAGTCTGCTGACATATCTTCTAAAAAATCTTTCGCCGTTGCCAAATACGAGCAATCAGTCCTAACAGCACCGGAAGAATCTGAGGAGAGAAGCAGCCAAAACGACATTGAGGCGCAAAAACCAGAGAGGCTGAAAGCCGAGGAGCAAAAAAAAGAGGACGAAAATCAGAAAACGACCGCTCCTTCTGCGCAGAAAAAAGCACCCCAAGTATTATCGAAGTCAGAGGCGGTTCCTGAAAAAGTGGAAGAAAGCGAGATTCCTTTACGTACAGAGCCCACGCCAGTGACCCAAAGTGAACTCAGTATCCTTACCGCTCCAGAGCAAGCGGAAAATGAAACTTCCAAGAGTGCACCGCCGGATGAAAACGAACAGCGTAGTGTCCCGCTGGACTTACTGCGATCTGTAGCTCCGCCATTCGAATCCCTCGACCTCTATTCCGACGACCTGATCGCAGAGCCTGAATCGGACGCGCTCAGCATGGATCTCGATGCCACTCTCGCAGCAGGAGCGAACGCTTACGAACAAGATTGTCGCGTCTCCCGCGAATATCTGCTCCATCGAACGCTTGCCGATATTAGCCTCAATATTGCCGTGACGGGTGTTCCGGGCGCAGACTTTCCGATCTCCTGCGATATCGAAACACACCAGATACCGCTCAACAGCTACCATCTCGGCCAGCAAGAACCCCTTAATTTTGCCTGGACTGCTTCAGGCCTCTGCCACAAACCACTCTATTTCCGCGAACTGCAGGCAGAGCGTTATGGCCATTCGATCGGCTATGTCTCTCAACCGTTTCTTTCAGCGGCTCACTTTTTCTGCAATGCCGCGATTCTTCCTTACAAGATGGGAATGCGACCACCCCAGGAATGTGTCTACGCTCTGGGGCATTACTGGCCAGGGGATCCCGCCCCGCGGTATGTACCAGCCGTTCCCATCTCGATTCGGGGTGGCTTGATGCAAGCCGGAGCCGTACTCGGTGCCGTGTATGTGCTGCCTTAACGGCTAGGTCCCGCTGCAAACATTTCTCAACCGCACTCGGGTAGACCGCAACCGCTACCCCCACACGGCCCTTGTCCCATCGGCAGGCCTCCCCGCGGTCCGGCCACATTCTGGCCTCCGCGGGGTGTCGCAGGAACGCTCAGCAATTTATCGAGATGTTTTCCCCCACAGGAAGCACATTGTGGGGTTTCGTCTGAACGAAAAAGAATTTCGAATTCCTGCTGACAATCACGGCAGACAAAGTCATATATTGGCATCTGTACTCCCTCCATAAACCGCAAAGATGGGTTTAAATATAATCGGACGTGCGTACAAAAGAAATGCCTCTTTGAGGGTTACCGATGCGAGTACTCACCCGAGAACATGCGGCAAGAGTTGACCGGTGCGCCAGCGAGCAGTTTGGGATTAGCGGACTAGTACTCATGGAAAACGCCGGGAGAGCTGCCACGGATTTACTTTGTCAACTCCAGGTTGCATCGCCCGTTGTGATCTGCTGTGGCAAAGGAAATAATGCCGGCGATGGTTACGTCATTGCCCGGCATCTTCTCGCCCGGAACTATCAAGTCCAGGTTCTTAACTGGGAGAAGCCGGAAAAGATTCGAGGAGATGCCCGCACAAACTACAGGATTCTCCAAGCAATGGGCACACGCATCGTCGAACAGTCGGACGCGAGCATCGCAAGCGTTTCGCAAATTCTGGCGGATGCCTGCTGGATTGTAGATGCACTCCTGGGAACCGGGGGAAGCGGGCCACCGAGACACCCGATCGACGCGGCGATCGAAGCAATCAATCATGCACAAGCCACCAGATTTGCAGTGGACTTACCTAGCGGTCTTGATTGCGATACCGGATGCACTCCCGGTGCTGCCATCGAGGCAGACCACACATGTACGTTCTTGGCGGCCAAACCGGGGCTGATCCATGCCGCCGGCAAAGCTTATGTGGGCCAACTGCATGTTGTCGATCTGGGAATTTCAACCGAAATCATCCAAGCGGCACTCGGCGAGCAAGCGTAACCAACCAGTCTGCTCGCCCCACGAAAAAAAGTGGCTTTCCGGTATCGATGCTTCGCTAGTCGACGCTCGGGGGTTCGAATTCGAAATCTTTCCACTTCATCGGCATACGGAACGGTTCGATACGAAGCATCACCTCCCCATTTTGAAAAACGCGGACCGTTCCACTCGATTGGCTCACAGTGACAGCGACTGCATTTGTTTTTCGACTGATCGCCGCTGCCGCCCAATGCCGTGAACCGAGGCCCTTGGTCATCGTCAATCCCTCGGCAGATGCATCCACATATTGGGCCGCCGCCAACACCGTACAATCGGCCCCGATGATGAAAGCGCCGTCCATTTGCGCTACTTCTTTGATGCCTTCGCGAACGCGCCTGTCACCTAAGCCTCGCTCCGACTTTTTATACCCTTTTACCGGATCAAATCCGACCGGATGGCAGCGATCTAAAACTGCCTTCGTGCTACCCACAACAAACATTGTGCCGATCGCTTTACCCTCTCGACCATCGCGTCCGATTTCGACAGCCAGATCGACGACTGTTTTCAAAGTTTCCAAGGGCACGCGCGTCTCAAGCATCCGAATGTCGCGAACCGTCAATCGACTCAGGTGCTCGTCTAAGTGAATCATACTCACCGAATCGTAACGATCTGCTTCGAATCCACTGTAGACGGCAACGACGTCTGCGCCTGGCAATAAAATTTCATCTGCGACACTCTCCAGCAGCGTCTGCGTCAATTTTTCAAAGACCGGGGCCTGTGACATGTTGAGCAACACAGATGCAATTCCCGCGTCTGCAGCACCCTGCAGAACATCCTCGCTGTCGGCACTGACCAGTAATTTGTGATTGGTCACAGAAACAAGCAGTTGCTGCCAATCTGTTGGTCCTTCCAGCATGATGAGGACAGCATCGGCCCCGTTGTGATCCGCTAAACGATGCGCAACGTCCAATATCGCCTTGAAATCGTCGCTGAATGCTTGTTGAGTCATATGCAACCCACTGAAAGCTATATTGAAGCGAACCCACAGAAAAGACTATGAAATAAGCCCCTCGCCGGCATCCTAAAGCGGATGGCTCTGGAATTCAAGTGCGCGGAATGACGGAGAGGACTCGACGCCAGAAGTTGAGCGGACTATCGGGAAAAGTTGTGATCAGAACGCCAAACGGTGCCGAAGAACGGCGTGGCCGGTTCCATGCGCGGCAGCTTGAGAGCAGTTTCTAGGGCGAGTGGAACGCAACGACCGGCAACTTTGCTGTGTTCTTAAAAACGCGATCGTTGTAAATATTGAGCGCGTGCAACGCGTGCCCTAAAGGCCCTACCTTCCAACCGGGATGTTTACCACGCAAGAGCAGACTTGCGAGATAATCGACTGCCTGCACCATACGCGGCTGCGTGAGTGCTTTCTTTTCAAGAGAGAAAGCAAGCCATTCAGAAATGTGGCCGGTTGTAAGCAATCGGCGATCGATATCGTTCGCAGCACCCCGACCAGAGAAAAACCGCGTGCTGAAACTGCCATCCGTATTTTGCATCTTGAATGTATATTTCTGATAGTCTTTCAAATATATTTCCGCCCGCTGATACTGGCCATCGACCGGTTTACCCTTGTGAATGCGTCGATTGACCGCGTAAGAAAGACCGAATAACCGATGGGTCCCTCCACAGGCAGCACCAACAATGGGTTGACGCATCTCTTCTTTAATCAAGCGTGGAATATCCCACTGACCACCCCGATCATCTTTCCAGGTTTCATTACTTTCCAGGTAGTGCGAGAGGCCAATAAGTTTAAAAGTGAGTTCCGTTTTCGGTCGACAGCTCTTTTTCTCTCTTTCAACGAGATCAAGAACGCTGAAGTCTTGGCCCTCTATTTTCATCGGGTAATCAACATGCACACGCGACTGGGCCAGCATCGCGAGAAACTGCCCTTCGTGTCCTTGATTCCCTGGGCCAAGTCGTCCGTAAATCTCTCCATTTTTAAGATAAAATAATCGCACGCCCCGGCACGGATTATTGAAACAAACCCATCCGATGGCACTGGCACGATTTCCCTGATGATCGATCCTCACCTGCTTCTCGACCCCATAGCCAATGAATGAGTGCATTACAGACCAAGCACTCTTTTCGCGAACACTGATTTCTTGCTCGTGATACATTTTAAGAACTCGCCGCACCTTAGACCGTAAAGCGGTCAATTCAGTATCGAGTTCAATCGGTTTCTTCGTGACAGCAGCGGATGCTACTTTTCGACTTTGAGTCGGTATCGTACTCTGAATTGAGGCTATCTTAGGCTTGGCTATTTCCTGAGTTGCCTGTCTGTGGGGTGCACGGTTGGCCGGAACCACTTTGACATCTTGCGCGGTGTCATTCGTAACGGCAACGATGCCCGATTCAGACCTCGATCGTGATCCTTTAGCCGACTTTGTTTCTGATAAAACACGTTTTTCAGAGCGTCGTGCAACCCGAGTCTGCGACTCTGGTGGAATCACACCGGTTGTTGGCTTGAACTTCGCTGCCGGAACGATTTCCGTTGGTAAAATGCTTGTCGGTGAAAAAGGAGTCGAAGAGCGAACCGCCACCTTGCGAGATTCCCTGGGCGTTACTTTTTGTGAAATACCCTTAAGTGGTTGGAACTGGCCAGGCAGATCGCTGCGGATATTCTGAAAATTGCTCGCCTCACCTGAAAGCCTTGGAAGCGACATGAGCGACAAGTTTTCGCCCGCCTCAGAACGCGATACTGCAACTGCCTTGAGGGGCTGATTTTTTAATGTGGTCTGCAAAACAGAATGAGTCACTGATTTCTTCTGCGTGAACTTGTGCTGCGTGTGTGCTTTATGATGAGCGAATTTTGAATCCGTTGGCGTTATCAATTTTTGTGATGTAAGCGATTTTCGTGCGGGGGGGGCCACGGGCGTGTGGGAATCGGCGACCGTATTGGGCAGACTGGACAAATCACCTTGAACCGTGGGAGCAGGCAACCGTTCAGCAGGTGTCGCCACAATGGAGACAGCGGTCGTTTCGACAGGCGACTGGGGTGGGGCAGCGTCCAATTGCGCGACCAACGTAATTCCTCCTAGACCGACGGTCTTGGAGGTCGGTGGCTGAAGCAACTGCGCAACGATCGAACCACCGACAAAGGCAATGATTGCAAAAATCCATTTCACAAGTGAGGGAGCCTTTGTCATCGAGAATTCTTTCTACGTTCGGCTGACTCTTACGCATTTTGTCCGAAATATGGTTGTACTAGCCAGATTCGTTGATCGATTTCCGGGAGGGCTTCCTAGGGGTCGTTCGCAGAAAAAACTTTTCCGGCAGGCATGCTTTGATATCGTCCGTTTCTTTCCCGAGGGTTCACCACGATCCAAAGCGTGCGGGCAAAAGACTTTAAATTCGCGCGAAGCTTTACTGATTTTGAGTTTTGAAACTAGAAGACCAATAACGGAAGGTAAGCCGTTTTTAGGGTCTCTATAACCCGGATGGGGAAACTCGATGAGAGAGTGGCGGTGTTAATCTGTTTCGGCCAGAGAAACTTTAACGCCACCCAAAGAATGTTCGGTCCACCGTAGAAGGGCCACGTTTTTCCTCCACGGCAAGCGACTTTTCGATCTCCTCAGCCACATAGGCCTGCCACGCCTCCTGATTGTCGAGGAGGTTCTGACCAGTAATTTTTTGCAATGCCTCAAGAGCCCTGTATTGAAGTGCTGGATCTTCCCGCTTGTCGAGTAAGGAAACCAGGAAAGTTGCTCCCTGTGGCCGTCCTGAAGCCTGGAGTGCATCGATCGCGGCAATCTTCAGATCCGTCGCAGCATGCTTATTGTCGAGTACTTCACCGAGGACGCTTACCGACTCGTCGGTACCCCACTTGCCCCACCCACGGCAACACTGAATCTGAACATCGACATTTTCATCGTTTAAACCGGCACGAAGAATTTTAGCTGCCTGTGGTGTATCACACTCGGCAAGAGCCCGTACGATTTCCTGTCGTAAAAAAGCATTTGGCTCGGCTCGAATTTGCTCCGCGAGCTTTTCCGAAATTTGCTCTCTGACTTCCGTAGAACCCTTCTTCGCTTGCCCGCGTTGTTTGCGGATCATCTTAAGTCGATCTTTTGCCGTCGGCCCATAGCGGGCTTTGATTTCTTCGGGAACGGGCCGTACCTCTGCAAGACCCAGCTCATCGGCCAGTGGCATCGAGGAAAGATCCACTCCACGGCACCCGCTGACGAGGACCGGCAGTGTCAAAAAAAGCAAACAGAGCAATTGAGAGCGGAGCATCCACACCCTCCCGATTTGGAAAATGGCCTCAAGAAGGGGCGGGACTATAGCAGAGGAGGGAGCGACTGGCCAATACCGCCCTCGGCCGCTAAAACAAGCCCCGGGCCGGTGCTAGCGATTTTTTACTGGAAAAAAACACCGGTGTGGGCGCGAAATTCCCCTTCTGGCTATGATGGGCTGCATGGCACGAATCACGATGCATGGCAGCTTTCAATCTCTCCGCAGAATTTCGTTTTCGATCCGCAACGACGCGTCACGGTGGTGCGGCCTCGCGTGCCTTGTCCTCTACGGCATCGGGGCCATCACAGCGGCCTCCGCCATCGAGACCGTAACGGTCGATCAGGATGGAGCCGTCTTCACGGTGGAGGGAGAGATCGTCGTTGAAGCGGGGGATGGCGGAATGATCCTTCGGGATCGCCAAGGAAAAATTTGGCCTCTGCAACCCGACCAAATAAAAAAGCGATCCAAGGATGACATTCCCTTTACGCTCATGGATCAGACCGAGTTAGGTAAGGCTATTCTCAAAGAACTGCCCCCTGGGTTTTCGATCCACCGAACAAAGCATTACCTCATCTGCTACAACACCTCGAAAGCATATGCGCAGTGGTGTGGGGGGCTCTTTGAACGACTTTTTCGCGCGTACAACAATTTTTGGACCCGACGCGATCTAAACCTTTCCGCTGCAGAGATGCCAATGATAGCGCTTGTCTTCAAAGATAAACAGACCTTTCGCCGCTATGCGGTAGGAGAAGTCGGCGATGCGGTTGATTCGATCGACGGCTATTACAACCTCATCACGAATCGAATTGCAACGTATGATTTGACCGCCAATTCTCAAACGCAGAAAAGACCATCGCCATTTCGGAATATGTCCGAAATCAACCAATTACTCTCCCAACCCATGGCCGGCAAACTCGTTGCCACTGTGATTCACGAGGCAACGCACCAAATCGCATTCAATTGTGGGATTCAGCAGCGACTCTCTGATATCCCGGTGTGGCTCAACGAGGGCATGGCCATGTATTTCGAGACGCCCGATCTTCGCAGCAAAAAGGGTTGGCGGGGGATGGGCGAAATCAATATGGATCGACTCGCACAATTCCGGAATTATCTCCAGAGACGTCCGGACGATTCTCTTTACAGCTTGATTGCCTCCGCGAATCGTATGCAAGGTCGGTCAGAGGATGCTCGCTTTCAAGGCAAACAGGGCATATTAGACGCCTACAGCGAAGCGTGGGCGCTCACTTATTTTCTGCTCACTTATCAGCAAGAATCTTTTGTGGATTACCTCAAATTTTTAGGGGGGAAAAAACCAGGCCGTGCAGAGTCCGAAGAACAAAAAATAGAAGACTTTGAAAAGTTCTTTGGCAACCTGGGAATACTTGATAAACAGTTCGTCCAACGGATGCAAAAAGAAATCAAGCGAAATACAAGAAATCTTCGTGGGCAACTGTGAAGAGAAACTACCGCCAACGCTATGTCAGGCACGCATCCGGGATTCGACGCGACGGATTGCATCTTCGATAGGGCAAGCGTGATCGGCCAATTGCACCATATCTCCACGATCCATCCAGCCGCTCACACGCTTCTGAGCAGAAATCACCGTCGCGTGACTTCGATTGCCAAAATATTCGCCAATTTCAGTGAGGCCTCTGCGGGTGTATTTACGCGCGAGCCACATCGCCAGCATTCTTGGATGAACAATCGACTTGATTTTGCGAGCCGACCGTAAACTCTTTGGTTCCAAACCAAAAGTATCGCACACCGCTTTCTCAATATCGATCAAGCGAATGGTCCGGCCTCGATAAAGAAATAGATCTGCCAGCGCTTCTCCCGCATCCGCTAAGGTAATCGGTTTATCTATGGCCAACTCGGTTGCTTGCAAACGATTGATCGCACCAAAAAGCTCTCTGGGACTCTCGCTCATCCGACCTGCCACCAAATCTTGAATATCTTCAGCCAAAGTCCATTGTCGCTTCGAAACATAGCGCCGCACAATTTCCTTCCGCATCTGTAGATCGGGGGGCAGCAGTTTGCAAACCATTCCGCCAGAAAAGCGAGAGATCAATTCCACAGGAAAACCCTGTAATTCTGCCGGGGGTTGATCTGCCGCCAGTACAACCTGCCCCCCGCGTCGAAGCATTGTCTCGATCGTTTGCAGTAGCTCACCCAGGGTCGCTTTTTTGCCGCCAAAGAACTGGATGTCGTCCAGAATAAGAAGTTCAAGGTTACGATACTTGCGGCGAAAACTTGGCAGACCGCTGTGATGCAATGCTTCGAGAAAAAGACTGGTAAACTGTTCTGCGGTTAAGAAGAGTCCGCGAGCGGCCGGCTGTCGCTTGAGCGTGCTGCTCCAGATACTTTCAAGCAGGTGGGTTTTTCCAACCCCGGTGCTGCCATGTAAAAAAAGTGGCGTCAGACATCCGGGACTCTCTGTCACCATGCAGGACGATGCCTGCGCAACGCGATTGGCATGCCCGACCACAAAATCTTCAAAGGACGCGTAGGCCCGATTGCAACGCACTTCAGGCCGAGACGTGGAAGACGCCCCTGGCATTGTGGATGGAGTATTTACAGTTCGACGATCAACATCTTTCTCAGCCAGTCGGCCACGAGATTTTTTGGGCTCGTTACCAGCCACCGTCTGATCCGTATCCTCCAAGTTCGTAGATATCGGCTCCTCGGAAACCAGTTGAGGATCTACCGCAAATCGGATCGTGACAACTTCACCCACAGCAGAGGCGGCTGCCCGTTCGAGTGCACTGCGAAAATTGGCTCTTAACCAGTCTTGATGAAAAGCATTCGCTGCGTTACAAGTCAGCACTTTCGCGTGATAAGACAGTCGCGTTTTGGCTTCAAACCAAAGTTGATACCGCTCTTTGCCGATCTCTTCTATCAGAGCATCGCGCAACGCTTCGTCGATTTCCCTACCCAAGGTGGTCACGTCCTGAACCACTCCTTCAAGCGCAAAAGAAGCGCGCTACGATCCAAAGTTAGCCGCTAAAATAACCCTATCGCTACATAGAGCCTGTCACCGACGGAGCCTGCCTCAGAAGGAACCCAAAGTTTCTCCAGCAATCTCCTTGCCACTCGGCAACCCTTCGTGCAGTGTGCGAAAAAAGCGTCATTGCAACACGGCCCTGCGATTTTACGCAAGGGAAGGCACCTGTCAAACCGCCCACAATCTACTTTCATTTTTTTTTGTGTTCCTCTTTTCTGTGGCTCGAAAACAGGGAAAAGCGAGGGGCAACCAATCGGAGAAGACACGATACTCTGATTTCTGTTTCATGCGCCGTGGTGGATAACTTGTTCAGTAAAAGGCAAATGTCGCGATCGCACTTTCGGTCAAACCTCGAACCGCACCTAGGGGGTAGGGGAGGGGGGGTACGGGGCGATTGCCTGGGAGTCAAAAGTTCGAATTTGAACTTTTTTTTTGGCAAAACACCAAAATCCGCAATGGGCGTAGAGGCGACGTGCTGCCGCATTCTCTGTGTCGACGGCAACCGTTAGCTGCCGACAACCAAGTCGTTTTGCTTCCGCCATTGCGATGCAAGTCGCCCAATGCCCCCAACCCAGACGCCGAAAAGGGGGAACCAGGCCGAGATAGACAATTTCAAGTGATGCATCGTCAGCGTGGTGACGCAGTAACAGGCAGCCGAAGTCCTCGTCGGCCGACTGAAACAGACGCCAAAGCGTAGGTTCAAATAAACCTCTGCCACGATAGTCCGCCAGAGCAGTCTCCGGATCGCTCTGCCTCCTGAGAACCAGACAGTCCTGGGAACCGACATACGAGGCGGCCAGCGTTTTTGAGAAGCGAACGTGGTGCTCAGTCGCATATAAAATCGAGCGACAGTCCGATTGAGGAGGAGAAAATTCATGCGCGGTCTCCTCCGAAGAGATTGTGCGAACATTTAATTCCAACATAATTACCCTGTCGTACCCAAAGTCCGTATACCAACCGGACTCGATCAACTGTGCCGGATTCAGCATCACCTGGGCCAAGTTGACGTGCCGCTGCTCGATGTGTTGATTGGCCGCTGCCAGCAGCGCACGAGCGACCTGAGAAGCCTTCGGTTCCTGCGACTCGATCTTCGGCCCGCAGAGCCAGACGTTTCCACCAGCGGACCATTCCAGGCCCAAGAGACCCACCGATCGCTCTCCCTCGAACGCCTGCAGATAATCGATCTTCTGCGAACCGACTTCACCACATTCACTCTCAAATTCACCCGCAACGGTAGCCATGTGTGAGGCGGGTACCACCCGTACTTCCAAAGATACCGCCTGTCCGCTCTCCATCTTTGATACGATAGCTCAAATGTGCAAAAGAGCCAGTCCACGCTGCGGCGTTTTAGAGTTCGACGTTCTCCGAAGAGAAGCGACTCAATTGCAGCGATACCTCAAACCGTTGATGGGGGTGTGCGTTATGGATAATTGTACGAGGACAAATCCTCAGTTCGCCGACCACCGAAACTTCTCCGGGAGTCTGATAAAGAAAAACCCCTTGCTCTGCCGAGCGTTGTCGCTGCATCTGAAATCCATTGGACAGGTACGCAATAAGTTTGCGTGCGTCTCCTGTATCCCCTTTAAATTCAATTCGATACAGAACTTGGTCAGAACCAAAGAAATAAGTCAACGCACCGGTAATGTCGCTTTCTCTCGTACCACTGACTAAGGGGACTCGGTAACCGAATAACCCATCCTCCTTAATGCCCGTCGAGACTTGAGGCCAGTTTCCTAAAATGCGTGGCAATGACATTTGAAAACTCAAAGCGTGCTTCAGCGGAAGGGCAGGGGCAGGCTCCCCATGCACAGTCTCCAAACGGCCATACTGCTGCTTACCAGCTGTCGCGGTGACATCGGTTACACGGCTGCCAACCGCACCGCTGTCGATCGCTAAAAGTGGCCAACCGCCATCGGAATCCGGTGCACGGTTTGCCCTAAAAACGTTTGCGAAAAATTGTGCAACCGATTCTCGAGTCGCAGCAGGCAGGAGAAAGAAACCTGCGGTTGCGAATAAAACCGAACAGAGAAGGAAGACTATGATGCGTCGCATACGCGCTTCTCATCCTCGCAGTACCGTTTGTCAGCATTACCGTTTGTTAGCAGCGAAGGAACCACCTCTAGATATCGGCAAAAGAGGGCAGCGGCTTGGCCCGCCTCCAGAGTGCCGGGCCACGTTTATGCCTTCAGTACGGCGGGAAAATCATTTCTTCCATACGACCGGTGTAAATGGCCCTTTTTGCTCGGAACCTTACCTGCAAACGGGGGGGGCACGAACACGATCGCCTAGGACGCACGCGTTGAAAGAAAATGGCCCCCGGCTTGTGGGATGCCCATCTTTTGTCAGTTGGCCTTCTGCCTACGACGTGCCGTCCGCTTTGAATCAGGAAGTAGTGTTTCTGTAAAACGAGTCCGGTAATGCATACTGCTCTTTGCATTCGGGTAACCCGTCACCCGCCGATCGAGATCGATCTGCTGAGCAATCACTCGACCAGCCTTCATATCAAACTGAATGGTACCCTCCGACTCACGTTGCACCAACTGTGCCTGAATCTCTGGGTATTCGCGGATGGGTGTGAGAACCTGAGTTGCAATGCTGATTTTTGCGATCCCATTCTCTACGGCAAGCAATTCAAAACGCTGACGACATTTTATTTTCCGGGAACCTCCGTTTTGTAAATTGATGACCACGTCGTCAGGAAAGGTCCATGTACTGCCAATGATAACTTTTTTTTCTGGCAGCGGAAGAACCATCTGCGTTGGGGTTGTCGCCCCTGCGGCCAACTCTTCCCGCTGATGCAATGTACCTGTTTTGTCCATGACAACACGCGTTAAGGGAACGCCGACGCGACGAGCAACATCCTCGAAACCTGCAGGCGGCTCGTCGTCTTCACGACTGTCGTAGCTGACTGTTTCCCGACCCGTCACATCATTTTTCATGTCGACAAACTCGACCGCATGTTCAAAAGTCACTCGTCCTTCCCGATCAACTTCGACGACTTTCCAAACTTTGACCGAGACACTCACCGTCTTTGCCGTCTGGCTCGTCCCCTCAATCGTGGTCCGTACAGATGCCTGGTGAACGACTTTCGTACGGACGTGATCCCCCGGCTTAAATCGATAGCGAAGCAAATACTGCTGCGGATTATCCGGCTTTGCAACGGCATCTTCAGGGGCACCTGCAGGGGTCGCAGTCAATACGACTGGGGCCATTGCAGCTTCCAGGAAAAATGCTAAAGCGACCACAATCAGCCGATAGATCAACGGCAAAGCGGGGATCGACATTCTTGGGGTCCTTCCCAGGGCCATGTCCCCAGCCTCTCCTACGATGGGACAAAACGTTGTCTTATGGTTCGTGTTTTCCGGATCCGAGGCGTCCGGCCCAACCCAGTTTCTTCCGGAGCGTCTGATAATACGATTGTCCCGGGACCTGAATCAACTGGAACTTTGGCTCGGCCCGTCGAACCCGCACCGAATCACCCAACTTGAGGGGGGAAAGCAGTTGTCCATCGACAACCAAGGATGTTTCGGGGTGCCCGTGCGCCACCTGAAGGATGTACTCGCGATCCGCCGAATCGACCACCGGGCGAACTGTCAGCGTATGTGCGGCGACAGGCGTCACCACAAATGCCTGTACTTCCTTCCGTAAAATGGGCCCACCGGCTGAAAGGCTGTGCGCGGTTGAACCGATCGGCGTACTAATAATCAAACCATCACAACTGTAGGCAGTCACCCATTCACTATCGACATACAGGTCGACCTCAAGAATGGCAAAGGGGGGCCCCGCCATGATCGCCGCCTCATTGAGCCCAAGCGAGTGCACGACCACCTGACCATCACGGATCACTTCACACTGAAACATCAGATGTTCAACGCTAACAAATTTCCCTGCACGGAGTTCACGGAGTACCGCAGGAAGCTCCTCGGGAGTTAAGTCGGCGAGAAAACCAAGCCGTCCCAAATTCACACCTAAAACAGGAAACTGTCGAACGCCCATCTGTTGTGCTGCGCGCAAAATAGAACCATCGCCACCGAAGACAACAGCCAAATCGGCTTCGACCCCGGAAAGATCGGCCGAGCCATCAAAATCTTCAAGCACAACCTCCACATCAGCCTGTATCTCTGGACGAAGTGCCGTTGCCGTGTGGCGGACCAGAGGGTTTTCTGCGTGCCCTAAAAAAAGAACTTTTAAGAGATCGCATTTTTGTTCAGTTCGATTCATCACGCACCAGGCCTTTTCTCTCACTGCCCCTGCCGCACATCATCGGCGCCCTGTAGCGAGCGGACGGAAAATTATTCAACCCTTGCAGACTTAGAACCCAGCCTGCTGTGCTAATTTGGCACAATCGATTCCGTATGTTCCGCCAGTTGAAGGCACGTTTTGGCAATTCCGGCCGCATCGAGACCAAGATCGGCAAGTAATTCCTGCCGATCGCCGTGCTCGATAAAGCGGTCTGGAATGCCGAGTCGCGTAAGCCGAGGCTGAGGAAACTCCGTCTGGTTCAAGCACTCTAAAACTGCACTCCCAAATCCGCCGACCAACGATGCCTCTTCGACGGTGACAATAAATTCGGACTCCTGCGCGATCTTCCGTATCAAATCTTGATCGAGTGGCTTTACAAATCGGGCATTGATAACACCGACACTGAGGCCCATTTTTGCCAATTTTTCTGCCGCCTCCATTCCTTCGCTAAGCAAGGTACCACAGCAAAGAATCGTACCGTCACTTCCCTCAGAAATAACTTCTGCCTTGCCCAGAGCGATCGGCGTCCGCTCGATGGATTGATCCAGATGCTTGACATATTTTGCTGCTGTTTTGGGATAGCGCATCGAGACAGGGCCATCGTGCGCAATCGCAAATTCAACCATCGCCTTGAGATCCTCTCCGTCCCCCGGGGCCATCACGGTCATATTGGGAAACACCCGCAGATAGCCGAGATCAAACACACCGTGGTGGGTCGGGCCATCCGGACCGGTCAGTCCCGCGCGATCAAGCATGAAAGTGACTGGTAAATTCTGAAGCGCAACTTCTTGAAATATTTGATCGTAGCTCCGCTGTAAAAAGGTACTGTAGATATCCACAACAGGCTGCAAACCCGCCTTGGCCTGACCAGCCGCAAAAGCCACCGCGTGCCCTTCACAAATTCCTGTATCGAAAAAGCGTTCTGGAAAGCGATCACGGATCGCTTCGAGACGATTTCCTTGACACATAGCCGCTGTCAGAACAGTCACATCCGCGCGGCGATCCATTGCTTCCTGAATCGCCTCGGCTGCCAGATGCGTATACGAAACCGTCGAGGTATGTTCGCGAGGCGACCAACCCTCTTCCTGCAAAGTGAAGGGGGCCGGTGTGTGGAAGTAGACCGGATTTTCGGCAGCGGGACGGAAACCATGTCCTTTCTCTGTGACCACATGCAATAAAACAGGCCCATCTAAATTCTTGACCATCTCAAAATACTTTCGCATTTGAGAAATGTTGTGTCCATCGATCGGCCCCACATAGCGAAAGCCAAGTTCTTCAAACAACATTCCACCATGCAATCCTGCTTTTATTGCCTCCTTGAAGTTGCCTAAAAATTTCTCGATCGGAATACCGACCAAGGGGACTTTGTCGAGGGCACTGGTCAGACCTGTTTTAATCCCCGTATAAAACCGCGCAATCCGCATCCTGTCGAGCATATCGGCCAACCCACCGACGCGCGGACAAATCGACATTCGATTGTCATTAAGCACAACCAATAATTTTTCTTTCATCCCACCCGCATTATTCATCGCCTCATACACAATCCCGGAGGGAAACGCGCCGTCTCCAATGACGGCGACCGCATGTCGTCCCTCTGCCGGTCGCAACAGCGCGTCTCCACTCTTCAGGCCAAACACCGTTGAAACGCTGCAGCCGGCATGCCCCGTCATAAACAAGTCGTAAGGACTTTCCTGTGGGTTGGGGTACCCCATCAGTCCCCCGCGTGTGCGTATCGACCCAAACTCGTGATACCGCCCGGTAATCATTTTGTGCGGATAAATTTGATGTCCTGTATCCCAGATCAAACGATCACTGGAAAAATCAAAAGCGGTATGCAGCGCCAGGCACAACTCCACCACTCCCAGATTCGAGGAAAAATGCGCTGCCCGCTGCGAAAGTAAATTGCAAAGCGTGGTGCGTATTTCTTCGGCCAACTGCGCAAGGGTGGCGTTGTCCATTGCTTGGAGTTGTTCCGGGGACTCCAGTCGAGAGAGAATCTGATCCATCAAGAATCCCTTTCTCCAAGGTACATGGCTAATTCTCGCAGGGACGTCCCGCGAGCACCAAAAATTTCCAGATGCGTGCAGCCTTCATGAATCAATGCGCTCGCACGCGCTTTGCTTTCCGAAACACCCAGCAGCCCCGGAAAAGTAAGTTTGCCCAAGGCGTCATCTTTACCGACGCGCTTGCCCATCTGCCCTTCATTTCCAGCCACATCCAAAAGATCGTCGACAATTTGAAATGCCAGGCCAATCTTCTCTCCATAAGCCACAAGCGCCGCTCGCTGGGCATCCGTTGCCGAAGCGACGATTCCACCCAGCTGTAACGAAGCAACAAAAAGGGCGCCTGTTTTGTTGCGATGGATCGCTTCGAGTTGTCTCTCGCGCGTGCTCTCATTTCCTTCGGATTGGGAAGCGGTTGCCAAAAGATCCTGCATCTGACCTCCCACCATCCCTTCGGCTCCCGCTGCCTCGGCAAGCGTCGCGCTACAGTTTGCGGCCACCTCCGCAGGACGAACTTTCGTGGCTAAAAGCTCAAAAGCCCGCGTGAGCAGGGCATCTCCTGCCAAAATGGCTGTTGATTCGTCAAACGCGTGGTGACATGTCGACCGACCACGGCGCAGGTCGTCGTCATCCATCGCCGGCAAGTCGTCGTGCACCAGCGAATAGGCATGCACCATTTCGACCGCCACCGCAGCGGGCATCGCCGCATCACGACTCCCCCCACAGGCCTCAGCGGAGAGCAGCACGAGAATGGGCCGTAAACGCTTTCCCGGACCTAAACCCGCATAAGCCATCGCCTCGCTGAGCGTCGACGGGCAGCGATCTGAAAACTTCAGTTCAGCAGCCAGTACGTGATTGACTTCCTCGCGCAAACGCTGCGCGTGTTCAACAAAAGCCATCGGCGGAGAGACTGCCATGGGAAATGCCCTAGGAAATATGGAACACCGGACACCAGGAGGACCGAAAACACGGAGGCATGGTCGTACCGCGACACATCACCTAACTCCTTTATTCTAATCGTTTAATGGCGGAAAGGAAGGGGAAAGACACCCGCCATGGCCCCGAACAGGGGACGGCTCAAATACAAGCCCGAACCATGTCCTCCTCTCAGAACAACGCGCTCTCGCTCGCCGCCTCTTCGTCGCGTGCAGTTTTTTCACCTGAATCCTTCGCTGCCTTCGTACCGACCTTTCGCCCGGAGGGTCGCTTTTTCGCCCCTTGACTGGAACGGGAGAACGGCTCCAAAACAGGATTTCCATCGGCATCGCTGCCACTCACCTGTTCGATCCGCCGCTCTGCTTCTGCCAGGAGTTGATGCCCCTGCTTCAAGAGTGTTGCTCCCTGCTCGTAAAGATTGAGCGACTCTGCAAGCCCTACGTTCCCTTCCTCAAGATGTTGGACAATGGCTTCTAGTTGACTGAGCGCTTCTTCAAAACTCGGAGCGGGCGCCTTCTCACTTTTTTTCTTTTTTGCCACAATCAATCTTTCTTCTTCTTAACTTTCTGTGTCTATCTTTTCCACTCGACTCGTCGCTCGGCCAGTTGCAAACTGTGTTGTCAACTGATCGCCCGGCTGTAGTTGCCCGCCGGAAGTAATCAACTTGCCATCGGTCATCCGCTGTGTCAACGTGTAGCCTCGATCAAGGACCGCACGCGGATTGAGCGATTGCAGACGATCGACAAGCCCGGCAAGGCGTTGCTGCTGCAGTTTAAGAAGCGTAAGGCCGGCAAGGTGACTGCGATGATCCAACTCATCAAGTCGCCGACCGAGCCTTTGGACGTTTTCAAAGGGTTTACGGAAAACGGGCATTGCCGCAATTGCCTCGAGCTGCAGTCGAGATGCTGCGGCGCGTCTATGAAGCCCTCCCTGGAGCCGTCGCATTAAGCTCACGAGGTGTTCTGCAAGATCTGCTTGATCGGGGACGACCAACTCGGCGGCCTCGCTCGGAGTCAACGCACGCACATCCGCAACGAGGTCCGAAAGACTCACATCAATCTCATGGCCCACTGCAGAAACGACGGGGATCGGGGAGGCTGCAATCGCCCGGACGACTTCCTCCTCATTGAATGCCCATAGATCTTCTAACGAACCGCCACCTCGACCCACGACAATCACGTCCACACTGCGCCCTAAGCGAGGCACTGCCGCAATCCCCCGTGCAATTTCGCCGGCGGCTTTTTCACCCTGAACCCGGACCGGCACCACCACAACCGAAACCTGCTGCCAGCGACGCTTGAGGACTTTTAAAAAATCCTGGATTGCCGCGCCGGTTGGACTCGTCACCACGGCAATACTGCGCGGAAAGCGCGGGAGCGGTCGCTTGCGTTCTTTATCGAACAATCCCTCTGCAGCCAGCTTTTCTCGTCTTTGACGCAGGAGTCGCTGCAAATTCCCCTCACCGCGCAGAACGACCTTCTTGATCACAAGCTGATACGCACCCCGCGGAGGATAGACGTCGAGTGCCCCCTGACAGACGACTGCCATGCCGTCGGCCAGCTTAACATCCAGCCTGTCTGCAGTGCTCTTCCAGAGAATCGCACCAATCTGCGCGTCCTCATCTTTGATGGAAAGATAGCAGTGGCCCGAGGTGGCCCTTGAGAAGTTGGAAATTTCTCCGGCAACCCAAACCTTGGGAAAACTTCCCTCGAGCAACTCCGCAATCTGACCGGTGAGTTCTCTCACGCTGAGCGGCTGACTCTCGCTATGCCCCGGGTGTTTTTTTTCCGAATCCAATGCGCAGTCCCTCCTCGCCACCTTAACCACCCGGACCGCACATTGCGTTCGGGACAAAAAACACGACGGATTATAACCTCCGACGAGCGGTCAGACACAGAGGCAACACCGAAGAGCCTCTAAAAGTCTTCTCCGCCCCTTGAACGATCTGAGCGAAGTGATTGTCGACGCTGCTTTTTCTCTGCCTGGGCCTGTTTGTCGCTCAATCGCCGCTCGGTCGCAGAACGTGGCGGACGCGTTTTTTTGCGTCTGCGGGGAGGACTCTCGACGAGCGTGAGCAACTCCTGCAACTTCTCCAGACACGCACGCACATTACGAGGCTGATCGCGAAACCGCTGACTCGAGAGCACCAGTTGCCCTTGCTTGTTGATTTTATTTCCAAACGCCTCCAAGAAGCGCTGGCGGACGACATTGGGGAGACTCGGTGATTGCGCCACATCCCAGAAAAGCGTCGCTTTAGAATTGACTTTGTTGACATTCTGCCCACCCGGTCCACTACTTCTAGAAAAACTCCAGTCGAGTTCGGTATCTGGAATCGAAAGCGTAGCTGTGACAACAGGCATCACAGGGTATAGTAGTCTTCGCGGTTAACGTGTCAACGTGGAAAGCCAGACGATGAAACTTCTTTTAGGCCTTCTTCTCCTTGTTGGCCAAACACCGACTCCTGATCTGGAACAGGAAAAACCGATCGCCAGTCTCGGCACCCGTGCGGCGGGAGTCGATTGGCCCGGCTTCCTCGGTCCGGGTGGCGACAACAAATCACCCGAGGTCGGCATCACCACCGCGTGGCCACCGGAAGGGCCGCCCCAACTTTGGCAGTGCCCGATCGGCGAGGGGTATGCGATGCCCGCCATTGCCCGTGGCCGACTACTACTCTTTGACCGCGTGGGCAATCAGGCTCGACTCCGCTGCCTGCAGAGCGAAACGGGCGAATCTTTATGGACGTTTGCCTACGAGACCGCTTACGAGGATTTATACGGATACAGTAACGGCCCCCGCTGCGCACCGGTCGTTGACGGCAACCGCGTTTTTATCTTCGGCCCCGCAGGGATGTTGCATTGTCTGCGTTTATTCGATGGGCAGCTGCTCTGGAAAGTCGATGCCCAAGATCAATTCGCCGTCG
>Ga0209986_10000252_pt1 | contig 50493 bp, 56 predicted proteins | sample BlataG_FD_183168 | JGI IMG/M metagenome (GOLD analysis project Ga0209986, IMG submission 183168) | Deep subsurface microbial communities from Black Sea to uncover new lineages of life (NeLLi) - Black_00105 metaG (SPAdes) (version 2) | ecosystem: Environmental > Aquatic > Marine > Oceanic >... | reverse complement strand
CACCATCGAGTCGTGAGTATTCTTTTAGCATACTCTTTACCACCGGATCTTTTACGTTTATAAATGAAGATTCAAACGGATTGTATGTTATCTGCGTGGATCTTCTCATCACGTTTCCTGAATCACCGATAATAAATGTGGCACCCACCGGTTCTCCTTCTCTACCTTTTATACCCAGTTCCTTTGCGATCTCCAGAACAGAGTAGATTACCTCCGGATCGATGTCTCCACTTTTTGATAAAAGTCTATACATGCCCTGATCCATCCCTTCTTCAGCTTTTTCCATGCTTATAACTTTATATTTGTCGGTATCTTCAACAAAAACAATGTTGTAGCCATCTTCTATTAATTTATTTTCAATGGCTGCTGCTATTGCTATTGCTATTCTCCTTTTTACTACAGAGAGCTCGATCGGTACCAAAATTATCGGCAATTCAAATTTTTTTTTCGATAAATCTTTATTGTTCGTTGTAATTATGACATTCTTATTTTTTACGTTTTTAAGAATCTCTAAGTCTTTTTTTGAGTCTATATACACTATGAGTGCATCGCTCTTACTTTCCTCTTTCAACTCCAATGCCTTTTTTATAAGTATCGGGTACATATATCATCACATTCTATATATTGATGAGCAACAATATTTAAATCTTTCGGTAGTACTATACATCATACTTATCATACATATATACTACAATAACCTTTTTATATTTTTGGTAGTATTATTTTTGATGGTAAGAACACTCTTGAACAGAAAAAAAGACATAATGTTCGTGATTAAGAATCTTGGAGCCGTTCTTCAGGCACTGGGAATAGTCACAATAATTCCTATTTTACTTACCTATTTTTACAGAAATGAAATGATCTATATACAATATTTTCTGTTTCCAGGAGTCATCACATTTATAATAGGGAGCTTGATGAAAAAGGTCAAATCAGATGTAAGCATGCAGATAAGACATGCTATGATGGTGTCTTCTCTCGCCTGGCTGATTTCGGCTCTCGTAGGCTCGATACCCTTTATGTTTATAGCAAAACTTAGTTTCGTTAACTCCTATTTTGAGTCCATGTCTGCTTTCTCGGGAACAGGACTGACAATGTTTGGCAAAATATACTCTGTGGAAACACTCCCAAAAATCCTTTTATTCTGGAGGTCTTTTGAACAGTGGGTAGGAGGAATAGGGATTATTCTGGTAGCGATGATCGTTCTCATAAGGCCCGGCGTCGCCGCTGCAAGATTGTATATAGCAGAGGCTCGCGGAGAAAAAATAAAACCATCACTTCCGAGTACAGTAAAAGTCATCTGGAAAATCTACTTTTTTTATACAATTTTGGGGATACTGCTCTTTTTTATTGTGGGCATGCCGCTTTTTGATTCCATTAATCACTGCATGACTGGCTTGGGTACCGGCGGGATGTCACTTTATAATGATAGTATAGCACATTACCATTCCTTCCCCATAGAGATTGTCGCAGTTTTCCTCATGATACTAGGAGCTATAAACTTTTCAGTTCATTATAGGGCTATATTTAAAAGGAGATTTAAAGAGCTTTTTGGAGATGTACAGTTTAAAGCACTTTTTATGATAGGTTTTTTTGTGATTATAATTATAGGATTTGATCTTATCTCGAAATATGGTATCATTGAAGGTTTTAGAAACGCTTTTTTCCAGGGATTCTCAGCTATAACATGCTGTGGATTCTCTACAGTTGCTCTCGCAGAATGGGGAGAGATTGCCAAAAGCAGTTTGATTATTCTGATGATTGTGGGTGGAGGAGCTGGATCAACTGCAGGGGCAATAAAACTTGTGAGAATAGCATTAATCTTAACGGTTCTCAAAACCCATATAAAGAAATCTCTTCTGCCGAATAGTGCCGTAATGCCTGTAAAAATGGGAGGGGCAATTTTCAAAAACAAAGGTATTATAGAAGCACTTTTGTTTACAATAATCTATATAGGTTTTTTGCTGGGAGGAAGCTTTATTTTAATGCAACTGGGACATGGAGCGTTAAATAGTATGTTTGAGATGGCGTCTGCACAGGGAAATGTAGGATTGAGTATAGGAATAACATCTCCCACTCTACCTCTTATAGGAAAGATAACGCTAATACTGGGTATGTGGATGGGGAGGCTGGAAATAATTCCCACGCTTGTGTTTATATCCAATATTTTGTTCTTTTTAAGAAGAAAGGAAAAAATATAAAAACAAAAAGATAGATTTAGTAATATGAATAAAAAATGTGTCTCGCCGATTATAGCAGTTGTACTTCTGATAACCATAACTTTGACAGCCGCATCTCTCTTGAGAGTATGGTACTTCAGTGAACAGCAGGAATCACAGGAGAGAACATCAGGATTGATAGATAAAGAAATTCAGGAAAAAGAAGAGGAGATAGATATAGAAAGTTATGATACAAACGGGACATTGTATATAAGGAACACAGGATTAACAACGATAGATACAAACTCTATCGAGATCTATGAAGAAGGAAATCCTCTCTCAGGGTATACATTCTCGTCATCTACATTATATTCGGGTGATGTAGTGGCCACCTGGAACTTAATACTAACAATAGGAAAAACATACAGAATAACTACAGAGATTGGATATACCGAAATTTTTGAGTATAACGTTGGAAATGTCTTTTTAGACCCAGATGAAGAAACTATTTTTAATAACGGAGATTCAACGACAATAACAGCTGTTACCGTTGATAACTTTGATAATAGAGTTGGCAATATAGGAATCCAGTTCCAGACGACTCTCGGAACTTTCAGTGAATCTGGAACATCTACGTATACAACTTCTACGGACCCTTCAGGTGAAGCAACAGCCACGCTCGTCTCCGGTACGGGAACGGGAAGAGCGAAAATATCTGCACTTGCTGGGAATTATACCTCCATGACGTCAGTGACCATAGAGTACTGGTGGAATACATCATGGACAAAGAGAAGAAAAATAACAATAACGGAGAACTCTGGAAATGATCTGACAGATTATCAGGTGAGACTGAGTGTTTCTCACGATGCAGATATGCAGCCAGATTACGATGACTTACGATTTATAGATTCAAGTCACAACGAGCTAAATTACTGGATCGAAGATGATACAGTGGATCCGGCAACGGTCTGGGTAAAAATACCCTCAATTCCAATGAGTTCGACTACTACTGTTTATATGTATTACGGAAATGTTCTGGCGTCTGCTGTGTCCGATCCAGATGTCACATTTGTGTTTTTCGATAGTTTTGAAAATGATACCGTAGGCAACGAGCCTTCAAGATGGACATTTGGTCCATGTACCGCGTATTTTGGCGGCAGTGGAAATGGAAACTCCAATGCTCAAAGGCATCAAGTTGTTTCTAATCCTGGGAACGCAGATGAGACGTCAACACCGTATGGAAATAACTTTTTAGCTCTCGGAAGCAACGATGCCACAATACTAGGGGGTGACTATACAGGAGAATACGAATCCCAACAATTTGATCTACCAAAAAACTCTAAAATGGAGTACTGGATTGCTCTTTATGATAACTCGTTAGATGTAGGAGCTGATGGAATGTACTTTGAAATAATGGATTCATCAAATACCCAGATAATCGGGAACAGATGGGACGGAGGGTATTTTGGTGGTGGTAACGGCAATACATCGACGGATGACAGCTTTACAATAAATTCAGCTTCGTCATACCCAAACGCATACATTCAGTTCGGGATGTGGGGAAATGATGGTCCTGCGGATGCCGGTAAGATGCAGATAGATTTCGTAAGGGTACGATCGTATATCTTTCCAGAACCTTCCTATACAACAGGTAACGAAGAATCATACTCATAAAAACCACACTCGTATACTTGGAAAAATATAAATAACAAAAAAAGAATTGGATAATATGAATAAGAAATCTATCTCACCGATAATAGCTGTCGTACTCTTAATAACGATGACCCTGACAGTTGCATCTCTCTTAAGAGTATGGTACTTTGGTGAACAGCAGGAATCCCAAGAAAGGACATCCAAAATTATAGAGAAAGAATCCCAAAAGATAGAAGAAGAGATAAATGTCGAGAACTATGATGACACGAATAGTACGTTATATCTCAGAAATGTAGGTTTAACATCTATAGATACAAACTCTATCGAGATCTATGAAGAAGGTGCACCATTATCTGGATATACATTCTCATCCTCCACAGTGCCTCCAGGTGGGGTATTCACTATCTATAATATAACTCTAATGATAGAGAAAACATATAGAATAACTACAGAGGTAGGATATGCCGAGACCTTTAAGTACAATATTGGAAGTGTCTTTATATATCCTAAAGAAGAGAGTATTTTCAGTAATGGAGGATCAACAACAATAACGGCTGTCACCAAGGATAACTTTGGGAACAAAATTGGTAATGTGACGATTCAGTTCCAGACAACCCTCGGAACTTTCAGTGAGTCTGGAACATCCGCGTATACGACTTCTACTGATCCTGCTGGCGAGGCAAATGCTACCTTAGTTTCTGATGCGAGTATAGGGAGAGCGAAGATATCCGTGCTTGCTGGGAATTACACTTCCATGACCTCGGTAACTATAGAGTACTGGTGGGATGCATCATGGACGAAGAGAAGAAAAATAACAATAACGGAGAACTCTGGAAATGATCTGACAGATTATCAGGTGAGACTGAGTGTTTCTCATGATGCAGATATGCAGCCAGATTACGATGATTTAAGGTTTGTGGACTCTGAGGGTAACCTTTTAGTTTACTGGATAGAAACATCCAATCCTGCCAATGCAACGATCTGGGTGAAGGTACCGTCAATTCCGAAGAGTTCAACTGCAACTGTTTATATGTATTACGGGAATGCTCTGGCATCTTCTGTCTCTGGGGGTGTGGCCACATTTGATTGGTTCGATGATTTTGCCGGTGCCCATACGATAACAGATTACACAATAGAAGATGTAGGAAATACTAATACTCCTTCTAACTGGGCTATAAATACGGCAAACGGAATATTGTATCAGCATTCAAACATATATTGGAATGGAAATCAACGTAACATAGGTTCTATAATAAAGACTGGAGTTAACTTATCGAACTTTGAGATAATGTTCAAAATGAGGCCAGTTGACAATGATACCGCAGGAGTCTGTTTCGATTATCTGAGCCGAGATAATCATTATGCCTTTGGATTTGTTGTAAGTGATTACTGGTTTGGAACGAGTTCTGTGGGAAGCAGAAGGGAAGCATACTGGCAGGACAGTGCTACTACTCATCAAACATTATCGTACGATACCGGCTCTGTCTCACAGAGTTCCGTAACATCGTTTATAGTAAGACGATACGGTGACGTTATTAAAGTTCTTCAAAATGGAACAGAGATCTTCTCAGTTATCAATTCCAATCTTACAAGTGGTGACATAGGACTTTTTACAAATGCTTTAGATGAAGCAGAGTTCCATCCTCCATTTATTATTAGAAGATATATATATCCTGAACCAACATACACAATAGAAAGCGAAGTCTCATTTACGTGATACCATGAATAAAAAAGGTGTTTCTGTAATCCTGAGTTATGCAATCCTCTTCGCGATAGTCATTACAGCTACAGCTCTGGCATTTAGATGGGGGCAAGGAGAGTTAAATGAGTTACAAGATATCAAAAATTTAAACTCTGCAGAAACTGTATTTTTGAACATAGATTCTTTAATAAAAGAAGTTAACAGAGGTGGAGAAGGCTCTTCAAGAACTCTGAATGTAAATTTTGATAAAGGAGAATTCTTTGCAAGTTCATACCATGTTTCTATATCGTCTAATGCGACCGTTTTTGAAACTGATCTCAAGACATTATCTATGTCGTTGGAAGTGAAAACTAATGTTCTGGATGCCAATATGACAAGAAATGGAAATATCCTGGAATCCTATTCTAACAATATTTTTGAAATTTCGGAATCGTATTTAGATATAGTTGCAGAGACACAGAATGATAATGTTTATACGGTCGTTAACTTTATAGATATCAAAAACATTGTTTTATCTGGAAAAAAGGAGATTTATATAAAGAATGAAGGTATAGAAGATCTCAATTTCGATATAGATCCCTCTTATACGTTAGTCATGGGCAATGAAACATATACTATAAGAATAGAAAACGATTTTCTCATAGTTGAGAGAGAAGGATCAAAGATATATACGAAGTTTCTGGGAAGCGGTGCAAAAACGTATCATTTAAATATTAGAATAACAACACTCACAACAAAGATATCCTAGCTTCTGTATCTATTGTATCTATAAAGGAGCTTCACTATTTTCCTGCCCATTTCCTCTGAGATTGTTCCTTCTTCTTCTTTCTGCATTATAAAATCTCTTGTTTCTTTTATTCCAAGTTTAGAAGCTTTTGCGTATATGCTACCCTTTATATTTCCTTTTACAGAGTCAGGAAGATCCTTTAATATTTGATCTAACTCCCATTTAAAGTCTTTTATCCTGTTCATGTCAAGTTTTTTTGTTTTTTTTGTTCTCATTCTAGCTTTAATTTTTTCTCTTTCCCTCATGTTATCTCCCAGCTTTTTCTATATCAATGATTTTTACTTTAAAGAGCAATGTTTTTCCTTTCAATGGAAAATTAAAATCTACTTCTACATAACTGTCAGTTACCTCAGTAACCTTACCAAAAGTAAAACACTCTTCACACTCAGGGAGAGTATTCCTGACGCCTTCACCTACCTTGTAGTCCAGTTTTGTTACAACACTTTCTTCCTTTATTTCAATTACAATAGCTTTAAAATTAACTGTTTCAAGTTTTTCTCCTTCTTTGAGTGAAAATTCTAATTTTATCTCATTTTCTGTGATTTCTATTACCTTATAAGGCCCATAATATGTTGGAACTACTTTATCCATGATAGGGTGATGTTTTATTTCTACAATCCCATCTTTGTCTATATTGAGAATGTCAACATCCCACCACTCCACAAGTTCCACAGTATTTTCTGGTATTATTTCTCCCTTTACCATCTTTTCAAGATACTGATAGTTTATTTTTTCAATTATAGGTACATTTATATATCTGGGTACTTCTTGAATTCTTTCCAGTTTTTTTACCTGATTTTCATCAGAATACCCGTATCCTTTTTCAGGAGGGATCTCAACTGTCTTTTCCTCTCCAACTTCCATTCCTATCAAAGCTTCCTCGAGCCCTGGAAGCGTTCTTATAGTGCCCGGAGCAGGGTTGGCAGCTTTTACTGTAATTCTCTGAGGAGTGTATTTATGAGTATCATCTAACTCTGTTTCTTTTGTTACATCTTCTTTCTGTATAGTTGTATCAAAAATGCCCCCAGTTTCCTTTTCCCATCCAATAAAGTTGATTGTCACGATATCTCCAGATTCAACTACATCTATTTCCTCTTTCTCATTACCCGAGATACACCCTCCTGTGATAATGAGCATTATCAGGATTATTGAATATATTATCTTTTTCATGTTTTTCCTATTTACAGCTGTTATATAAAAAACTTTTGTCATTTATGGTGTTTTCTATCAAAGTATATATTCTTTCCTTTGGCTGAAAGTGGTATTCCAAAAGCTATCTCAGTATCTATCAGTCCCGCGTTTATAGCGCCGACACCTATGGAGAACATTACTCTGTTATCCACGCATAGATCATTGGCAACTTTTACCATCGATCCTATCGCGATCCCAAGATCTACCAGTCTTATGGCACATAGAGGGCCTTTAAAACCATATCCTTCTACAAGAGTTTTTTTATTTTCTTCACACGTGAAACCACATGCTTTACAGTCAAGATTTGCTGTTTCTTTTCCTTTAACACCTATCAAAATGATCTTATCCGAATCTACGACATTATTTGCATCCCTCAGTAGAAATTTAAACCCTATTTTTTCGTTTGTTTTTCTCATTCCTTCTACAAGTTTCTCTTTTTCATTCTCGTCAAGTATTTTTATTACTATAAAGTCTTCTCCCTTTGCCTTCGGCGCTGTCCTTCCTGCAACAGCCATTAACTTGGCTACTATTTCAACTCCTTCTTTTTCCATGAATGCAATGATTTTGTTATTATAAAAGGTTTTGTGATCTTAGAGTTCTATAAAACTGAAGATCGCAATTTATTTAAAAATAAAATTACATTTTTGTACAGAATGCAAAATGAAAATTTTTTAGAAAAAACACCAAAGGAGTTTATAAAAGAAGAGTATCTTTCAGAATATGAAGAAAAGAGAAATATCATATGGAAAAATTTACTAATACCTCTGAGAATGAACTTGTTCGTTCTCGAAAAACTATTGAATTTTCCTTATAAGATAATAGACTATAAAGAATTTGCTTTTTTTAAATTATTGATATATAATTTCAAACGAATGAGCATTTTGGGAATGTGGAAGATTATGGAAGATACAGATCAAAAATCAATAACATTAACGAAATTCCGTAATTCCGTCTTTTTAAACATTAAACAAGAATATAAAGAAGATTTAAAGAAGAAGTTAGGGGAAATAAATCGAATTGAGAAAAATATCCGTTCTAAGATTAAAAAATTAAGACATAAAGAAATCGCACATCTTGATGAAAATTATGTGTTATCTCCTGAAAAAGAGGTGATAACGGTTAGAGAAATCACAGAATCTTGGAAATTAATAAGAGAGTTGTTTGATCTGTTATGCTTCGGTCATCGATATGAATCACTTCCTTTAGAATTTACAGGAGAGAAAACTGGTGTCGATGAATTTCTGAATTTTCTAGCGATCAACAGTCAAAATTTCAACCTTCCCGAATCGAATCCAAAAGCGTGGAAAATATTTCGGTCGAAATTAAGTAGAGAAGACATAGAAAAAATAAATGAATATAGAGTAAAGAATGGAAAAGATCCTGTAGAATGATATCAACTCATTGTTTTAGCGAGTGTCTCTTCAATAAGTACTTTCACTTTCTCTCTCAATTTTGTGCATTTATTCCAAATACAGCTCTCCCTTTAAGACAATAACTGCACTTCCAATTAACTCCACTCTATCATTTCCGGTTAACCGTACAGTAAGTGTACCTCCTCTCGAAGATGCCTGATAAGCTAACATTTCCTTTTTTTCTAATATTTTTGACCAATATGGAGCTAATACTGTATGAGCTGATCCCGTTACCGGATCTTCATTTATACCGACCCAAGGTGCAAAGTAGCGTGAAATGAAATCGTACTGTTGGCTAGACGCAGTTACAATAACTCCTCTGATCTCTTCTTTTGTAGTTATAGATTTCATAAGTTCAAAATTCGGTTTTAAGTTTTTGACATATTTTTCGTCGGGCAAATGAATTAGAAGTTTTCTTGTTTTCTTGGCATACACTATATTTTTGAAATCGGTAATATCCATAGAATTAAGAAGATCGTGAGGCGAATCAATTTTTACAGGGTCATCTATCGGAAAATTGAGGAGTATTCCATCTTTATTTTTTTTTGCAATTAATGTTCCGCTCTTCGTTTCAAAGCTTATCTCATCCATCGAGATACCTATATCATAAAACAGAACCGCTGCAGTAGCGAGCGTCGCATGACCGCAGAGAGACACCTCTACTTTTGGAGTGAACCATCGCAAAGAGAAGGTTTTTGGTTTTTCTTCAAGAACAAAAGCTGTTTCGGATAAATTCATCTCTGATGCAATAGACTGCAAAATACTGTCTTCATAGTCCTGTTTTAAAAGACAAACAGCTGCAGGATTACCTTTAAATGGTTCGTCGGTAAAAGCATCTACTTGATATATGGAAATTCTGTCTCTCTTTATCTAATCACCTATGATTTAATATTTAGAGCGTTTATCTCTTTTTTATCTTCATTATATCCTTAGGTTTTTAAACTTTGTCGCATGCAAAAATTTATATTCATAGAATTGCAAAAATTTTTAGGTGATAAAATGAATGTAGAAGAATACATAAAAAATAAACTCAAAAAAGAGAAACTACATTTTACATTGATCGATCCAGACTCAGAGATCGCAAGGAATTCAGAAGCATTGAACTCGTTAAAAGATATAAATACAGATGCTATACTTATAGGTGGGTCTACACAGGTTAGAGGGGAAGAGTTAGACAGTCTCGTAAAATCGATAAAAAAATCTACAACTGTTCCTGTGATTATATTCCCCGGGGGAGTAGGAGGGATAAGCAGATACGCGGATGCAATATTTTTCATGTCCCTATTGAACTCGAGGAACCCTTATTTTATAACAAAGGCGCAGGCTTTAGGAGCTTTCCAGGTTAAACTTTCCCGGCTTGAAACTCTGCCCATGGGGTATCTTATAATAGAACCGGGAGAAACCGCTGGATTTATAGGTGAAGCCGATCTCCTTCCGAGACGCAAGCCAAAGATTGCAGCAGCTTATGCTCTTGCGGCTCAGCTTATGGGAATGAGTTTTGTTTATCTTGAGGCAGGATCGGGTGCATCTGAGCCCGTACCTTTAAAAATGATAAATTATGTAAAAAAAGCTGTTGATATACCTGTAATAGTTGGAGGGGGTATCAGAGACGAGAAAAAGGCAGCCGAGATATCAAAAGCTGCAGATATAATAGTTACCGGCACGATCGCAGAGGAAAATTTTGAAAAATTGAGAGAGATAGTAAAAGCTGTAAAAGGGGTAAGATGAGTTTAATTTATAAAGTGAACAAGTTTCTAGACTCCCTTAAATATAAGTTCAAGTTAAACGAACTGGAGAATAAAGAGTACTTTAAAGAAATATACTTTACGATTTTAAACAATCTATCAGTGCTGGAAAGTTTTAAAGAAGAAATGGATTTTTATGGATTTCCAAATCCGTTTTATCCTTTAAAAGGTCTTAAAGGCTCCGAACCTTTTTTCAGAAACAGGGCACAGCTAAAAAAACTTACCTACGACAGAAACTCCTATGCTCTTTCAGCCCATAGAATAGCACTGGGGCATTTAACAGAATCAATAATGCTAAAAAATGAGAAAAAATACAGGGGGAGAGAAGCTTTGAAGTATTTAAATAAAGACCTCAGATTTTACAAAAACGAGGAAGGCGTTTACAGACTTGAAATTCTGGAATATCTCCCTTTATCTGGCGATTATATGGTAAAATTAAGCAATTTTACTCCAGAACAGAGGAAAGATTATAGAAAAATTTTGACACTCATAGATAAAGAAAGAGGGGGATTGAGTTCTGTCAGCGTTTATATGAAGTATAAATCTGGGAGGACAAAGAAAAATCTATCCTTAAAGGAGTATAAAGCTTTTATAGAGGATAAAATGAATATTGAAACTTTCAGACTTCAGAAGAAGAAAGGAGGATTGATAAAAGATAGACATATCAGAAAAATTCTCTCAATTTCGTACGCACCCTTTGGCACAGATACGTTTATCCTTGATCTCGCAATGTTTTATCTGAAAAAAGGAAAATATGAAAGAGAAAGATACTCAGGAATATTTCCCACACTTTCTAATGAGATTCCCAGGAATAAACTTGAAAAATATGAGGAGATAATAATTTTAAAAGAAAAATTGGAAGAAGAACTGCAAAGATTAGGAAAATTTGAGAAAAGTTTAGTCGTCGGGAGTATAGCGTATTATGAAATTACAGGAAACATGGAAGAAACTTTAAAATATTTTAATATAAGCGAAAAAAAATTAAAAAGAAAATTAGAAGAGTTTGAGAGTTTTGGATTTTTAGGTGTAAAAAATCTACAACATAGAACTCAGGAGTTTCTGAAATATCTACAAAGGTGATCTTTTGAAGATACTAAAGTTTACAAACAAAGAAAAAGTGATCAGGGAAATAGAAAAAGGAATTGAAGACGAAGTAGTATATTTATCAATAAGACCTTCGATAGATGCTATTGTTGCATTACTGGAGAATGATCCAAATATAAGAATAATTTTATGTCCTCCAAGTTTATATGATCTGACATCTACAAGGGTAAAAAACGCTTTAAAGAAGGTGGGCATCTCTCTGGAAAGAGGAAGTTTTAAAGTTGGAAGGCCAGTGAAATATAATAAAAGGGATATAGAAGAGATCTTCAAACTCTATAACTCAGGAGTTCCTGTTAGCAAAATAGCAAATGAGCTCGGAATACCGAGAAGAACTGTTTATTATTATCTAAATAAGGTGAAAAATAATGAATTATAACTTGTATAAAGAAATCCATGAAAATTTAAATGGAATAGATGATATAGATGCTCTTGTAAAAAAATTTAGAATAGAAAAAGAGGTACTTTTGGCGATACTCTCTCAAAAAATAATCAGAAATACAAAAAGGAATTACTACAAACTGGAAAGAAAAAAGGAAACTCTGAGGATTAGATGGAAAAAAGGAGAGAGTATTACAGATATCTCAAAAGAATATAATTTTTCTCCAGTATTAACAGCTTTATTCATATTTCAGGATAAGTTTTCACGTAAAAAATTTAAAGAATACATGAAAAATCCAGACTTAATTGAAGAAGAAAGAATAAGAGAGGAGATAAAAGAAGTAATAGAGAGAGATATAGTCTATTCTCCAAAATATATAGATCTGCAAAGAGAAAACGGAGTCAGATGCGAAGAAGAGATAAAAAATTGGCTACTGAAGAGAAATATTAGATTTATAACAGAAAAAGATGCAAGACATGAAAATTTCAGGAAGACTCCAGATTTTCTTCTCATGACACCTTTCTCTGTTGGGGGATTTGAAGCAAAATGGGTAGAAAGCAAGGCAGGATTTGGTGATCTTATCCAGTTTAAGGAAGATTTTAGAGGTCAGCTTCATCCTTATGTTCGACTCTTTGGATCAGGAATCATCGTTTACTGGGTTGGTCATCTGGAGAGGCTGAACGGATTTTCTAACAGGATAATAGTTGTCTCTAAAAAATTCTTTGGTGATGGGGAATAGGAAAAATATAAATACACTGAGTATATTGATAAAAATATGAAAAAGATTATACTGATAGTACTTCTTGTACTTCTCATACCATTGGTATCGTCAGCTAAGACTGTCTATGTTATAAAACTAGAGGGTGAGATAGGTTTAGCGAGCCAACAGGTAATTGATAAGGCGGTGGAAAGGGCGAATGTAGATGGAGTTGCTTTAATTATAGAGATGGATACTCCCGGAGGGAGGGGCGATGCCATGATGGAGATAATCAAGACAATAGAGTCTTCAGAAATCCCAGTAATCGTTTTTGTCAGTCCAAAAGGCGCTATCGCTGCTTCTGCGGGTACGTACATAGCAATGGCTTCTAGTCTAATTGCAATGGCTCCAGGTACCTCAATAGGTGCATGCGAGCCTATCCTAGGATACGATCCAACAACGGGACAGATTATGGAGGCACCTGAAAAAACAATTAATTTTTACTCGAGTTATATGAGATCCTTGGCAGAAAGTCATGATAGAAATCCAGATGATGCAGAGAAATTTGTCACTGAAAACTTGAGCCTTACTCCAAAATCTGCTCTTGAAAGAGGCTTAATCGAGCTTCAGGCAGATAATCTTTACGACCTTATAGAAAAAGCTGATGGGATGAAGTTAAAAGGCATGGAAGGAAAACTGGATCTCAAAGATGTGAATATAGAAATCCTCGAGGCTTCATTTAAAGACAAGTTTATAATAACGATAACAAACCCAAACATTGCTTATTTTTTGATGACTATAGGACTTTTAGGATTGATTTTTGGTTTTACAACGCCGGGATGGCACGTTCCTGAGACAATAGGTGCCGTTTGTCTTGCACTCGGGATAATTGCCCAGGGATATATAGGTTTTAACTTAGGAGGTTTTATATTGATAGGATTAGGGATACTGTTTTTCGTTATAGAGCTTCTTACTCCAACATTCGGACTTTTTACTATAGCAGGGGTAGCATCTTTCTTTTTCGGGTCTATGTTTTTATTTTCGGCCGCAAAGGATGTGGAGTGGGTAATAAGCAGGGAATTTTATACCCAGTTTAGATATCTTGTTCTTATAATAACTATATGCGTGGCCTTGTTTTTTGTTTTTGGACTTTCAAAAGCTATAAAGCTCAGAAGAACAAAACCGACTACTGGAAAGGACGAGATGCTCGGTATAATAGGTACTGCTGATACAGATATAGATCCAGAAGGACAGATACTGGTGAGGGGAGAAAGGTGGAATGTTTACAGTGATGAAAAAATTAATAAAGGTGAGAAAGTAGAGGTTATATATATGGACGGACTCACTTTAAAGGTAAAAAAACATGAAAGGAGGTGAAAAAAATGGAATTTGATTTTATGCAACTAGCAAGTATATTCGTCGTGTTGATCATTCTGATGATACTGAGCTCTGCAATAAAGATCGTCAAAGAATTCGAAAGAGGTGTTATTCTAAGACTTGGAAGACTAAAAGGCGCAAAGGGACCCGGAATATTCTTCATAATTCCGATGATAGACAGAATGTACAAAGTGGACCTGCGAACTAGGGTACTCGATGTTCCTGTTCAGGAGGTAATGACGAGGGATAACGTACCCGCACGGGTCAATGCTGTAGTATATTTGAGGGTAATGGACGCTTCTAAATCGATAGTCCAGGTACAAAATTTTATTGAGGCAACATCGCAGATTTCGCAAACTACATTAAGAAGTATAATAGGACAGGCACATTTAGACGAGCTCTTAAGTGAGAGAGATAAATTGAACAGAGATCTTCAGAAGATAATAGACGAAGCTACCGATCCATGGGGAATCAAAGTCTCCGCCGTGGAGATAAAAGACGTGGAGTTACCCTCTACGATGAAGAGAGCGATGGCTGCACAGGCTGAAGCTGAAAGAGATAGAAGAGCAAAGATTATCAATGCGCAGGGAGAGCTTCAGGCTGCAGAGAAGCTTACAGAAGCAGCTAAACTCATGGCAACTGAGCCGATGACAATACAATTGAGAATGTTGCAGACGATATCAGAGGTTTCTACCGAGAATGCCTCGACTATAATACTACCGTTCCCGATAGAGTTCCTAAAGATGTTTGAACTGAAGAAGAAATAATAATTTTCTTTTTTTATTTTTAGTAACCTTTTTCTTTAGATGGCAATATTAGAATTATGGATATAAGAGAGATAAAACCAGAGGATATAAAAAGAGTCTTTGAGATAGAGTTCTCTTCATTTAATGCACCTTACGATCCTCTTATCCTTAATTATCTGTACGAAGTTCACAGAAAAACGTTTCTTGTAGCTTATGAGAATGGCGTGATCGGGTATATTATAGGCATTATAGATCGTTTAGAGGGACACATAATCTCTTTAGCAGTAGACGAGGATTTTAGAAGAAAAAATATGGGAACTCTACTTGTAAAGAGACTTCTTGAAATATTCAAAGAAAAGGGTGTTAAAAAAGTTAAATTAGAGGTAAGAAAACGCAACACAAAGGCACAAAACCTCTATAAAAAACTGGGATTTTTCAAGGCAAAAGAACTGCCAAGGTATTACGAAAATGGGGAAGATGGGATATTGATGATGAAATATCTTGAAGGGAAGGTTTAAAAATTTCTCTTTTTATATATGTTTTATGATATGTGTTGTAGGTATGCCTGGGAGTGGAAAAAATATATTCATAAATACTGCCAGGGATTTCGGCTATGATATAATTGTCCTCGGTGACATTGTAAGAGAAGAAACTCTGAAAAGGAGATATAGCCTCAAAGACTCCGGAAAAGTTGCCGAAATGTTAAGAAAAGAGCTTGGAAAAGCGGCAATAGCCAGATTAGCAGTTGATAAGCTAAAAAATACTCCAAAAATAGTTATCGATGGGATAAGGAGTTATGAAGAAGTTAAAGAGTTTTCCAGATATTATGATTGTTATCTTGTGGCGATCCACTCTTCGCCAAATAAACGATTTAAAAGAGTATTGAAAAGAGGAAGGGAAGATGATCCAGAGCTATATGACGAGTTTCTGGAGAGAGACATCAGGGAACTGAACTTTGGACTTGGAGATGCCATAGCTTTAGCCGATAAGATAATTATAAATGATTCAGATATCAAGGATTTTCAGGAAAAATGCAGAAAATTTTTTAGGGAATGGGAAGAAAATGTATGAAGCTTTTCTTTTTGATATGGATGGGACACTGATAAGGATGAAGCTCAATTTTAAAAAGATGAGAGCAGACCTTGAAAAGATCATTGGAAATGTAGAGGGACACATCCTGGAATCAATATCAAAGATAGAAGATAAGGAACTGAGAAAAAAAGCCCTGGAGTATATAGGAAGACAAGAAAAAGAGGCTGCTGACAAATCTGAAATAATAGATGGAAGTATAGAATCTCTAAAATATCTGAAAGAAAGAACTATAAAGATTGGTATAATAACAAGAAATAACAGGGAGTCTACTTTGTTATCCGCAAAAAAAACTAAAATATTAGATTATATAGATGTAATAATCTCGAGAGACGATGTGGAAAAGGTAAAACCAGATTCAATGCACATCGAGATAGCATTGGAAAAATTGAACGCAGATCCGAAGAAAAGTATAGTAGTTGGAGATCATTATTTTGAGATAGAAGCTGGAAAAAAACTGGGATGTTTGACTGTAGGAGTTTTGAGCGGATCGGGAACAAAAGAAACATTAAAAAATGCAGATTTGATATTTGATTCTATAAAAGAATTTTATGAGGAATGGATAAAATGGAAGATAAAATAAATTTTTTTGCAAAGCATGGGAAATGGATAGTCGCAAAAAAGATAGATATAGATGAAAGTACCGAAAAAATAGATATAGCCAGGCTTTTAATATCTATCCGCGAGACTGTAAACGAAAAAATATTTGAATATTTTGATGAAGATTTCGATCTCCAAAAGATAGAAAACATAGTTTCCGATCTTGTTCCTGACGGAAAACTTACAGAAGAAAAAATTGCAGAGATCTTAAAGAAATTAAAATCTCCTAGTGTAACAAAAAAATTAGAAGGAGACAAACTTAAAAAGGAGATTGCAAAGCAAATTCTTACTGAGAGAGTTTTACAGAAAATAAAATTAAAAACGTTAGATGCAAAGACTATAGACAAATATATACGGAAAAAGGAAATGGAAAAAGCCTTTAAAAACTGATTTAAATGAGTTTCCAAAATTAACTATATAGATACTATATTTTTTTGTTCTGTTCTATATACTTTATACAAAAAATTTATATATAGTTTACTGAAGTTTAAATCATGGAAGTGAAATCAAGATCATACATAATCGGAGGAGTACTCGCTGTTTTGATGACAATGTCAGGAGTATATATTACGCTTCGAATGAATGCTTTCATGTGGGCTTCGATTTTAACTGCTTTAATGGCAATGGGCATTTATAAGGTCCTAAAATTAGAAAAAGACGCAAGCGTTCATGAAATAAATATTGCTCAGACAACTGCATCAACGGGAGGGATTCTTGCAGCAGGTATATGCTTTACCATTCCTGCCATATACTTCCTTGATCCGGAGCTTTTTGATACATTTACTTCCGATCCGGGAAGCTTTATCTTCAAAATATTTGTGTTGGCGCTTGTTGGAGGAATAATGGGCGTTCTATTTTCAGCATATCTAAGGAAACACATGATCATAGAAGAGAATCTTCCCTTTGTAATAGGTGAAGCAACAGCAGATACGATTATGGCAGGAAAAGGAGGGGGTAGAAAAATAAAGATTCTCCTTTCAGTTTTTAGCATTACCGCTTTATTCACAGCTTTGAGAGATGGTGTATCTTTAACCATTGGAAAATTGCATTTTGCTTTCGAGGGTATAATCCCATTTTTTAAACACTTCCAGTGGGGAGCGTTTCAATTTCAAATTCCTTTCATGCCAATGGCACTCGGGGCAGGGTATTTGATCGGCTACAAAATTGTGTCCATATGGTTTCTGGGATGTTTATTTTCCTATTATATCTTCCAGCCTCTTTTATACTATCTATACGATGTACCCATGGAGCAGATGTTTGCATATATATTGCCCCTAGGAGTTGGTACGATCATTGGTGGGGGTATTACATTATTTATCCTGAAAGTCATTCCTTCAAGCATCAGAACTTTCAAAGCTATGATCTCTGTAAAAGTATCAAAAGACGAGCTGAATCTAAGACTAATACCTATATTCGCAATTATTTCTGTTTTTATAATGAGTTTTGTTTTAAATTTGAGCATTGTGGCTTCTATACTTGCAATCCTTGGCATCTGGGTTATGACTGCCTTGGCAGGGAGAATGACCGGCGAAACGGGTATTGATCCAATGGAAGTCTTTGCGGTGATCGTTGTTCTTTTTGTAAAACTTGCTGTCTCTCTGGGAACCATGGAAAGCATCGCCATCGCTGCAATTGCTGCTGTCTCCGTAGGAGTTGCTGGAGATCTCCTTTTTGATCTGAAAGCAGGTCATATGCTGGGAACATCTCCAAAGTCACAGGCAAAGGCGCAAATACTGGGCGTGTTAATAGGTTCTGTCGTTGTGGGATTCAGTCTTCTCGCTATATTAAATGCATTCACTCTTGGAAGTCCTGAATTATACGCTGCTCAGGCACGACTTGTTTCATACATGTTTGGTGCGATCAATGTCAAGATCTTTTTCATGGGGATAGTTATAGGCACTGCCATTACGTTCATGAAACGTCCTGGCATGGTTTTTGGTATTGGGATATTCATCCCGCTTTATCTCTCTGTGGCATTCTTTATCGGAGGAGTTGTAAACTATCTCAACAAGAAAAAAGCAGAAGATGAAACAGAGAAACTCATAGCATCGGGATTGATAGGTGGAGAAGGAGTGGTAGGGGCAATACTTGCAATAATAAAGATGTTTCCCCTTATTCTTTAGGAGATGAAAAAATGATCGTAGGAATCGATATAGGAGGAACAACAACAGATGCTGTGGCTATAAAAGATCGTAAAATACTGAAAATAGTAACAGTTACAGCTGACGATCCTTTGGCAGCGGCAGCTGGAGCTCTCGGTAAACTGGTTACCTCCCTTAATGTAACTCTAGAAGATGTAAAAGTTCTTGCCGCTACGGGTGGAGGTGCTAGATTCCTGGGAAATGAGTTGTTAGGCGTACCTGTAAAAAAAATAGATGAGATTACAGCCATAGGAAAAGGTGGGATCACACTTGCAAATAAGAAGAGAGGAGTTGTAGTAAGCATGGGAACAGGGACTGCCATAGTCTGTGTAAAAGATGAGATCAAGCATTTTGGGGGCAGCGGTATCGGAGGAGGAACTCTCCAGGGATTATCAAGAATGCTTCTCAGCATAAATGACATAAAAAACCTCGACAAACTCGCGGAAAAAGGGAATTTAAAAAAGATAGACCTTACAGTAGGAGACATAGCAGGAGGAAAGATAGGAGTCATTCCGAGCGATGCAACAGCTTCTAATTTTGGAAAAATTGATGATACCGTGGAAAAAGAAGATATAGCAAAAGGGCTGATCAATATGGTTTCCCAGACCATCTGTGTTATATCGATCTTTGCTGCGAGGGCATGTAACTTAGACGATATTATACTCACTGGTAAAGTCATATCGTTAAAAGAAGTACAGAGATCTTTAAGATCCATAGAACCTTTATTCAACAAGAAGTTCATAATCCCTGAAAAAGGAGAGTATGCAACAGCTATTGGAGCCGCGGTAGCTATTTTGAATGGGGAGTGAAATATGGTAAACGAAAATCTTGTGGGCAGATGCGGGCTTTACTGTGGTGCATGTATAATTTATAGGGCGTACAAAGACTCGGAAGAGCTTCGGCGAATTATTGCTGAAGACAATAATTGTAGACCTGAAGAAATTCGATGTGAAGGGTGCCAGACAGTGTTAACTGATGGGTGGAAACTCGAAGAAAAATGGGGCAAAAACTGTAAAATAGTCATGTGCTTAAAAACCAAGGGATTGAATTTCTGCTATGAATGTGATACATACCCGGAATGTGAAAAATTTCATGAAATAGCTGATGAAGAATTAAAACGCGGTGAAAACCTAATGGAAAATCTGAATAAAATCAAGATTGGTAAAGTTAAAGAATGGCTTGAAGAAGAGGACAAAAAATGGAGATGTCCTGAATGCGGTAAGCCCATCGCCATGCATTTAACAGAGTGTCACTGGTGCGGTGCAAAATTGAAAAAAATATAAAGAAACAATAATTATGATTTACAATAACTATCATGCTCCAGATCAAGTTAGAGTATTCAATATTCCTAAACAAAGTATTCGTTTATGGAATGAAAAGATATTGGTATATGACCTCAAATGTGGGGAATTAATTTTACGTCATTATTCATTTTATGATAAATGGCTTGAGATAAACTGCACTTTGGATTTGAAAAGTAATTTTGTAACAGAAAAAGGACCTATTGAGTGGTGTTTTAATTGTGGTATATGTACCCCTCTGTTTTCTATTAAAAATAATTTTTACAACGTAGATCTATTTATTGATGTACTGGTCGGTTCAGATGGTAAAGAACATATTGTGAAAGATCAAGATGCCTTTAATCACGCAATAGCAAAAGAGTGGATAGCAAATGAGGAAATAAAAGGAGCAAAGCGAGGTTTAGAAAAATTATTGGAGATCATAAATAGAAAAGAGTTAATCATTTTTTTAGATAGATTATATCCTTTTAAGAAAATTGATGAATGTGGCAAAAGTTCACCCTATAGGATTGAAAAATTAAAAGAGTTTCCCTATTTGACTAAAGAAATTCGTTTAAAATATTTCGGGAAAAAGTTGTAGTAAAGTTATTAATGGGAAATGATATGATATAATCAGGAGATCAGCATGAGCGAGTTTTATGATTTTGAGCTCAAAGATTTAGACTTGAGGAATAAAATTATCCTGGATGCTGCTGTAGGAGCAGGTGAAAGTACCTATTTCTGGGCTGAAAGAGTCCATAAACAGGGAGGAACTTCGAAAATAGTATCTATTGACAATGATCTACCAGAAGTTTGGATTAAAAAAATTATTACAAAACTTGGAGATTATAAAAAGTATGTTGAACTAAAGGAAGCAGACATCTTTGATTTAAGCTTTTTGGAGAATGAATCAATAGATATCGTAAACTGCGACGATACCATAGTTTTTTTAAATCCAAAGCCATTAAAATTGCTTCAGGCATTGAAGGAGTTTAATAGAGTATTGAAACATGATGGCATTTTGATAATAACATCTGAAATTCCTATAGAAGACGAGAATGAAGGACAATGGAAAAGGTGGAATCTCGCAAAGGCAATTTCTGATCTTAAAGGAGAAATATGGTCATCTGAGCCTTTACCTGACGAAGTTAAATCTGCTCTTGAACTCTTAGGTTTTAAGGTATATGCCGAAAAAATATTTCCTCCAAGGAAAAATTTCAAATATCAGGAATGTATGAATGAATGGAAAGAAATGATGTTGAAATATGCCAAAGAATTACATTGGAACGATCATCTCAAAGATTCTTTAATTAAAAGTGTTAATGAAGTTTACAACAAGGTTACAAAAGATGGATACTTAATGAATCCTTCCCTATATGTTTTGAAATGTAAAAAGGGAAAATATAGAAACTCTTATAACATAAAAAAATAACTCTAACTATGAAGATAGAAAAAGAACCGTACCCAGCTCTATACCCAGTACCAGTGAGTTTGATAACATGCGATGAGAATATAGTAACAATAGCATGGATAGGGACCGCATGCTACGATCCTCCAATGCTGTGCTTCGCCATAAGACCAGAAAGATTTTCTCATGATTTAATAGAAAAGTCCAAAGATTTTGTAGTAAACATTCCTAAAAAGGAAATAATTAAGGAAGTAGATTTTTGTGGTATGGTCTCTGGTAGAAACGTTAACAAATTTGAGAAAACAAAATTTACAAAGACCAAGGCACGAAAAGTGAGCTCGCCACTAATAAAGGAGTGTCCTGTGAATATAGAATGCAGACTCGAGAAGATAATCCCATTGGGTACCCACGATCTTTTCATTGGAAGGATAGTGGCTGTGAATGTAGATGAAGAACTTATCGAAAACGGAAAAATAAATTACAAAAAAGCAGAGCCTATCTGCTATGTTAAAGGAGTGTACTGGTCACTTGGAGATGTTATTGGAAGATACGGATTTTCAAAGAGAAAAGAATAGAAAAACTTTTATATAGAAAATCGAAAATAGTGTAAACCACGGGGACGTGGTGTAGCCTGGCTATCATCATGGGCTCCAGAGATAGATAAAGTCTTTCTCTAAGAAAGACTTACTATGGATTTGCTGACATAATGGATGAAGACTTTCTGGAGCGGAGAAACCCATGGACTCGGGTTCAAATCCCGCCGTCCCCACCATTTTTTAGAAGGTAAGAAAATGATTACTGGAAAATTATTAGGGAACAAAGTTTTGATAGAGGATAAAAAAAGTATCAATAAATTAAAAAATAAATCTTACGGTACTTTAGAGGAAAATAAGCTCTATCTCGGATTAGTTGAAGCTGCTTATCTTGTAGAAAAAGGGAAATTAGAGTTAGAAGAAGGCATGGATATATTAAATGTTGCCAGAGGGGAAAGGGAGTTCGATATAAAGTTTTTGGTCTACAAAGATCTGAGAGAAAGAGGGCTCATAGTAAAAACAGGATTTAAATACGGTACGCATTTCAGGGTCTATAGGGGGAGCATAGAGGGGCATGCTGATTATCTTATTCACGTTATAGACGAAAAAGAGAATTTCAGAAGCTATGAGATCATCAGAACTGCAAGAATGGCCAATACTGTGAACAAGAAGATGATTTTAGCGTTTGTAGATATGGAAAATGATATTACGTATATAGAAGTGAAAAGAACAAGGTTATGAGCGGTGTGTTTTAAATTAATTTTATATCTCCCCCTTTCAATCTATAACATGATCCTTGGCGCCTTGTTTACCCTTCTGGTTCTCGCTTTTTCAGTTTTACTCCTTATTGTAACAGTTATTTCGTTCATTCATTTTGCATGTCTCTTTTTACAAATTTTAAATAAGATTCGATGTAATATCTTTATTTTATCTACTGTTATGTATCTTCATCTTTGGTCAGTTCTATCGTTCCATCTGGATTTTGCTTGTATACACCTTCTTCAATTAATCTTTGTATTTCTTTTATATTTATCTCTTGAGTTCCGTTTGGGTATACTTTTAATATTCCTCTTTCAATCAAGTCTTCTTTTACCGCCGGATCTTTTATTATAAATACTGGCTTTTCTGGAATTTCTGGCTTCATTATATTGATTAGGATGATCATTGCAAAAAGAATAATCAATATCACTACACTTACTCCTAATACTTTAACGCTTCTCATTCTTATCACTCTCCTCCGATATTAAGTAAAAATATAGATCTCTATTTCTTTTCATATGTCTTTTTTACGTATTTTAAATAACCCCGATATGCGATCTCTGTTGCTACAATTATAAGAAATACAAAACTTCCCATAAGCATTTGATTTCCCAAGAACGATAGAGCAACTACCATCACTGAAAGCACTATAGTTACTGTTATATCTTTATCCATTTTTATCATCCCCCCCTGTTTTTATATTTTTTCATTCTCTCATCTGTACATCGGGGATATTCATTCTTCCCGTAGCTCAACGAGGTAAAAAGTCCCTCTGTATTTAATGATACGGCGTTCTCCTACCATTGGCAGGTTATACTTTTCTGTATATTTGGATGTAAGATAGTCCAAAATCTGATCCACTGTAGATTGCTCAATCTCACGATCAGTGCTCTCTTTTCCCGCATCTTCCATCTCTTCAAATATTTCTCTTAGGAGCAGACAGTTATCCAGATCTTCCTCAGTTATCTCCACAAAATACTCTGGAATTTCTTCTACTTTCTCTATATGAAGTATCATATAGAATGTTTTTCCTTCCCATATTACAGTAACACCTCTTTTTTCTAACTCAGGAATATATAACTCAATAGATTGTGAGTTGAGTGGATTCTCAGCTATAGCAACAACATCCCCCTCATTTATCCCCGGATTCTGGATGAGAGGGGAGATATCGGAGATATTATTGTTGGAGAGATATACTTCTCTCAAACTATTAAGGTTCGAAAGGGATGATATATCTGAAATATTGTTGTTGGTGAGACACAATCGTTCAAGATTGATAAGACCAGAAAGTGAAGAGATATCAGAAAGATTATTAACATCTAGAAGCAGCACTTTGAGGTTTTTGAGACCAGAAAGTCCTGAGATATCGGATATTTTATTACGGTTAAGCTTCAAATATCCAATACTATTAAAATCACCGAGCAGAGATATAGCAGTGATACCGTTCCTCTCAAGATCCAGCTCTCTGAGTTTGGGAAGGTTATACAATGATACACTACCAGCGATAAAGTCATTCGCGCTAAGATCCAGATATTCAAGAGATTCAAGTCCCGAAAGTCCTGAGATATCAGATATGAAATTACCATTAAGCTGTAGATATTCTAAATTATCGAGATCTGAGAGATCGGGGGTGTACGAGATTTTGTTTCCCCATAACTCCGCCACTCTTAAGTTTACGCAGTATTGCAATCCTTCTAAACTTTTTATTCCTTCTTCAGGAGCTCCTATACTGGTAATAACTTTGAGATCGCTTTTGTATATTGGTTCTCCATTCCTTTTTCCTATTTTTCCTCGAATAATTCCCTCCAGAGTCTTATCGGGAATTTTTATTTCTTTATTGGTTTCCTTTTCTTCAAGATACCATACAGTAAGAAAACTTAAAGCCATTCCGATGACAATCATAATTGCTATGATTTTTTTATGCATTTTTTCACTTTTTTGAGATTTTTCTGTTCTAAAAAATAAAAAAGAAAAATAAAGATTTAACTTATATTTAGTACAGCTTGCTGGTGTAATGGGTGAGACTTAAGGTACACAACAATGCCCGTTTCACTACCATATCCAAACGACCTAGAACTTAAGGTAGGATAATGTGTTGCGTAGTATGCATTTCCTGTACTAGTATACACGTAATTCCTATTGTCTATGAGTGTAGCGCCCCCATAGTTTGCCCATGGATATCCATATTCGACCCATGTACCACTGTTGCGGTAGTATGTCGCTTCGCTCCATAGTTCTATCTTTTTAGTTGTACCTCCTATCATGAGAGATACACTTTCACCTTTATCCCGATGGATCATCCAATATGCACCGCTCCCTTGTATGAAATACTTGATGTGTACATCTTTTACGTCGTTCCATGTTACTTCAGAATAATGAGCAGTTTCTTGATGGTAAGTATTCAAGTCGTATTTAACATAATCTTTTATCCAACTAGGAGATCGACGTATTGAGGTTCCAGGGACATAGTAAGACGTCCATGTATAGTCAACATGTTCACCATAATTTTTTAAATGCACCCATACTCCTATTCCAGCAAAGGAAGCATTATACAAGTCAAAGTACAAATCGTCGTTATTAAAGACACTTATATACGTTGGAGGGTAGTATATAACATCTGTAGCAACGTCACCTCTTATTTGGGGTGTCTTTATAGTAGAAAGAGTTTGAGAGACAATTTCCTTCCCAGCGATACCTTCTTCTCTGAGCTTCCTCTTTTCAAAGTCTTTTGCAAACTGCACTATATCTAATTCTTGAGGATGGAACTGAAACCCTGTACGCTGAGCTTCTAGGTAACCGTAGTATTGAGACATAAGATACTTGTCAATCTCGTCAAAAAGCTCTGATGTATCGATGCCTTCTCTCTCAAGTCTATCTAGTATTTTCATATATTCTCTGTCTTCTTCGTCCAATTCCACCTCGTAGAGTTCTTCATAGCTGTACCACTTTCTGTTGTGGCTCCTTTCTAGGATTTTTTTGACTTCTGGATCGTTCCATCTTGCCAGTATTTTTTCTAGTTTATTATCTTTGTTCTCCTTTTCCTCAGCAGGTATGCTTACTATCAACAAACTTACTATTACGGTAATCGCAGCCGCCATCCCTAAGATTTTTCTATTTTCCATTTTTTCACCTCCGTTGTATTTTCTTTTTGTTGTCCCTCATCTGCGCATCTGGATTACGTAACCATGGTACTATTCCCTCTTTGGTAGGGCTATAAAAGCTTTTTTGTCTGTTGATTAATCAATAGACATATCATCTGATTAACAATCTGCATGTTTTACATCCTAAATTTGTAGCATAGTATATGGAAATATTATTTTTTCTTTCTTGTTTCACCAGACTGAGATTGACCAAGCTATTTTCTTTTTTATATCTATTGGATACACCATTCAGAGCTCCATACACATTATTAACTCCAAAACCTGTCTCTCTTGCGATCTCTGATGCATATGTTTTTTTAGGATATATACTAACAAGATATTCTAATACTATTTGACGTACCTTACTTTTTCTTAATGAAAATATGAGTTCAGCATCGCACACCTTATCTACCATATAACTCGGATACCATATAATTGTTTTATCTACTTAAATATCTTTCGACATTTCTATAAAAAATCTACAAAAGCCATCTATTTTTTCCGTGAAGATAGTTTCAATGCTTTTTTCTATTATCTCAATTCCTTCTTTATTTTCTCTTTACTAGTTTATAAGGATACCTACGGATAATGTGTGGTAGTAAAATCCAGATTATAAATGGAAAAAGATTTAAATCTTCGCCACAAATAGAGATTATGATACTATATCAGTGCAGAATAGAAGTTCTTCCAGATCTCGTGAAAACTGTTTTTTCAGAGCTTGAGAAAGTTAAAGGAGTATCGAGAGTGGAGAAAATGATTGTGGAAGTGAGTTACCAGAATCCAAACATAGATTACTTCGTTGAATTAAAAGTGACAGATGAAAATGAACTTCAAAGCTCTATTAAAGCTGTGAAAGGGATCGGAGGCATCGCATTAATAGAACCGTTACTACATATACATATAGACAAACTTCCCTGCAGGGGAGACGGTAAAAAATGTATAAAGAGCTTGTGCCCGCATTATACAGCTTATGATACTTGTGATCTAAAGATAAAGGTGCAGTAATGAGATGTAAATGTGGAAAATTAGATTTAAGTTATGACATTGAAAATAAGATATTCTACTGTAAAAACTGTAAATCGAGAGTGGATATAGATTCAGAAAAGCTGATAAATGCTGCAATGTATGTTGTACAGAAGGAGACTGTTAACAGCATAAATAACTCCAATTTAAGCGAGTTGAATAAAGTAAAATCTTCTTTAGAAGATTTTGATACCCAGATAAAAGAAAAGGTACAGCATAAACTTAGAAATGATGCAATAAAAATTTTAACAAAATTAAAAACTAAACAGCAGTTGAATGAAACTGAGATAGACGTATTAAGATATTTTTTAGTTGGAGACGCGGAATACTATGTCAAGGAAGATGTCTCGGAGATAATTCACAGTATAAAGAAAACACTGGAGGGCATAAAATATTATTCCAAGAGAGAAGACGTTCTATCATTGTCAAAATTAAGGGCATTTTTAAAGGATCTGAAAAATAAACTCGGCATAGTAGCAACATATCTGGAAGCCAGAGAGAGAATAGAAAATTTTGATAAAAACATGGATAATATAGATGCCAATAGAGCAACGCTTATCTACGTTCTCGAGCAAAAGCTAAAACCTTAAAACTTTTTTTCTTCTCCGAATATCTGCCCCTGAAATTTGTAAACTTTTGTATCCGGATCAAGCCACGAATCTATGGGAATCCCTGCTTTCATACACGTATTTGCAAGGAACTCTTCTTCATCCCAGTTCCATTCTATAGGTACCTGTGGGAGCAGCAACCCCGAGAAAAAACCTTTTTCAACTATCAATCCATCCCTTCCTACCTCTATATTTTTCGGATAGTCCTTTGGATCGGATTTTATAAGTTCCGGGGGTGTTAAAATCGTGATCTCTACAGTGATCTTTTCCATCTCCTTTAGATTAATAGGAGGAAACCTCGGGTCTCTCACAGCGGCGCTGATAGAAACATCCAAAAGAGCTTCTATGAGGGGCAAAACAGGTCTTGGATACCCAATACATCCTCTCAATTTTTCATTCTTTTTTAAAGTTACAAAAACTCCCATTTTCTTCTTATATTTTTCTTTTACTTCTTTCAATTCAATTTTCTTTCCAGAAGATAAATAATTTTCAATATTTTTTCTTGCTATTCTAACAAGTTCTTCCCCTTCTTCAAGATCGAACATGCTCTTTCTATGTTTTACGATATTTATATTTTTGGTATAATTGAACCTCACAACTTATTTATAATTGCTTCGATATTAAAGATCATGGATTATACACTCGGACCTATCGATATCTTGATGAATTTAGTAGTTACTAAGGAGATCGATCCGTGGAACATTGACATCGTAGATCTCACGAAAAAATATCTCCTGAAGATAGAAGAAGCGAGAAGAATAGACATGAGGGTCTCTGGAAAAACTATCCTCGTGGCTGCTATTCTAATAAGAATGCAGTCAGAGACGATCCTTGCAAAGAAAAAAGAGAAAAAAGAAGAGGGAATCGAAGAGGATATAGAATTAGTACCTGTGCTTCCTCCTCTGAGAAGAGAGTCAAGAGAGATAACTCTCCCGGCACTTTTAGAAGCTTTACTCGAAGCATTAGAAGATTATGAAAAGAAAAAAGGCAAAAAGCCAAAAATTGTAAAAAAAGAAATAAAACAGATAATTAAAATAGATATATACAAAAAAGATCTCGAAAAATATATTGAAAAACTTTATATTTTAATAAAAGAATCCGTAGGTGCGGAAGGAATCATACGTTTTGAAAATCTTATATTCGATAGAACTCCTTTAGAGATAGCAAGAACGTTTTTATACCTTTTATTTCTACAGCAGCAGAGTAAGATAGAGCTGATCCAGGAGGAATTTTTCGGGCCTATATACATAAAACCTATAGGTGGGTAAATGAAAGAAAAAGTAGAAGCAGTCTTGTTTGTATTTGGAGAGCCTTTGAGCATAAAAAAAATAGCTTCAATACTTAACGTGAGAAGATCAGAGGTAGAAGAAGCTTTAAACATACTTTCAAACGAGTATTCTGAAAAAGAAACAGCTATTGAGATAATAAATACAGTTGAAGACGAGTACGTAATGCAGTTAAAACCTCAGTACTCTGAGTTAATAAAGTATGTCCCCAGAAAAACTCCGAAATCGTTGTTAAAAACATTATCGTTAATAGCATTAAAACAGCCGATAAAACAGATAGATGTCGTAAAAATAAGAGGAAATCATGCTTATTTGCATATAAAGAAACTTGAAGAACAGGGACTGATAGAAAAAAAACCAAAAGAGAGAACATACATTTTAAGAACTACAAAGAAGTTTGCAGAGTATTACGGACTTAAAACTGATTCTATTGAGGAAATAAAAAAGTTCATAAAGGAAAAAATAGATGAGGGACTCTAAAGAGATGTTTCAATGATACCTGAAGGATGCAAAATATGTGAGAGAGGAGGAAAACTCGTGCTTTTTGTCACCGGATTGTGTGCGGACACCTGTTATTACTGTCCGTTATCCGAAAAAAGGAGGAATAAAGACGTTATTTACGCCAATGAAAGAGAAGTTTTCAGCGATTACGACGTGATTGAGGAAGCGCATCTAATGGATGCCGAAGGCACAGGAATTACTGGCGGAGACCCTATCCTTAAGATAGAAAGGACGATCCATTATGCATCTATTTTGAAAAACGAGTTTCATGATCATCACATACATCTTTACACATCTGGCAACCTCTGCACAGATGAAATCTTTGAAAAACTGGAAAACTGTATCGACGAGATAAGATTTCATCCCCAAAAAGATTGGAGTGTGATAGAAAAAGCCTTGAAATATGATTTTGATGTCGGTGCAGAGATTCCGGCAATAGAGAAAGGTTACATAGAAAAATTTGTAAAATATTTAGACGATATAGGTGCAAAGTTTCTAAATCTGAATGAGTTAGAATACTCCGAGACAAACATTGAAGAGCTCAGAAAAAGAGGTTTTAAATTCAAGGAAGATTCAGCAGTCGTGGGGAGTGAGGAGATAGCATTAGAGATCGTTGAAAAATATAAAGATTTAGATCTAATGATTCACTACTGTTCTTCTTCTTTTAAAGACTCGGTACAGTTAAGAGAAAGACTGAAGAGAAGGGCAAAAAATGTAAAGAAATCTTATGAAGAGATAGAAGACTGCCTTATTGTCAGGGGAGTCATAGACTGTTTTGAAAATATTGATTCTGTATATGATTTCATTTTAGAAAACGTAGAGATATCGGAAGAAATGATGGAAAAAGATTACCTCCAGAATAAAATATATATCCATTGGTTTGCGCTATCAGAGATAGTAGAATTACTTAAAAAAAGGCAGATAAAAGCCGGAATAGTAAAGGAGCATCCTACCTATGAAAGAAAAAGGATGGAGTACATACCTCTGGTGTGATCATGTTAATATTATTGAGTCTTGTGATAATCCTCATTAATAGAATGATCCCCGTATCTTCAGTAAGTTTCTGGGCGTTGAAGCTCGGTTTTTTTTATCTTTTTATTCCCATTTTGCTTTTATGCTTTTTTAAAAAGAAACCAAAAAATTACGGTTTGAATTTCAAGAACTATAAAAAATCTTTGCTTTATTTCTTTTTTATTCTTATAATATCTCTTCCAATAATGATTTACGGCTCAAATCTTGAAGAATTTAAAAATTATTATCCTTTATTTTATTCGGATTCTATTTTTTCCTTTGCAAAAAATGAGATATTTATATGTGTAATAATGTTGTCAACAGAGTTCTTTTTCAGAGGATTTTTGATGTTCGAACTCAGGAAAAAAATAGGGTGGTATGCTATAATAGTTCAAACTATTCCTTACGGAATCTTGCATATAGGAAAACCCCCTCTAGAAGTGTATTACTCTTTTGTAGCAGGAATTGTTTTAGGGTACATGGATTATAAGACAGAGTCAATACTCCCAAGCTTTTTAAGCCATTACATTCCTTCCATCATTTTTGATATTTTATGCTTCTAACTGCTTTTTTATCTCTGACTCAAAGATATCAAGAAACTCGTTTAATTTATTCTTTGGTATATACGCTCCACATGCAGGGGCATGTCCTCCCCCCTCTCCTTCCACGTCTTCAGCCGCTTTTATTACAGCTTTTGCCAAGTTCACACCTTTTAAGACGAGAACTTTTGAACATCTTACAGAGATCTTTAATGAGTCTTCAGAGTTTGCGATCCCTACCAGTGGTTTATACGGATCTGCATTCGTACCCAGGAGCATTCCTGTAATCGTACCTATTATGTTCTCACTGATCGGTGCTTCAAAACACTGGATGCACTCTCTCTGTGTTATTTCATTCACTTGTTCGATGCTTTTTGCAATCAATGTCCTATGTTTTCTTAAAATACCCATAAGAACATCGTAATATACTCCCCTGTTTCCTTTTGCAATTTCAAGCCCTATTTCAGCTTCGTCATTTCTTCCTGCAGCGTTTAAACACGTAGAGTACTCGCTGGCATCTCTTAAAGGTGTCCCTTTTTCTTCGTTCAAAAGAGTGTACGTTTCACCGATCACCAGCTTTGGAAGAAACTTTACAAGCTCTTTTGGAACTGAAGATGCAGACTTTGAGATTATCTCAGTGGCTAACTTTTGTTTCTCTTCAAAGCTGAGATCAGAAAGAGTTCTCCATTTATCGTTTTCTTTTAGAGGAATATCAAGTCTTTGAAGTAAAGCTATTGAAGAAGACTCGTTACCTGTAATCCCTGGTACAAAAGGGTCTGAAAAATACTGCAGTGCTTTGTATACGGGTCTCGTCTCCCTTCCGTACAAAAGTAAGTTTGTATCTACCTTTAATCTCTTTTTTTTAATACCTTCTTCTAGAATTACTCTATTCAGTCCTTCCAATCTTCCCCAGTAGTTCTGCATGTCACCTACAGATCCTACTACAGCAAGATCTACAAGATCAAAGTTTCCAAAATTCCGTGAAAATAAATAGCTCAATCCGGCTCCACTTATCTCTTTCCCGCCGTCAATGCCAAAAAGATTGGGATTTATATGATATAGGCATTTTCCTTGCGGAATGTGATGATCTATGACTATGTAGTCCTTTTTCACTGCCCCCTTTAGACGAGGAAGCTGCCCCGATCCGAGATCTGTAAAAATAGTTAATTCCGAACTATCTATAGCATCTAAAATCTTGTTCAGCTTTACAATACTAACTTCATGCTCTATGCCTTCTCTGCCCAGTGTTTTCGAGATAATTCCTGCAGAACTTATTCCATCTGCATCTAAATGTGATATTATTTTTATTTTATCATTTTTATGTTTTTTCAATAACTCTATCGCTTTGGAAATCTCGTTTGTTAAACTCATGCTTTGATCACCGTTTTCGCCGCTTTTCTCAGTCTGTTCATAACTGCTAAACCTAATCCTTTCGTAGAAAATCCCTCGGATACGATCAGGTCTACTCCTTCATTATCAAAATCGCGCAAGATCTTGAAAAGATTTACTGCTACAGTTCTCATATCTTTTCTGCTTCCTATTATCCTGACGTTATTTCCATAAAATTCTTTTGTCTCTTCGGTTGCGATTATCCCTATTTTTTTTCCTCTATTTTCTACACAGATATCCTGGATTTTTTTTATCATGTCATCTATCTCACCTTCCACGAGAATTAAATCAGCCTTCGGAGCATAATGTCTGTACTTCATTCCGGGGGATGCAGGTTTTTCATTGAACTTGATCATCACCTTTGCAGCAGGATGAATCTTTATATCTATAAACTCTTTCAGCATTTCGTACGTAACTCCTCCAGGTCTCAGAAGAAGAGGGGGATGTACAGTGAGATCTATAACGGTAGATTCTACACCTATATTCGTCTTTCCTCCGTCTATTATACACTCTATCTTCCCACAGATATCATGAATCACATGTTCTGCCATAGTAGGCGATGGTCTTCCTGATGTATTTGCAGAAGGAGCAGCTATAGGGCACTGCGAGTATTTTATTAAATTCAGAGCTATTTTATTCTTCGGCATTCTTATTGCAGTAGTTTTCAATCCTGCAGTTACGACATCTGGTACGATCTTCCTTTTTTTAAATATCATTGTCAGAGGTCCGGGCCAGAAAGTCTCTGCCAGCATAATAGCCTCTTCCGGGACTTTTTCAGCTAATTTGTAGATCCATTCTTTGTTCGCTATATGATTTATTAAAGGATTATCAGCAGGCCTGTTTTTTACCTTAAATATCTTGAGAACAGCTTCACTATTTAACGAATTCGCACCGAGACCGTAAACTGTCTCGGTGGGAAACGCCACCAATCCCCCCTTTTTGATAATATTTGCCGCTATCTTAATTTTTTTTATATCTGGATTCATCTGATCTATTTTTATGATGCGAGTTTCCATAAAGAATATCTTCAATGGAGATAAAAAAGGTTTGTTATTTTTTCTTTTTCTAACAAGATAGAAAAAATGAATTTGTCCTTCTTGCCAATACATGGGCTCCTGAAAACTCGGACATCTGGCTGATGAAAATAGTTGTAAAATAGGAAAAAATTACAGCAACCTTTAAAATCTTCTCACATTTTATAGAGGCAATGATAGTCGTAAGAAGAGGAAATAAGAAGAACGAGTTTGAAGTTTATAAAAAAGAGAATGAAGAAGTAAAAAAATTCAATCTTATTTTGGATGAGACACCAAAAGGTTACAGGCCAAAGAGGTTCAGAATGGGAGAAGAGCTTCTAAAACCTAAAGATGCTATAAATCTTCTCAGAGATGGAGATATATACCTGGCAGAAGAGTGCAAAGAAATAGAGGAGATGCTTGAAGATTTTAATCTTTCTTACGATAAAATAAATCTCTGCAGGTTCTGCTTGATAGAAGGGAAGATCAATGTAATGAAGAAAGGATACAGATATCATGGAGAACGCATCTGCGAAGCGTGTGCTAAAAAAGAGATATTCAGAGAGATGAGATACAGAAATATAGATTCAAGTGAGGGAATCTTGAAAGTCTTGAAGAGATTAAAAGATGTCGATAAAGTTCTGAGGCTTTTTGATCCGAGATTTGATCTGGATCCTGAGATAACCAAGTTCGATGAGATAGAGGCACATTCTTACAGAGGAAAGAAAATAGAGTCTTTAAGCATACCAGATTTTCTTAAAAAAAGCTTAAAAAATAGAGGAATTAAAGAACTCTTTCCTACCCAGTCTTTGGCAATAGATAATGGGCTTCTTGAAGGCAAAAACCTTTTAATAGCCTCAGCAACTGCTTCAGGAAAAACCCTAATAGGGGAGCTTGCTGGAGTGCCAAAGATTCCTGAACACAAGAAACTCTTATTCCTTGTACCTTTAGTAGCTTTAGCAAATCAAAAATACGAAGAGTTTAAAAGGAATTATTCCTTTCGTGTTGCCCTGCGAGTTGGAATCTCAAGAATAAAAACAAAAGAATTTCCTATAATAGATACAGATATAGATGCAGAGATAATTGTAGGAACGTACGAAGGAGTAGATTTTTTACTGAGATCAGGAAGATATCTTGGGAAAATCGGAACTATAATAATTGACGAGCTTCACATGCTGGACGATGAGGAGAGAGGAGCAAGACTTGATGGTCTTGTCTCAAGATTGAGAACACTGTATCCAGAAGCCCAGTTTATTGGATTGTCTGCAACGATAGGCAATGTAATCGAGCTGGCAAAAGATCTCGATCTAAAACCTGTTGTATACGATCAAAGGCCAATACCTTTAGAAAGGCATTTGATCTTTACTCAGGAGAATAAAAAAAAGGAGATAATAAGAAGACTTGCAAAAAAAGAGTGGAACACTATCTCAAAGAAAGGATACCATGGGCAGACTATAGTTTTTACGTATTCAAGAAGAAAATGCGGGGAGATAGCTTCCTACCTCCAGAGCAGAGGGATAACAGCAAGGAGCTACCATGCGGGACTATCATATGTGGAGAGAAAAAATATAGAAGAAAAATTCTGGGATCAGAAAATTAAATGCGTTGTAACAACAGCAGCTCTGTCAGCAGGCGTGGATTTCCCATCATCCCAGGTGATTTTCGAGTCTCTTCAGATGGGAATAAATGTTTTAAAAGCGAGAGAGTTTCATCAGATGCTTGGAAGAGCTGGAAGACCTGATTACCATGAGAAAGGAAAGGTTTACCTTTTAATTGATCCTTTAAAAGATTATAGAGAAACTACAGAGGACAAGGTAGCATTTGAACTTCTTCAAAGTTCTGACGAGAATGTGGAGGTAAAATATACAGAGGATATGGTACTGGAGAATCTTCTCGCAAATCTCTGCTGTTCTTCAAATAAGCTTCAGGAGTTCAACAGAAACTCTCTGCAGCCCATGAATCTTAATAAAATAAAAATATTAGAGGATTTTAGACTAGTAAAAAATAAAAAACCTACACTTTATGGTAAAGCCGTTTCAATTTCTTTTTTAAATATAAAAGAAGCTGAATTTATCAGGAAAAATCTCAATAAAGACATCTTAGAAGGTATAGTTTTTCTGGAAAGATTTGAAAATGTTTATATAACAAACACCCTTCAGAGCACTCTGGAATTAAAAAGTGCAAAACTATTTTCAGGAGAAGTTTTAGAAGCCGTGGCAAGACCCAAGGATATTAAGATTGTAGAAACTTTGATCTTGGAGTTTTTTAACTGTGACTGCAAAGATTATCCATACTGCGAATGTCCCATCAAGAATGTTTCCAGGAAGATCATAGAATACAGGCTCAAAGGATACTCTCCGAAAAAAATATCAAAAGAATTTTTGAAATATAATCTGATCTTATACTCAGGGGATGTATTTTCTTATCTTAACAGTGTGGTCCACAGAATAGAGGCCTTTGAAAGGATTGCTCATATTTTCAATAAAAAAAGATTAAGAGAAATCCAGAATTTGAAAAAAAGAATAGAAAAAGGAAGTTTATAGATCAACGCCAAAGCGCTTACATTTCTCGTCTATATCTTTTTGTATCTTGTCTATTACGTCTTGCTTTATTTCAGGTCTGAAAAGATGCCTGAATCTACCCTGAGTTTTAAGATACTCTGTTACAGGCTTTCTTCCTTTGAGTTTTTTCGTAATGTTTATGTTATTGAAGTTACTTCCCCTCAATTCCCACAAAACGAAGACTCCAGTTTCAACTGCTAGTTTCGCTAACTCTACTGTTTTCTCCGATGAAAACCTCCATCCTGTAGGACATGGCACAAGGACATGGAGAAAACATGGTCCCTTGGTCTCTAGTGCTGTTTTTACCTTTTTCTTCAGATCTTCTGGATAGGCAATGGTAGCTGTAGCTGTATAAGGGATATCGTGAGATGCACATATTGCAGCTAACGGCTTTTTAGGCCTGTCTTCTCCAATGCTGTACTTTCCGGCAGGAGAAGTAGTAGTAGATGCACCGTAAGGTGTGGATGAACATCTTTGTATTCCTGTGTTCATATACGCTTCGTTATCCAGACAGACATATTTTACGTTGTGCCCTCTTTCCAGCATACCAGATAACGCCTGGAAACCTATATCAAAAGTTCCACCATCTCCTCCAAATGCTATTACATTTATATCCTTCTTGCCTAATTTTTCCAGTGCTACCTTAACACCGGAAGCAACAGAAGCAGAGTTTTCAAAAGCTGCATGTATTAAAGGTACTTCCCAGGCAGTCTCTGGCCAGCCTGTGGATACTACCTCTAAACAGCCGGTACAGACAATAGCTACGGTATTCGGGCCAACCTCATTAAGTATAGTTCTGACTGCAATAGGTTCGCCGCATCCTGCACAAGCTCTGTGCCCCACGGAGAATAATTCTTTTTCTTCTTTCATTTATAACACCTCTTGGTTCAGATGTATCCATTCAACTGGCTTCTCTACCCTGCCTTTTTTTACAGCATCTGTTGATTTATCGTATATTTCTTCAAAGTCTTCTATTAAAACGTCTCTTCCACCCAGACCTATAATATAGTTGGTGATCAGTGGATGTTTAGATGTATTGATAAACTGGGCTGCCACTTCTCCATATAACGCACCGCCAAAGCCAGGAGATATGTCCCTGTCTAAAACAGCTATCACCTTGGCATTTTTTGTTAAATCCACGATTTCTTTACCAGGGAACGGCCTGTATACAGTTAATTTACAGCATCCAACTTTTTTACCCTCTTCACGCATCTTATTTACGGCAGCACGAGCAGTACCACTCATCGATCCCATGGTTAAGATGATCACATCTGCATCTTCACATTTATAAGGTACGATCTTTTTGTATTCTCTGCCAAATTTCTTCTTGAACTCAGCAAATACTTCATCTATCACTTCACTCGCTTTTTCAATCGCTTTCACCTGAGCATATTTGAATTCCTGGTAAAATTCTGGAGTTCCAAAAGAACCGAAGGTCATTGGCTTATTCGGATCAAGGTAAAGCTCTGGTTTATATTTTGGGAGAAATTCGTCTACTAAATTTTGTTCCGGCACGTCTACTGCCTCTATTGTGTGCGTAAGAACAAAAGCGTCAATGCCTACCATCCCGGGTAAAAGAACACGTTTATCCTCGCAAACTTTAAAGGCAATTATCATCAGGTCCAATCCCTCCTGATTTTTTTCAGCATAGAACTGCAGCCATCCAGTATCTCTCTGCGATATAGTATCCTGATGATCACACCATATATTTATTGGGGCTGCCAATGCTCTGTTACCAACAGCCATCACTATCGGCAGTCTCATTCCGGCTGCAATAAACATCATCTCACTCATCAGGGCTATGCCCTGGCTTGCAGAGGCTGTGCAAACCCTGGCGCCACAAGCACTTGCGCCGATACATGCTGACATTGCAGAGTGCTCCGATTCCACTCTGATCATCTCTGCATCCATCTCGCCGTCAGCTATGTACTCAGAGATCTTCTCGGGAAACAATGTAGATGGTGTTATGGGGTAAGCAGGTACGACATCTGGCCTGCTCAATTTAGCGCCCAAAGCAGTAGCCATATTTCCTCTTATTGTTATTTTTGTCATTTATCTCTCCTCCATTACCATCTGGATCGCTTTAAATGGGCATTCATTTGCGCATATACCGCACCCCTTACAATAGTCATAATCTGTTACTGGCCCATCATCTGTTTTTTTAATACAGCCTTCTGGACAAAACTTGTAGCATATCCAGCATTTTTTGCATTTTTCTTTATCTATTATAGGCTTTAAAGTTCTCCAATTTCCGGTTTTGTAGTTTTTTGAAGAGCCAGCTACTTCATTTATCGCTCCTAAAGTTATTTTTACCATTTTATTCCCCCCTTGTTTCTTCATATGCTTCTCTAGCAGCTTTCTTGTTTTCTTCTTTCTTCCTGGGAACTTTTTCACCGATCGCTTCCTCAATAGCTTCTATGCCTACGTTGCCAACAGCTTTCGAGTATGCACCCAGTATAGCGGTATTTACAATAGGATTCGTTTTAGCTCCAAGGCCATATTTCATTGCTATTTTAGTAGCATCTATAGTGTAAACTTTTGCTTTACCAAATTTGAATTCAGTCGCCTTCTTTGAAGAGTTGATTATTATTTTGCCGTTTTCCTTAAGACCTTTTGTCACGTCTATCACATCCAATAACGTCGGATCAAGTATTACAACAGAATCAGGTTCATAGATCTGCGTCTTGATATCGATGGGTTTTGCATCCATTCGCATAAACGCCGCAACTGGAGCTCCTCTTCTCTCTACCCCAAATATAGGAAATGCCTGAACGTCTTTACCTTCGCGAAATGCTGCGTCTGCCAGTATAGTAGCTGCTGTTACTGCACCCTGTCCTCCTCTTCCATGGAACCTAACTTCGTACATTTCTTTTTCCATATTATCTCCTCCATTAAAAAAATTCCTCTTTTCTTAATAGTTTTTTCCATTTTTTATTGGTAGCCTCCTGAATTTCTTTAATATCCTTTTCTGTTAAATGCCTGAACCTCCCCTGCAGCTTTAAATACTCTTCAACAGGTTTTGGATTTTTGGGCTTTATATTGATCTTATATTTTCCGTTTTCTACTTCGTATAACGGAAAGATATTAGTCTGAACAGCCAATCTTGCCAGTTTTATCGTGTGTTCAGGAAGAGATCTCCATCCTGTAGGGCACGGCGCCAGTACATGGATAAATCTTGTACCTTTTATCTCTTTAGCTTTTTGTAATTTTCTTATAAAATCCTCGGGATAAGCTACAGAAGCAGTAGCCACATAAGGTATCTCATGAGCTACCAGTATCTCATCTATATCTTTCTTTGGTCTTGCTTTTGGATAATTTCTAGGAGTTGTAGTTGTCCATGCTTTGTAAGGAGTTGCTGAAGATCTCTGGATACCTGTATTCATGTAAGCTTCATTGTCATAGCAGACATATATGATATCATCATTTCTTTCTGCAACTCCGCTTAGAGCCTGGATCCCTATATCAAAAGTTCCTCCGTCTCCAGCCCATGCCATTACAGTGGCGTCTATACCTTTCATCTCTAAACCTGCTTTTATTCCCGAGGAAACAATAGCAGCCGTCTCAAAAGCAGTGTGGTATAACGGTACCTGTAACGCTGAATATGGAAATGGACCAGCTATAATACTCCAGCAGCATGCAGGGATCACAACAAAAGTCTTTTTTCCCAACGCTTTCAACGCATATCTCATTGCGAGTGCACCTCCGCATCCCTGGCAATCCACCGTACCTTCGTACATTAATTCTTCTTCAGGTATTGTGAGCTTCATAGTTTAACACCCCACCAGTTAATTTCATTTATTTTAAACTTGCCTTCTTTACCTTTTTTTGCTATCTTCATTATGTCCTCGACAGTTACATCTCTCCCCCCTAAACCTATTATAATACCGTATATCTCAGGTCTATCTTTTTCGTTATATAGACAGGCTTTTGTCTCTGTGAAAAAAGCTCCTTCGCTTCCGAAGGAAATGCTTCTGTCAATAACTATCATTTTATTTACCTTTGATGCAATCTTTCTGATTTTTTCTTTGGGAAATGGTCTGAATGTTCTCATTCTTACCAGGCCTGCCTTCATTCCTTCTTTTCTTAAAACATCTACAGCATCCTTAGATGTCTGAGCGATCGTCCCCGAGACTACCAAAATAATCTCAGCATCCTCGATTCTATACTCTTCAACGAGACCATAATATCTCCCAAAATGATCTCCAAACTCTTTGCCTACCTTCTCTATAACTTTCAAAGCTTCTTCCATTGAAGTGTGTTGTTTATACTTCAGTTCATAGTACCAGTCAGGAAACATCAAGCTACCAAAAGCTCTCGGGTCCTCTAAATCTAACTTGTATTTAGCTTTGTATGGGGGTAAAAACTCGTCTATCTCTTCCTGCGGTGGCATATCGACAACTTCTGAAGTGTGTGAAAGTACAAAAGCGTCCAGAGACAACATTCCTGGAAGTAAAACTTTATCGTTTTCACATATTTTAAAAGTCATGAGTGTAGTATCATAAACCTCCTGGTTTGTAGAACAGTAGAACTGCATCCACCCCGTATCTCTCTGCGCCATGGAATCGTTTTGGTCTGTCCAGATGTTCCACGGCGGCCCCATCGCTCTATTAACATTTGCCATTACAATAGGGTGCCTTGCATTCGAAGCCCAGTGAAGCATTTCATGCATTAAAGCCAGTCCTTGGGAGGATGTAGCTGTAAAAGCTCGCGCTCCTGCAGCGGAAGCTCCGACGCATGCAGCCATAGCCGAATGTTCGGACTCCACCTTGATGAACTTGGCTTTTAGCTCTCCAGAAGCACAGAACTCACTTAAAAGTTCTACCACCTGTGTCTGCGGAGTTATGGGATAAGCTGCAATGACCTCTACTCTCGCGTCTCTTGCACCGTAAGAAACAGCATGATTTCCGTAGATAACTTTTTTCACCATAATATCACCTTTCCTTCACCATCTCAATAGCTTTAACAGGACACTCTTCAGCGCATATCCCACAACCTTTACAGTACTCATAATCCCATTCAGGATACTCTCCATTTTTTATAGAACCATTGGGACAGAACTTCCAGCATGTCCCACATTTTATACATTTTTCCTTGTGAAAAACAGGTTTCATGGATCTCCATGATCCAGTTTTGCTGACAAGCGTGGTCCCCATGGACATTGCCATTGGAGGTATGTCTGAAGCATTTCTAAGAATTATTTTATCTTTCATCCAAACACCTTCGTACTTTTATAGGCATCTTCAGCGGCTTTGACATTTTCTTCTGATTTTGCTGGTGATTTATCTTTTATCGCATTTAGAACTGAATCTATCTTAACAATATCTATAGCTTTCGCAAAACTACCGAGAATAGCCGTATTGACAATAGGTGCAGCCTTGCTGCCGAGGCCATGATCTATAGCTATCTTTGTAGCATCTACCAAAGCTATCTTTTTAGCTTTTATTTTAAGTGCTTCCACGTTTCTGTCCGTGTTTATTATTACCATTCCATTTTCTTTCAGGCCCGAGGTGACATCTACAGCTTCTAAAAGTGTAGTATCCAGAACTACAACTATATCTGGATTGTAAATCTGTGATTTTATCCTTATAGGTTTTTCATCGACTCTGAGAAATGCTGTTACGGGAGCCCCTCTTCTCTCTACTCCGAACATGGGAAATGCTTGAACATCTTTTCCCTCTCTGAAACAAGCTTCTGCCAAAATATTCGCGGCTGTTACTCCACCTTGACCGCCTCTTCCATGAAATCTTATTTCCAGCATCATTTTGCCTCCTATTTTTTTTATATTTAATATATTACCATAGGCGATCCTACATATTTTTCGATCTTTAAAACTCTTTCGTTATTAGAACATTAAAAATATAAATGCAAGTTACGAAATAGGATAGATGAAAGAAGAAGCAATGAAAAAGATCGAGACAGAACTCGCTTCAATTAGAAATATGTTTTTGGAGATAAGAAAGCTTAGTCTTCATCTTGATCCTAAAAATAGAAAAGAAGTATTAAAAATTGTGAATTTGCTGAATGACTTTAGTTTTGGGGTAGGAAAAATCTCAAGTCTTGCATCTGTTATTTTTGGCAATAAAAATATAAAAGATTTTGGCGATTCGACAATTGAAAGCATATACAAGCTTAAACTTTCTATCGAGGATCATTTAAATTTGAAAATTTTGAATGAATCAGAGTTCTATTTCGATCAAATGTGTAATGAGATAGAAAAAGAGATTTTAAAAATAGTTTTAGAACCCATAATTACAGAAAGCGATTCTAAATTCTTGAAAGAAAGAATGAATATTATAGAATCTGAAATAGAAACATTGAAAACGCAAATCTCGTCATTAAAGAGCACAATTGCAGATCTGATTTTAAAAGAGAAAGAAAAGTTTTTGGATAATGACGAGCTTTCTATTCTGGAAGAAATTTTACTTCTTCATGAGCAGGGTATAGCTTGGATAGAACCGCGATTTTTAAGTAAAAACTCGGAAATTTTGGATAGGCTTTATAATTATGGGATATTAAAAAGAAAAAAAAGAGGTGGAATTGATGTCTACTCCTACTGTAAGAATTAGAGGAATATATGCCACTGCTTTAACAAAGCTTTTGCTGGAAAAAAAATGGAAGATCGCACAAATGTCTGAGGTAATAGGAGAGAGGCTTGGAGTTAGCTCATCCAAAGATCCTGCGGATATAGATATTAGACAAAATAAAAATAATGGATTGATGGCAATTGGAGAGGAAAATGATCTTAAAAATCTAAAAGAAACTTTAGAAGAAGAATTTTTAGATATTTTCTTTAAAATGGAAAAAGTCCAGTTGTACGGGATCTACAAAGGTAAGATATCTGAAAAGAAAGGCAGAAAGAGTATTATAGACATAAAGGATGGCACGGGATTGTGTTATGAATTCATAAAGGATGAATCCTTACTCCAGGTTTTTGATATAAATAAAAGACCAATTTTAAGATCTGAACTTACGTTTCCAGGAAAAAATGTAGTTCTACTTCCGAACAGAGCTGTAAAAATAAGTAGAAAAATAAAAGATCCCGAAGAAAGAGAGAGACTTTATGAACTTGGAAAGAAGCAACTTAAAAATTTTGGGATACTATTCAGGAGCAGTGCAATAGAGAAAGAAAAGGAACTAATAGAAGAAATAAAAGAACTTTATGACGAAGCTGAAAAGATTCTAAATAGTTCCGAACTCTTTTCTGCACCCAGCCTAATAAGAGAAGGAAAAAGAGTTTTAAAGATAGATTTTGGATGGGATTCTAAAAAGAAATTAGATTCTTTAAGAAGTGAGATACTTCCCACAATGAAGAATCATCATCTCCACAAAAACTCAATGAAGCTTTCAGCAGCTATAAATTTAGGTGAAAAAATTATTAGTGAAGGAATAGATAAAAATTTAGTTGAGAAAAACTTTCTGGATGTCTTTCAGTCCTGCATACGAGGGTATATTGAGATAGAACATATAAAAGCGTATCCTATTATTCTTGGCGAGGCTGAAGTTTTGGAGTTTGAGTATCCCAAGTTAATTCTAAGAAGAAATTTTCTTGGGAGAGGATACTATGATGGACTCAATATAAAAAAAGAGTTCAGGGATTATGCGATAACGGAGATAGAGGAAGGGAAGTGGTATTTTACACATAAATACTACTCAAAGGACGACGAGTTAAAAGGGATTTATTATAATATCTGCACACCTGTAGAAATATACCCTGATAAAATTAGATACTTTGATTTGGAAATAGACGTAGTTGAGGATACAGAAGGCAACAGAAGAATAATAGATAAAGACAGACTTGAAAAAGCTATAGAAGTTGGGCGTATAAATGAAAAACTGGGAAAAAAAGCTATAGAAGTTGCAGAAAGTTTGGTGAGTTAATGGATAGATTTTTTAGAGCATTAATGAACAAAGATATTAAAAAAATGAGGGAAATATATGAAGAAATAAAAACGCAGTGTGAAAAAGGATACACAAAAGCCTTCGATGGATTTGTCTCTGTTTTAGAAAATAACGATTCTCGTGCTCTTTTATATCTTATTTTAAACGAAGAACTCAAAAAGAAGGAAGTAAAAGATTTATATATGAGAAGTAAGAGAATATATAATGATGAATTCAGAAAAGATGAAGAAAGGGATTATGAAAAAGCATGGATGGAGTTCCTGGGGTATTATATGAGTAATGAGAAAGTAGAAGGAGGACTGGATAAATATATGGAGGAGAGATAAAATGAAAAAATTTTTAGCTGTTTTAATCTTGATTATTGTACTGCCGCTAGCGAGTTCAGATTGGAAGTATCAAACAAAAGAAAAGGTATATGACTTTAGAATTTTGGATTATGATGGAGATGGTAAAGAAGAGATAGCTGTAGGAAGCGAGTTTTTCTATATAATAGATTTTGAGGGAAATCTCTTGAAAAAATTTGAGTATCCAGGATACGCATTCGATTTTTCAAAAGTTTATCTTGTGAACTCTTTTGCAGTGGGTGGAAAAGACAGAGGTTACCTTGTGGACTATCTGGGAAATCTAAAATTTGAGTATCCATTAGATAGCGATGCTAAATTTGCATTAATAAGAGATATAGACAGCGATTCAAGAAAAGAGGTAATCTTTGCAACTGAGAATAAAATTTATATTCTCTACAGAAATGGAAATTTAAAAGTTTCTAGGAGCATTCCAGAAATAAAAAAGTTAGAATGCAAAGATATAGATGGTGATGGGGATTTGGAGTTTATCGTGGCAGCTGATAAATTCTATCTACTGGACAAGGATCTGAATACTATCTGGTACTGCTGTACAGAAGCAAATACTTTTTTGGTGAATGATTTTGACGGAGACGGCATTGAAGAGATAGTAATTGCTGAAAAAGAACTTTTTTTCTACAATTATAACGGGCTTTTATACTGGAAAGAAACATTGACTGAAGAAGCTGTAGACATTTTTCTTGGAGATTACGATTCTGATAAAAATAGAGAGATAATGGTTTTCGGCAAATCCAAGATTTTTGCTTATGATAAAGAAGGAACAAAAGAATGGGAGTTTGAATATCCCACTTACAAAATTCTTAGCGCTGCGTATATAGATGATCTGGATGGAGACGATATAAACGAAGTCATTCTTGGGATAGGAAATCATATTATAGTTTTAGAAAACGAAAAAAAAGTTGCAGATTACAGCACCACGTATTCCAGTGATGAGATATTTAAGATAAGAACTAGAGACACGGATAATGACGGGAAAAAAGAAATAATTGCTTCAAGCTGGAGATTTTTGAACGTTTTTACATATATAAAACAGATTCCTGAGGAAAAAGAAGAAGAAAAAGAAGAGGAGAAAGAGGAAGAAGTAATAGATATAGAGGCAAAGAAGACACAGGCAGATAGTTTATACAAACAGGGAGGAAGCCTCTTTAACAATAAAAATTACACAGAAGCAAAAGCAAAGTTTACCCAGGCAAAATCTATTTATGAGGAGATAGGAGATACAGAAAAAGTGAAAATATGTGATCAGTTCATCTCAAAAGCTTATGATGTTATACGTGGGGATGGATATGTTTCACAAGCTGAAGAAAAGGAAAAAGAAGGAGATTACGAAGGTGCAATAAAGAACTATGAACTTGCCAAAGAGCTTTATTTGGGAATAGACCAGGAAAAGGCCGATGAATGCACGCAGAAAATTACCGAGTTGGAAGGAAAAAAGAAGTTTTCTGGAATCTTCGGATACATCCCGATAATTATCTTCATAGCAGCTATTGTTGCTGTCATAGGATACACAGTAAAGATAATGAAGAAGAAATAGAATTTTTTTACAATCTCCATCTAAACAAAGACCTATCTTAGAATGCCAAACCTAAATTTATAAATTCAGGTTGGGATATAATATTATGTTTGTAGAAAAAGTCAATGAAAAGATCATACTTGTAGGTACATCTCATATCTCGGAAGAGAGTGTTAATTTAGTTAAAAATACGATTATAAAAGAAGATCCTGATTGTGTGGGTGTGGAACTGTGTGAACAGAGATTCAATGCTCTGAAAAACAAAAAAAGTTGGGAAGATATGAGTATACCGAAAGTCATTAAGGAAGGAAAGAGTTATCTTCTTTTAACTAACATAATTTTATCAAATTACCAAAAAAAGCTTGGAAATGAATTTGGGGTTGCTCCTGGATCCGAGATGCTAAAAGCCATTGAACTAGGTGAAACTCTTGATAAAGAGATAGTTCTTGTGGATAGGGATATACAGACAACATTTAAGAGAAGCCTGGATTATATGTCTATAAAAGAGAAATTCAAGTTTATTTTTTACATTTTTTCTGGTTTTTTTGAAGAGATAGACGAAGAAACTATAAAGAATTTGAAAAATAAAGATATGCTCAATGAAGTTTTAAATGAATTATCCGAGGAGATACCTAATATTAAAAAAGCTCTCATAGACGAGAGAGATGAGTACATAGCATTGAAGATCCTTGAGAAATACAGAGAGGGAAAAAAAATAGTTGCCGTCATAGGGGCGGGGCATTTAAAAGGTGTAAAGAATATAATAGAAGAGAATCTCATAAAAGAAACATTTGCTCATCGTAAAACAGAGTTAGAAAAAATCCCTCAAAAAAGGAGTAAAGCTAAGATTATAGCTTATATCATTCCAATTCTTTTTGTCAGTTTAGTTATCTATGGCTTCTATTCTAAGGGATTGAATTTCACTTTGAACATTTTAATCGCATGGACCCTTATTAATGGAACGTTATCTGCATTGGGTGTCGTATTTGCATTAGGACATCCCTTTTCCGTTTTAACAGCGTTTGCTGCTGCACCTATAACATCTTTAAATCCTGCATTGGCAGCAGGATGGTTTGCTGGTCTGACAGAAGCAAAAATGAGAATGCCTAAAGTGAAAGATTTTGAGGATCTCTCGAGACTGGATAGATTGAGGGATTACTGGAAAAACAATATAACAAGGATACTTCTGGTAGTTGCATTTGCAAATATAGGAAGTGTGATAGGAACTTTTGTTGCCTTACCGTATCTTTTAAGTCTTTTTTAGTGATAAAATGAAGTTCAAACAAATAGTAGATGTTTATGAAAAGCTGGAAAAAACTCCAGCAAGATTGGAGAAAACAGATATAGTTGCAAAACTCCTCGAAGAAACTCCAGATGATTTAATTAGTATAGTGATCCAGCTTTTACTCGGCGAGACTTTCCCAAAATGGATGGACAAAAAGATAGGGATAGGAAGCCAGCTTCTTATAAAAAGTGTAGCGAATGTTACAGGAATAAGAGAGAGTGTAATAAACGATTGGGTGAGGGAAGAAGGAGATGTTGGCAAGGCTGCTGGCAAGGCTGTAACAAATAAAAAACAGGTATCCTTTTTTTCTGAAGAACTATCTGTTGAGGAGATATACCATACTTTAAACAGGATAGTCGAGTTTGAGGGCACAAGATCGCAGGAGAAGAAACTTGCATACTTGGCAAAACTCTTTGTAGCAGCCAATGAAAAAGAGGCTGTTTATTTATCGAGGATAATACTGGAAAAAATGAGAACGGGTGTGGGTGAAGGTATAATAAGAGATTCTATTGCAAAGATCTACTCGGTACCGTCAAAAAGTATAGATAATGCATATTTCCTTGTCAATAACTGGGGGGTTGTGGCCAAAGCAGCAAAAGATAAAAACTTGGAGAAATTGGGGATCGAGCCTTTCACGCCTATAAAGGTGATGCTTGCACAGAAGGTGAGAAATTTAGAGGAAGGTTTTTCAACTGTGGGAAAACCGTGTGCACTGGAATATAAATATGATGGTTTCAGAATGCAGGTGCACAAAGTAGGAAACAAGGTGAAGATATTTACGAGGAGGCTTGATAATGTCACAGAGCAGTTCCCTTTCATAATGGAAGCTGTGAAAAAAAATGTTGAAGGTGACTGTATTATAGAGGGAGAGACTGTAGGAATAAAAGGGGAAAAATATCTTCCATTTCAACAGATCTCGAGGAGGATAAAGAGGAAATATAATATAGAGGAGATGGCTAAAAAAATTCCTGTTGTTTTACATCTTTTCGATATATTATATAAGAACGGCAAAACTCTTTTAAATATCCCCTTTGAAAAAAGGAGAAAAATTCTTGAGGACATAGTGAAAGAAGATGAAAAACTTGTACTTGCAAAACAGATTATTGCAGATTCTGAAGAGGAAGGAAATGCATTTTATAAAGAGGCATTGGATAAAGGAAATGAGGGGATAATGATGAAGAATCTCAATGCACCTTACCAGCCAGGATCGAGAGTAGGGTACATGATAAAACTAAAACCTGTTTTAGAGACTTTAGACCTGGTGATAATCGGCGCGGAATGGGGGGAAGGAAGAAGAGCGCACTGGCTCGCTACATTTTTACTGGCGTGTAAAGATGAGGAAGGTAATTTTGTACCTATAGGGAAAGTAGGAACAGGGATCACAGATGAGATGTTCCAGAACTTTACAGACGTTTTAAAAGAAAGTATCATATCCCAGAAAGGAAAAGAAGTTGTTTTAAAACCTGAGCTTGTAGTTGAAATAGCTTACGAAGAGATACAGCGTTCGCCAAAATACGAAAGCGGTTTTGCCTTAAGGTTCCCGAGAGTTATAAGAATAAGAGAAGACAAAGGTCCCGACGATATAGATACGATAGAGAGAGTTTATGATATCTATGAGGCGAGAAAATGATCGATCTAAAAGATATATGCGGAGAAAAACTTGGTGAAAAGATCATAAAAAAATTTGGAGATGAGTTAGAGAGAATTATAGATGATCTTGAGCTGGAAAAATTGATGGAAGTCGAAGGATTGGGGAGGAAAACAGCTTTAAAAATTTTGAGAGCTGTATATGAGGAAAAAACAGGATTTAAATTTCAGGATATACTCCTAGGTGATTCCGAGAGGATATACTCCAGAATAATCGAAATATTGCAGGAATATCCTGTTACAAAAGAGGCAAAAAACAGATTTCTACTTTTCTATCCAACGAATAACAGAGAGTTTATAGAAAAAAGATTGAAATTATGCGAAGAATCTGAGGAGTTATTATCGAAAGTAAAAGATTTGGACGGAGTTTTGAAGAATCTAAAAAAGATAAAGAAGCTCGAGTATCCAGGAGAAAAAAAATATAGAGAGTATGTCATAATAACGGACGATGAGGATATATACAACTCGTTAGATAGAAAATACTGTGATGTGATGCTCGTTTCTTCGCAAAACGAAGTGAGTTACTTTTCAGAGAACTATTTTGGAGTTATTTATGTTTATTCCGATAACTCAGATCTTTATGAGGAGATAATGGGGGACGCTGATGTCGTAACGCACATAAGGAGCTTCAATATAGAAGATACAATTCCCGAGATCGTTTTAAACAAATTTTTGATAAATAAAGATAGAATTAAAGCTGCACAGAGTATTTATTCCATTCTTGGATTCGATTCTGTTTTAGACGAAGTTATAGAAAAATTAGAAACATTTAATGAAAAAGAAGAGGAAGTTGATCTGGATAAAATAGTTTTGGAGACAGAAAGAAAGATAAATAGAGATATAGAGGATAGAATAGAGAAAGAAGATCTTTCTCTCGGTGGAAAGAGTTTACTTAATATAATGGAAGAGATAAAGGGAGCGGAGTCTCCCATAGATGTTATAAAGAGGAGCATGCCTTCAAAGATAAATGAGATTTACAATGAAGTTCTTAAAAAATATACAGACGAAATATACAAAAAAACAGGTATAAGTATTTTGGAAATATTCCCTCCCGAGATAAGTTTTCCCGTAGAAGTGGATTACGATAAGCTCGAAGAGATAAAAACATCAATGAAAAGAGAAAATTTCAGAAGAAAATACAAAAAAATGAAAAAAGCTGCAGAGGTAGGCATTTACTGGAAAAATATAGAAAAAATTATAGCAGATATTTTTGAAATAGATTTTAAGATAGCACTGGCAAGATTTATTGAAGATTATAAACTTAAAAAACCCATATATGTAGAAAAGGGAATGAGTTTTCAGAATGGAAGAAACATGTTTTTAATAGATCCAATAGGTGTTTCTTACAAGATAGGAGAAACTCCGGATGCATTTGTAGGCAATGAGAAAGTTACCGTTCTTACGGGTGCCAACTCCGGAGGAAAAACTACTCTTTTAGAAACTATGCTTCAGATACAGATTTTGGCTCAGATAGGAGTTTATGCACCTGCTGATATAACTCATACAACTATTTTTAACGAGATACAGTATCTGGCAAAACAGAAAAGTTCAGGAGCAGGCGCTCTTGAGTTCACATTGATGAATTTAATAAAGCTGTCCATGGAAAAAAGAAAGAAACTTATTCTCATAGACGAGTTAGAGGCCATAACAGAGCCGGGGTCAGCTGCCAAAATTATCGGCGAGTTCTTAAATATTTTAAATGAAAATGAAGACTGCTTTGTAGTTCTTGTTACGCATTTAGGTGAAGAAATTTTAAAGATCGCAGATGTTAGATGTGACGGTATTGAAGCTTCAGGTCTTGACGATAATCTCAATTTGATAGTTGACAGACAACCTATATTTTATAAAATGGGTAAATCCACGCCAGAATTAATCGTTGAGAAACTCTATAAAAAGTCGAAAAATAGAGAAAAAGATGTATTTGAGAGAGTTTTAAAAAGATTGAAGGAATGAT
>Ga0209986_10000251_pt1 | contig 50532 bp, 38 predicted proteins | sample BlataG_FD_183168 | JGI IMG/M metagenome (GOLD analysis project Ga0209986, IMG submission 183168) | Deep subsurface microbial communities from Black Sea to uncover new lineages of life (NeLLi) - Black_00105 metaG (SPAdes) (version 2) | ecosystem: Environmental > Aquatic > Marine > Oceanic >... | reverse complement strand
CGGTTACTTTATCTCGATGAAAAACGCCAATAAACGGAAAGACCTTTTGTCAAAAAACTCTCTTACACACAATCTTCCGATCAGAATAAAACCTTATGTCTCTCTCAGAATACCTTTGTAATCAACAGGCACGGCAACCAAAAGCATTGCTCTGGCAGAAGACAGAGAACTTTTCAAAAATGTCCTGAAAAAACTGGGGTTGAGACAGCCCGAGAACGGCACGGCCATGAGTGCGACAGAGGCGGCAAGCGTGGCAGAGACCATCGGATATCCGATCATTGTGCGGCCATCCTATGTTCTTGGCGGACGCGCCATGCAGATTGTTTATGATAGATCCTCTCTGGAGTCCTTTACTCGCAAGGCCCGGCTGGCTTCCCCGGATCACCCGATCCTTATTGACAAATTCCTTGAAGATGCTATCGAAATCGATGTGGATGCCATTTCTGATGGAAAGACCACTGTGATCGGCGGGATCATGGAACACATTGAAGAGGCGGGCGTTCACTCCGGCGACAGCGCCTGTGTGCTTCCGCCTCAAGGCCTGCCGCCTTTTCTTTTGGAAGAGATCAAGGCGCATACCAGCGCTCTGGCAAGGGAACTCGAAGTGGTCGGCTTGCTAAACATCCAGTTTGCCATCAAAGACCAAGAGGTTTTTGTGCTGGAAGTCAATCCCAGGGCATCGCGAACCATTCCCTTTGTGTGCAAGGCCACAGGCGTGCCGCTCGCCAAACTGGCAACAAAGGTCATGCTGGGACGAACCTTGAAAGATTTGGGATTTACACGCGAGGTCGAACCCGATCACATTTCGGTCAAGGAGGCCGTGTTCCCCTTTGATCGATTTCCCGGGGTTGACGTGGCGCTCGGTCCTGAAATGAAATCCACGGGTGAGGTCATGGGCATAGATACTGACTTTGGCAGGGCTTTTGCCAAGTCCCAACTGGCTGCCGGCCAGCATTTACCCACTGAAGGGACCGTATTTCTCAGTGTGAGGGATGCAGACAAGGACGCGGTCCATCCGGTTGCGCATCAACTGCATGAAATGGGGTTTGATTTCATTGCGACCCGGGGCACCTGTCGTCTGTTGAAAGATGCCGGCATTCCAAGCAGGCAGGTCAAAAAGATCGCCGAGGGACGTCCCAATGTGATTGATCATATGAAGAACGGCAACATCCAGTTGGTCATTAACACACCTTCAGGCAAAGAGAGCGCGGGAGGTTCCCGCTTGATTCGGCGGACAGTCCTGAGGTACGGCATCCCCTATGCCACCACGCTTGCCAGCGCCTGCGCCATGGCAATGGGCATTGAAGCAATGAAGAAGAAAGGCCTTGCGGTGCAATCCCTGCAGGAGTTTCATGGTGGAACGAATGCGGAATGCGAAATGCGGACTGCGGAATAAGAAAAACCGTGGAATGGGAAGACGAGCAACGAGTAACGGGTAAGCAGTAGGCAGTAGGCAGTGATTTTAAATTTCGGAATGTAGCTGGTTTTATTACCTTAACTTTAGTATACAAGGCACTTTAGTTCATTTTAGATCACGTTAGGCGCTCGATTATTGACCAATGACTAATGAAAGAGTCAATATTCAATCATCAATGACCATGGACCATCGACCAAGGGAATCCTGCGGTGTCTTTGGCGTGTTCGGACACGATGATGCGGCAAAGTTGACCTATTTTGGGCTCTATGCCCTCCAGCACCGTGGACAGGAAAGCGCCGGCATTGTGACCTCAACCGGCAAATCGATCCATGAACACAAGGGGATGGGCCTCGTACCTGAAGTCTTCAACGAACCGGTCTTGAACGGGCTACATGGCCACATAGGCATTGGGCATGTTAGATACTCCACGACCGGTTCTTCTATTTTAAAGAATGCCCAGCCCTTCGTGGTTTGCCATGCAGGCAAAACTATTGCTATTGCCCATAACGGAAACCTCACCAATGCTATACGGCTAAGGAGAGACCTGGAAAGGAGAGGTTCCATCTTTCAAACCACCATGGATAGCGAGATCATCATTCACCTGCTGGCGCGGCATATGCAAGGAGGCATGAAAGAAGCCATCGTAAAGGCAGTGTCTGAGATTAAAGGGGCGTATTGTTGTGTCTTGATGACCGAAGACAGCCTCATTGCTTTCAGAGACCCCAACGGGTTCCGGCCGCTCTGTCTCGGAATGCTCGACGGGGGTTACATTGTCACTTCTGAGACGTGCGCCCTGGATCTGATAGATGCTCAGTATATCAGGGATATTGATCCGGGCGAGATACTCGTCATCGGAAAAGAAGGCCTTGAATCGATCAAGCCTTTTGCTGAATGCAAACCCACTTTGTGCATCTTTGAATACATCTATTTTGCCAGACCGGACAGCAATATTTTCGGGCAGAACGTGTACGCAGTGCGAAAACGCCTTGGCAGAAACCTGGCCCGAGAGTATCCCTTTGAGGCCGACTTTGCCATGCCCTTTCCCGATTCCGGAAACTACGCGGCCATTGGCTTCTGTCATGAGTCCGGGATCCCGATGGAGATGGGGGTCATTCGGAACCACTACGTGGGAAGGACTTTTATTGAGCCTGCGCAATCCATGCGGGACTTTGGCGTCAAAGTCAAACTCAACCCGGTACGAGATATCCTGAACCAGAAACGAGTCGTCATTGTCGAAGACTCTATCATTCGGGGCACCACGAGCAAGATGCGCATCAAGACCTTGCGGGCAGCAGGGGCCAAGGAGGTGCACATGGTGGTGAGTTGTCCGCCTCACCGTCACCCCTGCTACTACGGAATCGACTTTCCAACCAAGGCGGAACTGATCGCCTGTCAGCACTCTGTGGACGAGGTGAAAACCTTTATCGGGCTGGATAGCCTGTGCTATCTGAGCCTGCCAGGCATGCTTGAGGCCACGGGATTCGAAAAGAACAACTTTTGTTTGGCCTGCTTTGATGGTAAATATCCCATCGAGCCGGAAGACAACGTTTCAAAGTTGTCTCTCGAGTACTGACAGAATTGCTGATAGAATGGCTCTGCGATTTTATGCATTGAGAGAGGTAACTATGCAATCTACTTTCAATTTTCAGGGCGCCAAGAAGATCGTTTTTGGACAGGGGGCCTTAGAAAAACTGGCAGGCGAGGTGAAGGCCCTTGCCGGGAAGAAGGTTCTCCTTGTGCTGGACCAAGGTCTTGAGCAGGCAGGCGTGGCCCAGCAGGTTGTGGACAGTCTGGAAGGGGGCCATATTCCCTATGTCCGATACGACAAGATTACGCCGGAACCTGAGCCGCTTCTGGCCGATGAAGCAGCAAAGCTGGCCAGACAGCAAGCCTGTGACCTTGTGATCGGCGTTGGCGGAGGCAGCAGCCTTGATGTTGCCAAGGCGGCAGCAATGCTGGCCAAAAACGTTGGAAAGGCTGAAGACTATATCGGCCTTGAAACAGTGCCACAACCAGGCCTGCCTACCATTATGGTGCCCACCACTGCGGGCACTGGGAGCGAGGTGACCTTTACAGCCGTTTTTACCATGCGCGACAAAAAAAAGAAGGGGGGCATTAACAGTCATTTCATGTATCCTGACCTGGCGCTCCTGGACCCGGAGCTAACGGTGACTTTGCCACCCCTTCCCACTGCCACTACGGGAACAGATGCCCTCACGCACGCCATTGAGGCCTTTACCTCGCTACAGTCCAACCCGATGAGTGACATGGTTGCCCGTGAAGCCATAGGTCTTATCGGGGCAAATCTGAGGCAAGCCGTGGAAAGTGGAGACGATCTCAAGGCCCGGAATGATATGTTGCTGGGAAGTCTCTTGGGGGGCCTCGCGCTGGCAAGCGCAGGCGTGGGGGCCTGCCATGCCCTGGCATATCCCCTTGGCGCCTTTTTTGATATTCCCCACGGCCTGGCCAATGCTGTTCTTTTGCCCTATATTATGGAATACAATCTGGAGAGCGCTGAGGCAAAATACGCGCAAGTTGCATCGCTGATGGAAGCCGGAGAGACCGGACAGTCCCAGGGGTCCTATGCAGAGCAAAGCATTGCGGTTGTGAGACGGCTTACTCTGGCTATTGGCATCCCCCGGGGGCTAAGAGACCTCGACATCCCGGAGTCGGCCATAGAGGACATGGCTGAGATGGCCATGACCGTCACCCGGCCCATTGCGAACAATCCGAGAGAAATGACAAAAGAGGCAGCGATCGGGATATACGAAGTGGCTTATTAGATAGGAGAAAACATATGCCAGGCTTTGAAGTATTTGGTGAAGAGGAAAAGCGGGAGATCCTTGATGTGCTCGAAACAGGAGTGCTCTTTAGGTACGGGTTTGCCGAGCAGCGAAAGGGCGTTTACAAGGTCGCTGAGTTTGAAAAACGTTTTGCAAAATACTGCGGGGCTGCTTATGCACAGGCCGTATCATCGGGCACGGCTGCGCTTTGTGTGGCCATGGCAGCCCTGGGCATCAGTCCTGGTGATGAGGTCATCACCCAGGGATTCACCTTTGTGGCCACGTGGGAGGCAATCCTCGAAAGCGGGGCGATTCCTGTCTTTACAGATGTGGATGAAACCCTGACCATGGATCCTGAGGACCTTGAGCAAAAGATAACGCCTCGCACCAAGGCAATTATACCAGTTCATATGCTGGGTGCGCCGGCCCCAATAGATGAGATTGTTGCCATCGCGGACAGGCACGGCATCCCCGTCATAGAGGATACGGCCCAGGCTTGCGGTGGGACTTTCAATGGTCGCCGCCTGGGGACCTTTGGCGCCATGGGCATTTTCTCGTTTGATCCGGTAAAGACCATCACCACCGGTGAAGGCGGCATGGTTGTGACTAATGATGAGGCCCTTTATCTCAACTGTTCGGAATATCATGACCACGGCCACGACCATAACCCGGTACTGGAGCGGGGACTGGAAGGCCGTCGCTTCATAGGGTTCAACTACAGGATGGGCGAGCTCCAAGGGGCAATCGGGCTGGCACAATTGGCCAAGTTGGATGCGATTATTGCTGAACAGAAAAAACACAAGGCAGCAATCAAGGCCGCTCTTGAAGAGGTGGAAGGGGTTTCCTTTCGAAAAATCCCCCATCCGGAAGGAGACACAGCCACCTTCCTTGCCTTTTTTCTCCCGGACGGAGAGACCACAAGAAAATTCAACGGGGTCTTGTCTGATGAAAAGGCAGGCGCCATCTACTTTAAAAATAACACCTGGCACTTCTATCCGAAATGGGAGCACCTCCACGGGGGGTTGACACTGTGTAAAACGGGATGGCCGTTCAAGAAAAATGTACGGGGAGAAGACTTGAACTTTTCGCCGAGCAGTCTCCCCAAGTCGGAAGAGGTCTTTGACAGGCTCCTTGTCTACCCGGTTCCCATCAAGATGAGCGACGACCGCCTCAAGACCATTGTTGCGGCCATTGAAAAGGCGGCCGGATCGCAGGTTAGAGGTTAGAGGTTGGCAGCGAAAAACCGGGAATCGATTTGGTGATGAAAATAGTTGCGATTATTCCTTGCAGGTACGGCTCAAAGAGGTTTGAAGGCAAGCCGCTGACGCCGATTCTCGGCAAACCCATGCTACAATGGGTATATGAAAGGGCCAGAGATGCTGAACTCCTGGCCGATATCGCAATTGCCACAGATGACGAGCGAATTTACACGGCTGTGGAGGATTTTGGCGGCAAGGCGCTGATGACGGCTCCGGCTCATAGATCGGGGTCGGACAGGGCAGCAGAGGCGGCCCAGGCCCTTGGATTAGAAGACGACGATATTGTCATAAACATCCAGGGCGATCAACCTGCCTTTGATCCAAGGTCTCTTTCCGAGTTGGTTTTGCCACTCGTAAACGATCCAGAACTTGTCATGACGACCCTGATTTACAAAATAGTCGATCAGGCCGAACTCGAAGACCCCAATCACGTGAAATGCGTGTTTGACAAAAATAACTTCGCTCTTTATTTTTCCCGGTCCCTGATCCCTTTCGCTGCCAAGGGTGCAGTAACATTCGATGTTTTCAAGCATCTCGGGATATATGCCTTTCGAAAGGACTTTCTCGTTCGCTTTGCTTCCTTGCCCCCAGGCAGGCTGGAGGCCATTGAGAGGCTTGAACAAATTCGGGCCATGGAACACGGCTACCGGATAAAGGTAGTTGAGACCTGTTACGATTCTCTGGAGGTTGATACACCTAATGATGTCGCAAAGATCGAGGCGGTGCTGAGGACGTCATAGTGACAAGCACGAAAGAGGGAAAACACGACATTCCTTTTCGTGCCTTCGTGGTGATTTTATCTGTCTGGTTTTCCGCCTGCACCGGACAGCGTGAGGAAAATATTATGATTTTCAAAAAAATAAAGACCTTTCTGAAGAAAATCCGCATGACGGGCCTCTACGTTGGGAGGTCTTTGAAGACGGTCCCGGAAGGCTCGCTCGTGCTGTTTCCTTATGAACCAGCGGTTCTTAGCTGCGGGATCACAGGTGTTCTGGCCTTTAAGAAACCTTCTGTCGAGACAGGCGATTCCACTGTTCGAAACCTTGAGCGCAAGTTTGAAGCCCTTTTTGAACACTCCGGGAGAAGGCTCGAAAACAAGGAGTTGGAATACAGGGGCAATTATCTTGGAGGCAGAGACCTCTTGGGAGAGATAAAGCGCCTCTGTGACAAGTTCAAAGGCAACGATCTCTTTTTTGAAGCCTTTTCTGACAGGAGCTGCCAGGAGAAACTCTCAGATCTGTGTGCAAAGCTCGAAGGCGTGATCGATGCCGAAGACAGCGCCCTGATAGACAAAAAAGGACGAGTGGAGGCAAAGGAATACAAAGAGATCACTCTCCGCCTAACTGAGTTGAAGGACATCTTGTGGTCCTTGAAACACGATGTTGTTGAGAACATTGAAAAGATAACCGCCCTCGCCAACCTTGACGAATACGACAATAACCCGCAAGCCGTTGGCCTGTTAAAGGAGATCAACCTTATTTTCAACAATCTTGATCGCCTTGAAGTTAGGGGAAGAGATTCTGCCGGGATCTCCCTGCTTTTTCTGATGGATCAAACCATCTTCTCACAATTCCAACAAGAACTCCAAGATGAGTCTCTACTGGATGAATTTGAGGCCAGAAAGAAAGGCCAAGTCCTGGCCAATCGCAGCATCAAGGCCAACAGCCAGGGCCCTCACGAGGTATCTCTTGCATTCGCGTATAAGACTGCGGCCGAAGTGGGTAGCCTTGGAGACAATGTTCAGTACTTGAGAAATCAGGTCGTTACGGATGCCATATTTCAGCGCCTCATCAGGTTTGCCTTCGTACATCATAGCTTCTTGGCGCACACCCGCTGGGCGTCTGTGGGTGAGATCAGCGAGGCCAATTGCCATCCTGTTGACAATTACCCAAGTGAGTCTGAAGGGATCATTCACGTTTGTCTTAATGGAGACATTGACAACTACCAGAACCTCAGACGGGATTTCGGAAGAGAAACCGGCAGATCCATTCCCAGCGAGATCACCACGGACACAAAAATCATTCCGCTCCACATACAGAAGTATCTTCTCAAGACAAAGACCATGGAAGAGGCCTTCCGTCTTGCCGTAAGCGATTTCGAGGGCTCCCATGCCATTGCAATGCACAGCGATCTTGCACCAGGAAAGATCTTTCTTGCACAAAAGGGAAGCGGTCAGGCCATATTTGTGGGCCTGGCTGAGGATTATTATGTGCCGGCTTCCGAGACATACGGGTTTGTTGAGCAGACTTGCCGCTATTTGAAGATGGACGGTGAGAAAGTGGCAGAAGGGATATCCGGCAAAACACAGGGACAAATATTCGTGCTGGATGGTGATTCTGAGGGAGGCCTTGAAGGCATTAAGGCCATGTATTACGACGGAACTCCCATCGATCTTTCTGAAGATGATATCCGGGAAACCGAGATCACCTCAAGAGACATAGACCGCCAGAACTATCCTCACTATTTCTTGAAAGAGATTTCAGAATCGCCGGGTTCCGTGGAACAGACTATTCAGGGACGATTGGCCATTCTTGAAAAAAACGGAAAAAAGCGCCCCCAGGTCCTCCTGGACTCTTCGGTCATCCCCCCTCGCCTGGAATCAGCCTTGAAGGAAAACAAAATACGTAAGGTCTTTTTCATAGGCCAGGGCACGGCAGGGGTGGCAGCCTCTGGATGCACGGTACTGCTGAGGGATTATTTTAACCACACGGATATCCGTGTGGCTTCCTTCAAGGCCTCTGAATTCAGTGGATTCATGCTCGACGATACTTTGGGGGACACCCTTGTTGTCGCCATCACTCAGTCCGGAACAACTACGGATACGAATCGTGCCATTGACATGGCAAGGGCTCAAGGGGCTTTCACTCTGGCCATTGTCAACAGGCGGGATTCCGACATTACCTTTAAGGTGGATGGCGTGCTCTATACAAGCAGCGGCAGAGATATTGAGATGTCTGTGGCATCCACCAAGGCATACTATTCTCAAATTGTGGCAGGGAGCATCCTTGGGCTGAGGCTCGCCCAGTTGACCGGAAGCAGAACAGACGACTTCATTGTCTCAGAGATAGAACACCTTTGGAAACTCTCCTCGTCTATGAAGAAGGTGCTGGAAAGGCAACAGGAGATCCGTGAGTCAGCAGAAGAATTTGCAGTTACTAAGACAGACTGGGCCATTGTCGGAAGCGGCCCCAACAAGATATCCGCTGATGAGATCAGAATAAAGCTGAGCGAGCTTTGCTATAAGAGTATTTCATCAGATGTAGTTGAAGACAAAAAGCACATCGACCTTTCTTCCGAACCCTTGATTTTTGTTTGCGCCGCAGGCAACCGGGAAGATGTTATCCGTGACGTAGTGAAGGACACGGCCATATTCAAGGCCCACGAGGCGGTGCCGATAGTAGTTGCCACAGAGGGCGAGCATCGCTTTGATCCGTATGCCGCTTCGGTGATCTGGGTTCCTGATGTAAAAGAGTGCCTTGCGCCCATACTTAACACCCTGGCAGGCCACTTGTGGGGGTATTATGCGGCCCTGGCCATCAACGAGGAATCCCGGTACCTCTTTAACTTCCGGGAGGAGATTCAAGAGCACATCAGCACCTCCGTGAACAATGGCCTGGACGTTTACGAGATTGTGCTGGATAAGGCGTTCAGAGAAAAGACAGCGGAGTTCTATCGGGCATTCAAGGAGAGGATAAGACAAAACCGGTACGCCACGGCCATGGCAATACATGCTGCATCGGATCTAACGCTTTTGCTAAAGTACCTGGCAGGAAAACTCCCTATCAAGGATTTTGAGTTTGATTTCGGCACCAAGGGAACGGCGCCCAACATGCTAACGACCTTTTTCGGATGCATAGGAAAAATTATCAATGAAATGGCCCGCCCTGTCGACGCCATAAAGCACCAGGCCAAAACGGTCACAGTGGGTACAAGCAGGATCTCAGAAAAGGTGGAAGGCCTTCTATTCGAAGCCATCGAGCACCATGGGTTCACCAAGAGCCAGCTCACCACCAGCAATGTTTTGGTATTGAGGCGTTTGCAGGAAGTCGTTGGCGAGATAAAGGGGGCTACCGTTTACCGAATAGCCGGCCTGAACATCTTGGGCGAGCCCGTTGAAAACTCGACTATCCATCTTCTAAAAAAAGAAGGAACGTCGGCGCTGCTCGTCTCACAGGTGGAGGCTGATAACATGCTGCGCGGTACCAAGCGAATAATAGTAAGAAACGGAAATGTCTATATCGGCAGAGGGAGAAGGGATGACAGGAGTTTCCTTGTAGTTCCGGTGATATCGACCGGCGCAAGAATTGATTACCTCTTGCTATTCGATGTTGGATTCAAGGACAAGATGGAACTGCAGAAGAAGGTGGATGCCTTAGGCGGCAAGTATAATCACATCCGAAATCTGGTTGAGGAAACAGGTCTTTCCTGGAAGGATGAGTATCTTGACCTGCTTGAGATTGAAGAGCTTTTTGGGATGTCTGCCGAGAAGATTTCCGAGCGCATCGTATCCGGGTTGAACAGTGGAGGTGGCCTATAGGGGTCAGTAGGCTTTGAGATAATGTCTTTGGGGTAAATTAGAGGCTCAATAATGCCTAACTTTGTTGCCACGTGTGGAAGGCTCAAGGCTGAAAGCTCAAAGCTGAAAGCAAAAAAAGAAATATTGGTTCATATGATCGAAACAGGGCCTTGTTCTTATTGTTATCTGGCTTCTATCTTGTTTGGTCCTTACTTCTTACTGCATACTGCCTACTTTGATTGAGCTTCCAGCTCGTTCCCTTTATCCTGATTAGGAGGTTTTCTTTCAATATGCCTTTTCCCACCAAATTCATTTTTGTCACAGGAGGAGTTCTCTCATCATTGGGCAAGGGGCTCGCCTCTGCGGCCATTGGGGCTCTCCTTGAAAGTCGAGGACTAACCATAACGCTCCAAAAGCTTGATCCTTATATTAACGTGGATCCTGGCACTATGAATCCATTCCAGCACGGAGAGGTCTTTGTTACCGATGACGGCGCGGAGACAGACCTTGACCTTGGCCACTACGAACGATTCACACGTGCCAGACTGGGACGTGACAATAACTTTACAACGGGCAAGATCTACCATTCTGTCATCACCAAGGAACGGCGGGGAGACTATCTGGGCGGCACGGTTCAGGTTATTCCCCACATCACGGATGAGATCAAGAAAAACATAATGTCGGTGGCCAAAGATGTTGATGTGGTCATTGCCGAGATTGGCGGAACCATAGGTGATATTGAAAGCCTTCCTTTTCAAGAAGCCATCAGACAGTTTAAATCAGACGTGGGAAAAGAAAACGTACTTTATGTTCATCTGACCCTGGTTCCCTACATAGCTGCGGCTGGCGAGGTCAAGACCAAACCGACCCAGCACAGCGTCAAAGAGCTTCGCAGCATCGGTATCCAGCCTGATATTCTTCTTTGCCGCACAGACCGCTTTTTGTCCAAGGAGATAAAGTCAAAAATAGCCCTCTTCTGCAACGTGGACGTTGATCAAGTCATCACGGCAAAAGACGTTGAAACGATCTATGAGGTGCCCCTGGTTTTCCATCAGCAACACCTGGATGACAAGATCGTGCAACTCCTTAATATCTGGACCCGTGCCCCCAGGCTGGAGGACTGGGAGCGTCTGGTAGAAAAAGTCAAGCAACCCAAAGACTCAGTGACCATTGCTATTGTAGGCAAGTACATCCACCTGCGGGAGTCTTACAAGAGCCTCAACGAGGCATTGTGCCACGGTGGCATTGCCAATGACTGCAAAGTGGACCTGGATTTTGTGGATTCGGAAACCATTGACGAGGCAAGCTGTCGAGAACGCCTCCGAACGGCCCATGGCATTCTGGTCCCAGGCGGTTTTGGCACTCGGGGAATTGAAGGTAAAATCAGGGCGATACGGTTCAGCCGGGAAAACAAGGTACCATTTTTCGGAATTTGCCTCGGCATGCAAATGGCCGTGGTGGAATATGCCCGCCACGTTGCGAAAATGGAGGAAGCACACAGCACAGAGTTCGATGAGACTACCTCCTTTCCGGTCATCTATCTGATGACAGAATGGTTTGACTACAGATCGCAGACAGTGCAAAGAAGGGACATCACATCCGACAAAGGGGGAACAATGCGTTTGGGGGCCTATCCGTGCATGCTCCAGGAGGACTCGGTGGCCTACAGGGCGTACAAGAAAAAGGAGATCTCAGAAAGACATCGTCACAGATATGAGTTTAATAATGAGTTTAAAGAAAGGCTGCAGCAGGCCGGTCTTTTTGCGAGCGGTTCTTCTCCGGACGGCAAGCTGGTTGAAATCGTGGAAATGGCGGACCACCCATGGTTTCTCGGATGTCAATTCCATCCTGAATTCAAGTCCAGACCCATGAACCCCCACCCTCTTTTTGTCTCTTTCATACGAGCAGCCCTCGATCACAAGCACAAACAGCCCTAACCTCTCACAGGACGACTTCGGGGACTTCCATCTCTCCTTTGCGGAAGGCTGCTAGAAAGGCGCTGGCCACTTTGGGATCAAACTCTGTCCCGGAACCCTTGACTATAATCTCCCTGGCATCGTAAGTGGACATTGCCTTCCGATATGGACGATCGCTGGTCAGCGAGTCATGCACATCAGCCACCGCAATGACCCGGGCCTCTATGGGGATTTTGTCTCCGGAAACAGCGTGGTAGCCAGAGCCGTCGAATTTATCGTGGTGGGCCAGGATGATCGGGATGATCCGACACAGCGGGCCCCCTACCGGCTCCAACATATCGACACCTTTTTCCACGTGTTTCTTCATCCCTTCGTACTCGTCACGGGTCAAGCGGGCAGCCTTGTAGAGAAGCTGACGACTGATATCCAGCTTGCCAATGTCATGAAGTAGTGAGGCATCACGTATGTCTTGGACCTGTTGCGGAGTGAGTCTGAGGTAGGATGCAATCTTGGCTGCATAGATAGAAACGCGATAGGAATGATTTTCCGTGTACTTGTCTTTGGAGACAAACTGGCGCAGGATGAGCAGGAGGCCGTGATAGGTCTCCCGCAGCTCTTTCAGGCGCGCTTCGTGATGTTCGTGAAGGGTTCCCATGGCATAGGCAGTAACCACCAGAATGCCTGCCCAGGCCGTAAGGTCGTACCAACGATCTTCAACGAACTGGGCTGTGGGCATTTCGCTCAACAGGTCTGGGTTGAAATGGGCAAGGAGTCCGACCAGAAAAACACTGGCAAAAGCCGTGAGGGTGGCGTGACGCCGACCGTAAAAATAGGCGGAAAACAGCGTAGGCAGAGTGTAAAAGCCAAGGACCATGCGCTGCGCAGTAACCAGATAATTCATGATCGCGGCAATGGTCAACAAAGATAAGATCAGCCACAATTCCTTGTTCACTTCGGCCACGCTGCCGACGAATGATGATTTGAGTCTGGTGATCCAGTTCTCTTTGGACTGGAGCGCCTCAGAGGGCTGATCAGGCAGACTGTCAAATAGCCTGTGGCCTTCGCAAGCAGCGCCTTCCTGAGAAGGTATGCTTTTCTCATCAGCAACGGATTCTTCCGGCGCCTCCACCTTTGGGACAAAATCAGCTATCGCCCCGAGCTTTTCCAGGTTTGCAACGATCCTCCCTGCCGCCTTTGCAGGGACATTTTTGCTCAAGACAACCGGCGCCTTTTTCACCAGAGCGGCCACCTTCTGCTGGGACACATTCTTGAAAACCTTTGCAAGGAAAGCCCCTACCTCCTCTTCCACGCTGCCGCCGGGCACGGCCTTAAGAACTAAAGTCCCGGTGTCATGTTCGATCATAAAGCGTTCCTCCAAGCTTTTGAGCGGGCAGACCGCGAGAAACCTACCCGATCAATTTCATTTCAGGAAACCTGGTCCTGTGGGCCAGGTCAGAGTCATTGGCTCTGCCAGAAAGACGTTGCACTGGAATGTTGGAGTGATGGAGTACTGGAGTATTGGGAAAACAAATAAGCGGCTGCCCTTTTTGGGGAACCGAACTTGCTTAATGCCTCAATTCGTGATCAGGTGTTTTTTCCAAAACATCATCACTCCAGTACTCCATCACTCCAAGAGCCATTGGAATTCCAAGAAACTGAATCCGCTCTGGGGATAACCAAAGCAGGGTCCTCTGGACGTGGATTTTTTACCTATATCGGCAATTTGAACGATGTTCTTGAGAAATCTCTGTGGTCGATGTCCAAGAAGGCCCTTTGCAGATTGAGATCAGGCCTCAAGTGCGCCACTATTTCGCTTTCCTGCAATGTTTTCCTGGCTCTCCACCAAGAAGTCACGGACATTTTCAGGAAATGTCTTCAGCTTCTTGTTCAAAGAAGGAAGGAGCCTTCTTTTGACGAATTCGGCAAAGGATTTTTCTGAGAAATTCAACACATTCATATACTCACCAAGAAAGGCTGTTGGCAGTTCGTCTTCGCTTTTCCCTCGCAAGTATTCATAGCACAGGTGGGCGATGTACAAAACGGTCACATTTTCCCTGTGTTCTGCAGGGACTTTCTCGGGAGGCAACCATTCAGGGTAACACTGATATTCAAGGCTCTGACAGACCACATCAGGGATATTCCATTTTCTTAAGAGCAGCGATCCGATCTTCGCGTGGTCGAGCATGTCAATAAGAATTCCCATTTTGGAATGTCGTTTTTCTAACAGCATGATAACGCTCTTGCCAATATCATGAAGCAACCCTATGGTGCTGATAGCCACCGCCTTCCTGGCGCTGCTCAGTAGTGATATCTCAAAGCCGATAAAGGATATCATCATGGAGTGAAACAGCAGTTCTTGAAATTCAGGAGTTTTTGGCATGGTACTCCGGATACCAATATCCATGACCAGTTGGTAAACCTGGCTGAAACCGAGAAGCACGACAGCGTGTTGAAAGTCTGAAATCCTACCCCTGAAACCATAATACGCCGAGTTGACTGTTTTCAGGACGACACTTACCAGGGAGGGATCCAATTTGGCCAGTTCGGCCACATCGCGGGTGGAAACGTTTTCGTCAAGCAACACCACAGCAAGCCTATTTGCATACATCGGTAAGCGGGGGATACGTTTCAGAAATCCTTGAATCATCTCTGAACTGGCGTATTTGTCACTCCTGGCCTGGAGGAGATGGGCGACGTGAGAGGTCAAATGTTTGTTCATGTCTGACAACCCCATCTGCCTTATGGTCAGATCATGGATTCGTTGCGCAGACGAGTCGTGCAAATTCTTGTATATGGCCAACTGGATTTGAGGAGACAAGGCCTCCAGGTTGCTTTTGTCCAACACAAAAACACTTAAGGGTTCTAAAGCGACAACTGAAGCCGTTCTGGTTCCACTTCTAAAAGAAGTGGCGGCCGGGATAGAGTCTCCCTGGTGGAGTACGGATATCTGTCTCAGATGACCGTTCAGGCTCTTTAGGATCCGCGCAGAGCCCTCCAGAATCAAATATGTTGTCGAATCAGTATCCCCCTCCTTAACGAGGACACCACCAGTGTTGATTTTTTTGACACTGATGATGTTGTAAACGGAAACGAGATCCCTGTCGCTGAGCCCCTTGAAGACAGGGTGGCAGTACTGCTTCCTTTGTTTACCGGAAACGGAGGTCATAGCCCCCTCCTGCTTGGCTGTTGAAGTACCTGCTTACATGTTCTTGGGACAAGGCACTAGTTTCCATCCACCTTTTCTTTGTGAATATTTATTTCAAAATCATCCAGACTTATCTGGTGGCCCTGTTGTGTCCAGCTGTGACACATCATGGCAATTATTGAATCAAGCTGGGAAGCATATCGTCGATACCAGTCTATTCCCAGTTTTGTGTCAAAGTAATAACCGGTAATGACAAACCTGATTTTGTTATCGATTATCTTTGGCCTCATGGCAATAGTGTAGTCTGGCGCTGAAGGCGCTGCCTGTATGAACTCGTTGTTGACATAGACGTAAACCCAGTCTCTAAATCGCACCGAACAGGTTTTGTTGGCCTCCGTTATTGACATATCAGCGCAAGCTGACGAGGCTGAGCTCAAGAGCAAGAAGGTCAAGACCAAAATACCAATGACGAACCGCACTCCCCTTCTTTCGTTCCCTTCATTCATTCTGACGTCCCCTTGTTTTCCCTTCATTAAGCGTTCCTCAAATGTACGCCCTCTCTTCAACAGCGTGAAGGTCCCGCATACGTCTTCTTCTCGGCATTCGCGCCGCCGCCGGCGCGAGTAATTCGCAACACGAAACAACTATGCAATCTTTATTCCAAAAAAGCAGGAGATTATTAACTGACCGTCGAAATGACGAAAATTCATCTTTCGACAGGGAAAGCGGAGGGGTGATTGAATAGGACAGATGGCCTTGCGGTAATAATGTTGTGAAATTCTTTATTTCATAGAAAGTATCAGGCCAGTTGACAACAGCACGCTGAAGACCAGGGCCAATTTGGCTGTTCCGGCAAGGGTTTTGTTTAATTGCGGGCCATCGGGAGCTTTCCAAATCATTCGGGTCAGAGACAGGGCCATTGGCAATGAGACAAGGGGCAAGAACACCCACCCCGCAGCCAAGCCGCGAAGCCAGAGTATGACTGGTATCGCATATGCACTCACCAACAGGAGTGTATATTCTGTTCTAGTTCCTCGATCACCTATCATCACTGCCAGGGAGCGTTTGCCGGCCTGGCGATCGGTGTGAATATCCCTCAAATTGTTGACAACCAGAATAGCAGTGATCAATAGACCGACATTGACACCCATCAGCAGGACCAGTGGTGTAAGACGAAGCGTCTGAACATAATAAGTGCCGCAGACGGCCACAAGTCCAAAGAAGACAAATACGAATAGGTCGCCGAGACCGTGAGAGGCAAGAGGATATGGCCCTCCGCTGTAGGCGAGGGCCGCAAGAATTGAAGCTGCTCCAATGAACACCACCGGCCATCCTCCAACATCGACCAGATACAGTCCCGGCAATACAACTAAAACAAGCGTGATGCTCATTGCGACTTTCACCTGAGCTGGTGGTATCAAGCCGCTCTGGGTGACCCGCACCGGCCCGAGTCGGCCTGCGGTATCAATTCCTTTTATGCAATCAAAATAATCGTTTGCCAGGTTCACCCCGATCTGCAAAAGCAACGCCACCGCCAATGCGGCAACCGCAGGCAGCAACGCAAAGCTTCTATGTGCAAATGCCATAGCCGAGCCCACAATCACCGGGGCAAGCGCTGCAGGCAGGGTTTTGGGACGAGCAGCCAACATCCAGGCGCTAAAGTGTGATATGTTTCGAGGTTTTTGCGCCCGCGCTTGCACACGGTCTACCTCATCACTCAAGTCATTCACTTCGCAACTACACTCAGCTTGGCAATCTGGATTGGCGGGGTTAGAAGCGAGCCTCCGGCCCATTCGGCTTTATCCCCAATGGCGCTAATGTTCTTCAGGGCTTCATAGGTATTACCTGCCAGCATAACGTCCTTTACACGCCCGACAATTTCCCCATTGTGTATCTTGTAGCCCAATTGGACATTTACGGAGAACTCTCCACTGATTGGATTGCCCTGACCCAAGCCCAACACGTCGTGAACCAGCAAACCTTCCTTGGTGTTTTTTACCATTTCCTCATAAGGCGTCTCACCCTCTTTGATAACCAGATTCGTAGGATGACAACCAACACCGTTCCCGGTGCTCTTTGCGCCGGCCCTGCCTGCGGTGTCGAGATCATAAAGAAAATTCTCAATGACACCGCCCTCAATGAGTGGGGTGACCTGATGGGGTATCCCCTCGCCATCGCGCCTGCCGCTACTGCCTGCATAATCAATGAGCGGGTTGTCGGCGATGAAAAACCGCTCATCAGCGATTTTTTCTCCCAATTTGCCTGCAAGGGGCGACGAACCTAAGAACACGTTCTTGCCATCGAATCCTAACTGCAAAGCTAAAAGCAACACATTCATCCCTTCAGGGGAAAAAATAACCGGCATAACACCTGAGTCAATAGGAGCGAGGTTCTCTGCCATCTTGAATAATTTAACAGTCTTCTTGGCTATCGTCACATGGTCCACCTCCCGTTTTTTCCATCCGAAACCATGTCCTGCCCAGAGGATGTCGGTTCCTCTTATCCACTGACCACCAACCCCAACGCTAAAACTCGTGGTCTCAGCAGAGAACTCTGTGCCGGCAGAGTTGGCAAATTCACCACCACTTACACTCTTTCCCACCCGGGCATTAAGAAGGATGTCGGTGTTATACTCTTTCACGAGCCCCATCATCTCTTCGCCAATCCCCACCATCTCTTCTTTGGTCACAGGTAGTACAGCATCGTCGTAGACAGCCACATCCGGCGCTTCCTGTGGGCCCGGAAACTCAAAATGTGCCGGACTGCCAAAGGCTGCAGCTTCCAAAGCCCTCGCAACAACACCGTCCACATCGTCTATCTCAGTGGTCTGGGAGGAGCCGACATTTCCGTCTAAGATGACTTTCACGCTCATCCCTGTACTCTGCGACGATTTTACCGATTTGAGCTTGTCATTTTCAAACGATACGTTTGTTGATTCACTCTGTCCCAAGGACGCTTGTGCGCCTTGGGCCTTCTTCATAGCTTTTTCGATCAACCGTTGTACTATCATTGTTACCTGCCTCCAACGACAACGTTCTGAATGCGAACACAGGGGCCACCAAATCCCACAGGCAAGGGCGCCTGCCCACCTTTTCCACAGCCACCGCCCGCTGGCGGGAATTCCACAGTATCCCCTACCATATCAATATGCATCAACGTTTCAAAAACGTTCCCTGTGAGCACCACATCCCTAACCAGTTCGGCTATCTCACCCTCTCTGATCATATAACCGTAGGCAGCGCTAAAGGTGAACATCTCCATAGAGGTTTGACCGCCCACCATATCTATGGCATATAGTCCCAGGTTCACGTCTTTTATCATATCTTCAAAGCTGGCATTGCCTTTATCGATATACGTGTTGGTCATGCGCACAATGGGTTGATGTCTGTAGCTGATGGCCCTTGCATTGCCTGTGGGCTCCTCACCCATCTTGGCGGCGGTCTCACGGGAATGGAGTCTTCCTGCCAAAATACCATCTTTGATCAAGTAGTTCTTTCTGGTTTTCACGCCTTCATCATCGTATTTATGAGTACCTCTGAGACCAAGGATGTTCCCGTCGTCAATGATGTTGACCATGTCCGAACCTATGCGTTTTCCCAGCACCATCAGCTCTTTCATGCGCTCATTTTCGTACACAAAATCCGATTCGCTCAAATGCCCGAATGCTTCGTGGGCAAACACGCCTGACAGTTTGGGGTTAATGATTACAGTATATTGACCGCCTGTAACGGGTGGGGCGGAAAGCAAGTCCACGGCACGCCTGGCTGCGGCTACCGCCTTTTCTTGCAGCCCTTCAATAATTTGAAAGCCTGCACCGCCTGCAACACTTTCAAATCCTCGCTGGACATTATCACCTTCTCTTGCAGTGGCTGATAACATCACACCTACATCCGGTCGTTCATCTTCAATGTAAGTTCCTTCGGAATTTCCGTACCAGACTTTTCTGAAACTGTCGTTATAGCCAACAGTAGATGTTTCAATCTTGTCGTCGTAATGAAGAATAATCTTGTTGTACTCCTCGATGACCGATTTTTTTTCTGACAGCGACACATTTCTGAAATCCTTTTCCAGGGTCGCTGTTATCTCATCAACCACCGGTTCCACCTCAGCAAGTTTACTTTCTCCTTTACCCACCAATTTTGCGGATTCGCAAGCTTCTTTCACTCTGATTTCAAGGTTACTGAGATCATTGAAAGTGGCATAGCCCCAGCCGCCTTTAACAAGGGTCCTTACAATACCGCCCAACGTCTTGGATGAACCGATGTTGTCCAGCTCTTCACCTCTGAAATGCGCACTGGAAGAGCTTACACTCTCAATGCGAATCTCCGTGTATTCCGCATCACTCTTACGTAACGCCTTTTCAATCCTTTCTCTCATAGCAATCAGCCTCCAAAAAACTGCTTGACGGGCGACATCTTAGCCTGTTGAAAAAACAAGCTCAAACAAGCTTCAACCGCGGTCGAATGTCATACAAACCGCGAAGCTTCCGCTGGCATTATGGTCGCTCAAAGTGATTATGCAAAGGTCTCCAGTGGTACGCACGAACAGAAAAAGATTCGCATCTACGCTGGTACTTTTTTTATTGACTCAAGAACCAGACTTACCTAGTCTTTGTAAGCCTCCAAAATTTTTCTTAAAACATGAATGACACATCTAAGTCAACAATATGTCAATGATTAACCAGAACCTCAAACGTTTGGTGGACAATGGTCGATGTTGCATGAGTTCAATGAGTTCATGGGTTTTCAATTGCGTAATGAAACGAAAAACAGAAACCAGAAAAGACGGTGAAGCAAGATGAAACGAGAAAAGACGGTGTGCGAATCAAGGGTTGAGATGGCCCAGGTGATGTTTCCATCGGACGCCAACCGGGCCGGGAATGTTCATGGCGGCACCATCATGAAACTGATAGACACGGCTGCAGGCATTGCGGCAATTCGTCATTGTCGCACCAATGTTGTGACCGCTTCTATGGACAGATTGGATTTTTACGAGCCCGTCTTTATAGGAGAACTGGTCATTTTGCGGGCGTCCATCAACTACGTGGGAAATACTTCCATGGAAGTAGGCGTGAGGGTAGAGGCCGAAGAACTCATGACAGGACAAGTACGTCACACAAATTCCGCGTACTTGACCATAGTCTCTCTGGGAGAGAATAGGAAACCCATGGCAGTTCCAGGAATTACCCCTCAAACCGACGAAGAGAAGCGTCGATTTGAAGAGGGGGAAGCCAGAGCTAAACGGCGCAAGGAGTTAAGAAAGAAGAGAAACAGGCCGTAAAAAAACGTTCATAGGGCTGGTCTCGCAAAAAGTCTTTTCTGAACGACATTGAGCCTTTTGGAGTGAACGAACAAAAGTGATTGAAGACATCCTAAGAAAAGTTCAAATATCTATTCCCTTCAGACTCCTCAAAGAAAAATACCTGCGCCTGGTCTTGGATAACAGGATCAATCCTGAAATCGCGATTGACGGAAAAACTATCGACACATGTTCCAGCAAAGACTTTTTGGAAATGGCCTCTATTATCCAGAAGGAAGACCTCTCAATCACCCTGCACGGACCTTTCTATGATCTGGCCCCAGGGGGGATGGATACGAAGATTCTAGAGGCTAGTCGAGATAGACTCAAACAAGTATTCAACCTCATACCTGTATTTGAGCCAATGTCCATCGTCTGCCACACAGGATACGACAGAAAAAGATATCATGAAGTGGAAAACGAGTGGCTCGAGACAGCCCTGGAAACATGGAGACCCTTAATAGATGACCTACGGGGCACGGAAACAACTCTGGTCATCGAAAATGTATACGAAAAAACCCCGAAGGTGCTTCTGAGATTGATGAAAGGATTGGATACAACAAAAGTGGGCTTCTGTTTCGATACAGGCCATATGAACGTCTTCTCTGAAACAAGCATGGAGGATTGGCTGAAGGCTTTAGGGCCTTTCTTGAAACAAGTCCATCTTCACGACAATGACGGAACATCGGATGACCATTGGGCCATTGGCGCAGGAAAGATAGATTTTGAAATCTTGTTCAGATATGTGGAAAAAAATCACTTAAGACCTATCATTACCCTTGAGCCCCATCGAGAAGACTGGATCTGGCAAAGCCTAGAGGCCCTGTCCAAATCGGGGCGCTTTTGTCGGATTATCTCAGCCCCTTGAGCCTTTTGGCCCGCTTAAGCCGTTGCCTTGTTAAACCGGCCAAACGGGCTGAACGGTTAAGTTTTTGTTTTGCTACCTTTGGCGGTGTAATCCCTTGCTGTTTCTATATATAAAGTTCGTAAAACCTTGATGCTCGCCATGTCCAGCATACATTTTTCAACCTTTCACCAACGTCCCCATTCCCATTCGTGGAATAATGGAATGGTGGCATTAAAGGTTTCACCGCTAAGTTACAAAAGTCAGGACTACACGATTTTGAAAAACATCCTCCACCGATTCTATAAAGGGGTCATCATTCTCGCTGGGATAGGTATCATCCTGCTTGCCACACTATACCTGTTGCGCAGTGTACTGATCGCCCCCCACATTCAAAGATTCCTGGAAAATTCCATCGAATCCCAGCTCGGTTTGGAGGTGGCCATCGGAAATATCGGCGGGTCTTATATTACCGATTTCGAGGTGACGAATGTCACCACCCTAAAGCCGGCACCCACCGGAACACTGGTTTCATTGGAATTGAAGCGACTCCGGGCGGCCTATAACCTGTTGTCCATTTTGAAAGGCCTGAATGCTTTTTTGGCCGATGCAGCCGTCGAGCTTGAGACCGCCAAGCTGGAATTCGATCTGTCGCGGCAGGATGCGAGCGAACCGGCCCCACCGGAGGCAGAGTCTCCGCCATCAATCTTTTTGCCGCACCTGCTTCCGCAAATTCGTATTCACGACACTTCCGTATTTCTGCGGGGATCAGACTATGAGACGACTTTCAGGGGAATTGCACTGGAAACCCGCCCCACCCGGCAGATGACCAGCATTATTCAGCTTCGTATTGCGGAATGGAGCTGGATTCATCCGGATTTGCAGGCCGGCCAAACACCGGTCTCGGTAGAAATAGAGTATTCCACGGAGAAAATAACCGCTAAGTGGTTGATGTTGGGCGCATCAGAACTGGCGGAGTCGGTGCAGATCGGGCTCAAGGACTTGCCCGGCGTCATGCCCTTTGAGGCAAAACTTCATCTGGCCGGTGGACGCCTAATGCTCGATGGAAAACTCGATCATTCCGACCTGCAGGCCCGGATTAAGACCGACAATATCGATCTGACGCCCATTGGCGCCTTTTTCAGCCCGCCCGGGCTCCCGCTTTCAGGGAGGCTTTCAATGACGGCTGACGTCCTCCTGCCCCAACTGCAGCCGACCGATCTGGTGGCCGATCTGGATCTCGAACTTACCCGGGGCGCCATCTATGGGCTTGCGGTGGATGCACTGGATTTGCGGGCTGGGTCAAAAGACGGCAAGCTGCGTCTGGATCAGCTCGATCTGAGGACCGGGGAAAATCTTGTTGAAATTCGGGATCTCAGCATCTCTGCCAGACCAGTATTCGGAGCCGACGTCGCCGGCATTTTAGCAACGGTGGCAGGCAGGTTTTCCCTGGACTGCCGGGATGTTCCCGCTTTCTTTTCCTTTGCGGGAGCAGATCTTTCCGCAAATATCGATGCGGTACCGCCACACAGATTGCTCCTTGACGGGAAGGTAGGTGAGGGTAACATCATCCTGTCCGGGGGCAGCCTGACCGCGGAAAGCGGGCACATTCGGCTGCACTCAAACGGTCAAAAGATCACTGTCGAGACTTTGGAACTCCGTCAGGCGAAGGATCGGGTTGACTTGAAGGGATCGTTTGATCTCAAGTCCCGGATTTTTGAAAATGTTAAATTGGATATCGCCATTGCCGATTTAGCGGCTTACACAAAGAATCTGTTTCCGCAAAAACAGGCGATAAACGCTTCCATCCGCGCAAACCTCAAGATATCCGGGCCTCTCATGGAACCGGAGGCCCGGGCCGATATAACACTCAAAGAGGTGCAGCTGAATGATTTCAAGATTCCCAGTGCGATCTTCAAGTTGCACAGCTCCGGGCGACGGATCCATATTGGTCTGGCCAAGGTAAATACCCCGTTAGGCGAAGCGAAGCTGGTCGGAAACCTTTTGCGGGGACCGGCCGATGCGGACTTCGATCTGGAACTTACCGACTTGACCCTCTCCGGGCAGAACGCTTTGATGACCCTCAACAAACCGGGATATGTTCATTTTTCACGCGCCGGCGATCTCGCTTTGAAAGATATCTCCCTGAGCGGACCCAGCGGCGACATCCGCTTAAAGGGATCGTTGAGCGCCCGGAGAAATGCTGATCTTGCCCTCTTCGTCTCCGACTTCGGCAGCCACGGCTGGTTCGAATCCCTTGTAACCGACCGGATACGTTTCAGCGGACTCAATGCACGCATCCATCTTATCGGTACCATGGACAACCCTTCTTTAAGCGTGGTCGGCGATCTGGCAAAGCTTGACAGCCCCAAAGATCGAATTTCCCTGTCCGGCCGGTTCGATCTCTCCTACACAAAGGACGGAGTACTTATACGACAGTTCCAATGGCAGGGCCGGCCGGGACAACAGATTATCGTCACAGGCGCCATTCCCGTAAACCTTTTGGAAAAGCCACTTCTGAGGCCGGGTCCACTCTCCGTTGATGCCCGAATATCCATCCCTGATCTGGCTGCATTTGATTTCTATTACCCTGACTACATACCTTTGGATGGAGACCTTCAGGGCAAGTTGCAGATGGCCGGCGCCTGGAAGGCGCCGTCCGGCACTTTTATCTTCCGGTGCCGGGGACTAAACGATCCCCCGCAATTAAAATCCATGCCACCCGGTCCCATTGATATCGATGGAAACATCCGGCTCGATGGAAAAAAACTCGTGGTGGAATCGATTCAAATCAACTCCCCCAGATTGACTTTTACCAGCCGGGGTGAATGGACCGGGATGCCGGCCTTGACCGATCTTCTCCAGGGAGAAACCGCAAAGCCGACCGGCAATGTTGCCGTGAAGGGCAATCTCAGTATCGAGGATTTAAGCTGGCTGGCGGCGGAGAATCCGAGTCTGCGGCGGGTTTCCGGCCGGCTCGAAGCGAGTGTAACCATGAAAGGCCCGATATCGGACCCCGCGGTAGATGCCGTCGTTCGTCTCACCGATGGCGAATTGCGGCCTGATATGGATGTGCCTTCCCTGCAGGCGCTGAATCTGAATGCCGTGGTCACCCCGGACGGCGCAAAGCTGCAAACGTTCACAGGAGAGCTGGGTGGCGCCGCTTTTAACGTTACGGGGTCCGTCATGCGTAACAGCCAAAGCGGCGCCGTTGCGGATCTGCGACTCCAGGGCGAAAATCTTCTTTTTTACCGCAGCGCGGGCTTGAAGGTGCGCGCCGATACAGACCTTACGGTCAAAGGACCTGTTAAACGCCTGGAAGTGGGGGGTGAAGTGGCGATCACCGACGGCCGCCTGGTAAAATACTTCGACCTCCTCAGCACACTGAAAGGATCGGCAAAACCCAAAACAGACCTGGGCCTGCAGCTTTTTTCCATCCGGAATCCGCCTATCAGCGATATGGTCTTTGATGTGCGGCTGACATCCAAAAATCCCTTCAGGATCCGCAACAACCTGGCCAGGGGTGCTGTTCGTCCGGAGCTCAAGCTGACCGGGACGGGTGAATTTCCGGTTCTTTCCGGGGAAGTATATGTTGATCCGACCCGGATCACCTTGCCCGCCGGCAGTCTTGTTTTCGAGTCCGGCGTCATTCGCTTCGATCCCAACAGACCGGATCGTCCCACCCTGGACCTGGTCGGTACATCGAAGATGCTCGGATACGACATTACGATGCTGGTGGAAGGGCCCTATGACGAGCCGGTCGTGACATTGTCTTCAGTACCGCCGCTTTCCAATGAGGAATTGCTTCTGCTGCTCATCGCCGGCCAGCAACCCAGTTCAACAGACGACACCCAGGCCTCCCAGCGGCAGAGTATGAATGTGGCTGTCTTTTTAGGCCGGGATTTGATCTCCCGATGGTTCGGCAGTGACTCGGTGGAAGCCCGCGAATCCATTATCGACAGGTTTGAGGTCGGGATCGGCAGGGCCGTGACCCGGGCCGGTGAGGAAACCATCGATGCGCAGTTTCGGATTGCGGATGGCGTCCTTCGCGATGGAGACAAACTCTATATTACCGGTGAAAAAGATATATTTGATTTTTACAATGCGGGATTAAAAATTGTCTTCCGGTTTAAATAAAAAGACTTCACACCGTTTCAAGGCACGTTGGTTATGGTGCCTCATCTGTCTGATTCTGCTGATGCCGACGGGAATAATTTTTTTACAGCACCCCGTTACGGCTGCCGAAACCAAACCTGCGGCGGCTAAACCGAAACCCTATAAAATCGTTTTCCGGGGAAACCAGGCTTTAAACGAGACAGCTTTACGCAAGGCGGCGGTGGATGAGCTGACGGCCTTTGAAAAGCAGGGGCAGCGTCGGTCGGATGTGGATGATGCCGCCTTTCAGATGGAACTTGCCTATCGCAAGGACGGCTACGCTTTTGCAGCCGTAGACTACCAAATCGAGCAGGTTGCGGGAGAGCTTGTGGTCACCTTTACGGTAAATGAAGGCCCCCGTGTCATCCTCCAGAAAATCGATATTACCGGAAATGCGACCATCGGCATGCAGACACTTTTGCCTTTTTTCGAGGAAGGCAAATCCGGTCTTTTCGGCCGGGGGAAGCTTCTCTTCATCAAATCCTATATCGAGTCGGCCTTATCCCAGATTCGAGATTTTTACATCTCCCAGGGCTATCGCGACGTGGTCGTCGGCGATCCTCAATATTCTTTTTCCGAGGACCGCACCCAGGCTACCGTCTCGGTCCAAATCAAAGAGGGAATCCGGTACGTCATTCACGATATTCTTTTTCAGGGAGACCGTATCCCGGAGGCAGAGGATTTGCTGAAAAAATCGCGACAGGAATTAATCGGCAAGCCATACTTCACCCGCCGAAGGCTGATTCTGCAGAGCCGGTTGTTCGAAATTTACGGGAATCTCGGATACCCGAACACGCTGGTGGACGTCAAAGAGCGGCAGGGGAACGAGCCCGGCATGGTGGTGCTGGCAGCAGAAATTACCAAGGGTCCGCTGGTGACCATTTCTGAGATTTTAATCCGGGGTAACGATAAGACAAAACCAAAGCTTATCCGTAACCGACTGCTCTTGAAACCGGGCGACCGTTTTGACCTTGAACTGCAACAGAAAAGCTTCCGGCAGCTTTACAAAACAGGACTGTTCTCCAAAGTAGACCTGCATCTCGAAAAACAAGAGGGCGCCGATCAGTGGCCTTTTGTCGTAGAAGTAACAGAAGCCCCGGCCAAGGAACTCTACTTTGAGCCGGGCTGGGGTTCCTACGAGCAATTGCGCTTGAAAACCGGTTTTCGTGAGAAAAACTTGTTCGGCACCGGTCGCATCTTCGGTCTTGAGGCTACCGCCTCTTTCAAAGCCCAAAGCCTGGTGGCGAGTCTTTCCGATCCCTCGTTTCTAAACACCGACATCAAAGCCGATCTGCCGGTTTGTTACAGTCGCCGCGAAGAACCGTCATTTACCCGCAAAGACCTGGGGGGCTCCCTTCTATTTACTAAAAAATTAACCAGTTGTCTGACGGCGACAGGCGGTTATTCCTTCCGCACGACCGACGTCTCGGATGTCGACCCGGACATCGGCGTGGAAGATGCTCCCACCGACTACGACTATGCCAGTCTCAAGGCCCAGACAGCCTACGACAGCCGCAATGACTTATTTTTCCCCACTCGGGGACAAAGAAGGTTTCTTTCTGCCGAATATGCCGACTCGTTTCTGGGAAGTGAGATCACCCTCACACGTTTGACGGGCGGCGTGCGCTATTTCATTCCGCTGACCGGATCCACGATTCTGGGTATGCGCTACCGGACGGGTTTGATGGTCCCGGGTAAGGATGATTTTAATTTGCCCATAGCTGAGAGATTTTTTAATGGTGGTGAAAATACGGTACGCAGTTTTAAACAATCCGAACTAGGTCCCAAGGATGAAGACGGCAACCCGGTCGGCGGGCTGGCCTATAATGTATTCAACATCGAATTACGGCAGCGGCTGATCGGAAATCTGACCGGGTCCCTTTTTCTTGACTTCGGCAATGTATCTCCAAACGAGACGCCCGAGGAGAGTGGCAGACCACCTTACGACAGCAAGTCCGATATTATGTCGGATACGTTCAGCCAGTATTTCAAAGATTTCCGCACCGGGGTGGGGTTCGGCCTCCAATACCAGTTGCCGGTGGGCCCGGCCCGGGTTGATTTCGCGTTTAACCCGGACAGGGATAGTGACCGGGATGAGGATTTTTTTGTATTCCACTTCAGTGTGGGGATGGCCTTTTGAGGAGGCGTCCCATTTCCCACCTTCAGACTAAATATTCACCAGAAAATTAGAGAACAGGCCAGGGGGACGTCCCCTTCTCTTAGTAGTCTTCCCCGAGCATATGCACGTTTCCTATGTGAATCCGCCAGAGCCCAGCCTTGCGGGCAATCTCCTGGCAGCGCATGGCATGCCTGCGAGAAGTGGTCGGTAGGTCTTTCAGGTAAAAGCAGGGATAGAACCCCAGAAGGCTGTACGGAATATCAGGGTTCAACGCGCAAATGTAGCGTGCTATCGCCTCCACTTCCTGTTCATCCACGTACCCGGGCACTAGAAGGGTACTTGCAATCAGAAAAGGGGGGTCAGGCCGCTGGGAGCCCAGCTTGCTCAGAGCCTCGAAATTATCCAGGGTCTTTCTGTTCGTTACCCCGCACAGGGCCTTGTGAAGCCCCTCGTCCCATGCCTTTAAGTCAAACTTGATGCAGCCCCCGGATTCGAAAGATACCTCGGCCATCATGTCCAGATACGGCTGGTTGATAGATCCATTCGTCTCCCAGCATATCCTGAGGATTTGATCGCCTTTTCTCCTTATGGCCAGCCTGGCCGCTTTTAGCGCATGCAGTATCTGGGGGCCAGGATCGCCCCCAAAGTAGCAGATGCAACCGGTCCTGTCATCGGCGGCTGCGGCCAGATCCCTTGCGTGGAACTTCGCGGAGGCAAAGGTCCTTTCTTTGAAGTGGTAGTTCTGGCAATAAAGGCAGTTAAAGGCACACGCATGATAGAAGACGGCCAGATTCTTGTATCCGTATTCAGGGCCTTTCACATGGGCATACCGCGGATACCCGCACCCCGTGCCCCCGGGACACACAAAACCAGCCACACAATTGGTTGGAAGGGGATCATGGTAGAAAGAGAGGTTGCCTTCATGGGGCCGTCCCCCCTTTAGCTTTCCGTCCCTGACATGCCGAAGCCCGCAAAAGCCTGATCGGCCTTCTGGAATCCGGCACCTATTGAAACAGATGTCACAAGATACCCCCTGCGGATCACGGGGAGGCTCCACCGGAAGGCCATAAGCCTTGCGGCTTCTGGCATGAACCTTGGCGATTTCTGGCCAGACCTCGGAAAAGTGGCTGCGAATGCAATCTGCACAGAAGCCAATGACATCCGAAATGGTCTTGCCAGACCTTTCACAATAACGGCACGTACCCATGGAGTCTCGGCGATCTCGCCCTGCAAGGGTTCACGCAGTGTTGGACTGAGAACTTAGCTCCGCTTCGCTCCGCAATTGGAATGTTGGAATAATGGAATGATAGAATAATGGGTTTAGTGGAAGAGAACAATTGAAAAATAACTTTTTCCGATTACCCACCCATTATTCCAATATTCCAACATTCCATTATTCCATGACGATAGCAAAAGCCGACTGTCTCTAAATGGTTAATGATTAATGATTACAACGGCTTGTAGAAATTCCGAGACGTTAAGTGACTGCCAAATATCCTGTGGGTGGAAATGATGTATTCATCACCTACGCTACAAAAAACCTGAGACTCACCTTTGAATACGGTCCGGAGCCGGGCATGATTGCGCTCCGCAATTGTGGACCCCACGACAAGTGCGAAAAAAAGATGTGATCGGATACCAGAAGATGAGGAAAAACTGTGATTGGGGTCACACCTTGATCAGTGATTAGTTGGTGATTGATCACAAATCAAGGCCTCTCTAATCCTCGAATCGGTCAAGCTTCCAGGTTCCTGTAAGGATGACATATAAACAAAATACAGGATTCACGCCCGGTGGTCAAACATGGTATGAGGGATTGTAAGAAAAATCAGGATTTGTCAGCTTGACATGCTGGCTTAGCGGTTGTAAATGAGATTAAGGTATGAAAACTATTAGTATTTCTCCCAGTTGGAAAACCGCGGCAGAGGCGATCTCTCAAGAGACCGGAATCTTTCTGGTAGTGGGTGTGCCAGATTCGGGCAAAAGCACCCTTTCACGGTATCTCATACATTACTTGACACACGCCAACCGGATTGTTGCCCTGATCGATTGTGATGTAGGACAAACTCATTTAGGTCCGCCCACGACCCTGGGAATGATGCTTTACACCAATCCAACGGATCCATGTGATACCCTTAAACCTCACCATATGCGGTTCATTGGGGCAACTTCACCTACCGGTCATCTCTTAGACATCGTGGTGGGTACAAAGAAAATGGCAGACAAGGCCCTGAATTCAGGGGCCGAGGCCGTAATCGTCAACACCAGCGGTCTTATACTCGGAGTTGCCGGCGCCGAACTGAAGCTGAATAAGGTGGACTTACTCTGTCCCAAACATATATTTGCAATTCAAGAAGCGTCAGAAATTGAGCACCTTCTCACATACTTGGAAAAACGGCACACCGTATCTGTTTTTCGACTGCCGATCTCTGCGCACGCCCGAAAAAGGCCCTCCGAGGTGAGAAGACGCTTCAGAGAAGAGAAGTATAGGCAATATTTCAAAGAATCTCAAATAGTGAAGCTGCCGCTTTCACAGGTGGGTCCAAAGGGATATGTATGGTGCGAAGAAAGGAATGTGCGAATAGACGCCATAAAGAATTTACTCTTAGGTCTTTGTGACTCGGAAAATTGTCTCTTGGCGCTCGGCATCCTCCAAAAAGTTGATTTGGAGGAGCGGTCTCTGCACATTCTTACCCCCTTAAGCTCCAAGGACGGAGAGATGGTCAGGACGGTTCAGTTAGGGAAAATAAAGATTCATCCCGATGGGCAGGAAGCGGACATCCATTCTGCACTCTGCTGAGTTGCCAGCGAATGAGGGGGACGGTCTATTGTACTGGCGAGCGGGATGAACCTTCGGCAATAGAAAGGCAAGATAGCAGCGTGAATTCGTGGTAGCCATGTCAAAGAGAAAGGCCTTGAAAAGGCGCAAAATTTCACTGAAGCAAAGGATTGTGGCTGTGGTGGTCATTGCAGTGCCCGCGCTAGTCATCATCGCCTGGCTGGTTATGACGGTTTTGTACCATGAGCCCTTGGCTACAAAATAGCCGGATAAGCACTCTCCTCATCAACGTGGCCAGCGGAACAGCTCCTGTTCTGAACAGAAAATGGGCGTGTTTGGGAATAAATACCCAGGCATAACAGGCGGTTTTTGTCTCGGGTAAGAGTTTTGCGAGGCGTTGAAGGAAATCCTCGCGATCCTTTTTGTCTCTAAATATCTTTCGACGCTCTATCCCCCGGATCATGATGTGATGCAACACACTCGGCGCGTCAAGGCGGGCTTCTCTTGGCATGGGGTCTATTTCGTATTTACGCTTTCCCAGCGTACCCATTAGCCGCAGAAACCGAGAACCCTGACAGCTTGTTAGCCCAGAAATCGTTCAATTTAGGTTCAACAAATGGGCGGCGCCGGAAAGCAAGGGAGCCACAAAGCCGGCTGTTTAACAAAAACAACAGAACCGTGTCATCAAAATCTTATTGGTCAGTGTCCTCCTGGCATTTTTTCCAAGTATTGTCGGGGTCGAACGTAGTCATTGCCGCCGCTTCGGCCGTCTTCTCTCCAAGGTCTTTTTCGTAGATCTCGCCTCCCTGGTTAACGATGAAGGTCATAATGCCCGATGCTCCGTACTTGGCAGGATAGGCAACGAGGGCAAATCCAAGGATCATTTTACCCTTGACCACATAATCAAAGGCGCCGCCGTTGGCATGCTTCCCCTGCGCCTTAAGGATCTTGAAATAATAACCGTGAAAAGGTTCGGGATTGTCCGTATCAAGCCCGCCTGTGTATCCCACCTCTGTAGCCTTTGCAATCAGGGGGCCAAAAGGACTTTCTTCTTCACCCTCCCTTGCTTCCCAGTAAAGACCGTCTTTTTTGCCTTTGCTGCTGGTTAACCGCTGGGCGAATTCAGGGCAGCTGCTGCTGTTATCAATGGCCACATATTCCCGCTGGGCATCAGTGTAGGCGTCAAGGACCTCAATGGTATGCAGCTCGTTTCTGCCAATCCGCCTGTTGAGAATTTCTTCTTTGCCGGCCCGGGTGTCAAAGAAACAGGCATTTTCTTCCTGGACAATGGGAATGGGGAAAGCATAATCCCGGCTGCCGATATAAAGCACAGCCTTGACATCGCTTTCATGCTTGAGGCTGTTCTTTTCCTCATAGAAACTAAGAAAGCGCTCCTTGCCCTTTTGATCAGCGATTTTGTCGCCGGAAAAGATGAGGTCTTCCGAGTCAGGGCCAAAGATAGCTATCAACTCGGCATCGTTATTCTCCTGCACCGCGGCGACCAAAGCCTTTACCGCCTCCTGAGGCGAAATAAAAACCTTCTGCTCGACGGCCAATGTGGTTCCGGAGAAGACCGGAATGGCGGACAGAGCGGCTACTAGCAGGAAGACTGCCACTGTAAGGTAAAACGTCCTTGCTGTCTTGTTTTTATTTGATGTTTGTACCATCATCTGTACTCCTCTCTGCAAAGAAGGTCATTTCGTACTTGTTGATCCCGCTTATCGGTTTCGGCGGCCACGATCATAACGGCCTGCGGGGCTTCTTGCGGGCACATTCCAGCGTGAGCCTTCCCGGCTGAAACGGCCGCGCCTGCTTGATCGGCGTTCTTCGCCACCATCACCAATATTGCTGAAAGCGTTATCCCGCCTTTTGTCAGATGTCCGTTCTCTTTGGACAGTACCGCCCCTTTCAACCGTTTCAACCCATTGTTGCCCTACCCGTTTTTCCCGCTCAACCCTTTCTCGTGTCTCTCTGTCCTGCTCAATTCTTACTCGCTGGTCTGTGGCAATGCTGTCACCGTGGCTGACGGGGCGTTGCGGCCTGCTTGTGGGCCGGTATTTCCTGTCTTTCCCAACTGTCCCCTCACGTTCGGGAAAGCCGCGGATATCACGCCTGAAGGTTCTCGATCTAGTGGAGGACTTGCCGTATTTACGGGCGGTGGGCTTATCACGATAGGCAACACCCCTTCTGTGCTTGGGAGAATGGTACCAGGGACCAGGCTTTGGATGCCATTTGTGATGGCTGAAAAATCGTGGCCTTTCGTGTATGTTGATATAAATGGAGCGACTGTGCCAGTCAAAATAGCTCCATGAGATCAAGGAGAAGCTGATAAAAGGGCCAGGCCAGAAGGAGATGCCGGCACTGACAATCACCGGGAAAGGACCCCAGTAATAAGGCGGATAAGCGGGATACCACCACGTGCCATAGACGTAGTGGGGATTGTAGTAGGGAACATAAACGACATCGGGATCTGCCGGTTCTATGATTATGGTTTCTTCTTTCTTGGTAACCTTCTGCTTTGAGGTGGAGGTCAGGTTGCCCTGTTTATAGGCTTTGGCCCTGAGCTTTTGAATGACGTCCATAACCTCGTCTTCCTGGGCCAGAAAAGCATTGCCCAGACTCGTAGTTTGGGTAATCTTCTCGCTCATCAATGCAAGAACCGACGGAACATGACAGAGTGATTTTACGCTCGGATCCCAGTCCTTGTCCAGCAGTGAATCATCGAGGCTGTCGCCTTTCAGCCGTTCATTTTTCTTGACCCAGCGATCGGCTTCAATCACTTCAAGGGGATATGTTGAAGCCATCAGGACCTGGGACAGGAGGGCATCGGGATAGAGCGCAATGGGCGCCAGCATCTGGGCAAGCTGCTCATGAGTGAAGGCCTTTGATGCTGCTTCCTCACCGTTTTCCTGAGGCTGCCCTGCCACCGGCAACGCAAGAAAAAGGATGATGAACAGGCCGGCCGTCATTAGTTTAAAGATGCTTACAGCTTTCATGATACCTCCTCGGTAACCCAACGACATAGCGTGAATTTACAGGTAACCATTTTATGAAAAGTATAAGCAAAAAAAATCCATTTGCAAATATTTTAATCTTTTTTGGGGTTCAGTTGTCTATGGCATGTTGCTTAAGGAATTACCCTGTTGCTTTCGGATCTGGAGGACATCCTGCTATTTCGCATTTACGCTTTCCTTTGTCGACCTAATTTTTTGCCAGCGTCCCCATTAGCCGCCAAGGAAAAGCCTTTGTCAAATCAGCCACCACCAGTAGAACTGGTGGTATGAGGAAGGCCCCTAAAAGGGGCCTGTACCCTCGTTCATTCTTTTTGACAGGATGAACAGGATCTCAAGGATGTGGTTTTTAATTTCCCGTCAATTAGGCCCATTTTTTCCCTCGAAAAGAGATGATACTTGTTGCCTTTCTTCAGGAAAGGCAACAAAATCCTGTCCATCCAGTAAATCCTGTCTATAATGTTAACGCCTTAAACGGCAGAGCCTTTTCAATTCTCACCGGAAGAGCCGGTGGATTATTTTTGATTTAGGTTTATATTTGAGGTAATTTCAGCCGGAGCGACAATATAAACCCCGTGGCTATAACCCCGCCCACCAAAGCGATTCCCAGGGCAAAGGAGCCGTAATCTCCCATGACGCCTATTCCGGCCGGGATTACCCCGCCTCCGAAAAGGAAAGCCAAGGGTATGGTGAGAGAGACCGCCACGTTTCGGGCGCCGGGGGGTCCTATGGCGGACAGGGCGACAAAACCCGGCGGGAAAAAAGTCACGGCGAGCATGGGCTGGAGGAAAACAAGGAACACTATCCAAGATTTCGGAGCCGTTCCCAGCAGAATGGTCGATATGCCGGTGAGAAGAAAAATGATGCTCAAAATCCCCCTTGGTCCAAAACGATCGGTGGCCCACCCGGCCACGAAGCCCATACCCAGGCCCGAGATTCGAGAAAGGGCCACCAAGGTGTTGGCCCAGTTGCGATCTATGCCCTGTTCAACGACGAGATAAAGGGGAAGCATGGCGAAGATGCCCATGGAACCGCTGATGGCCAGGCTGAAAAGGATGGCCATGATCCAAAATGCCGGTTCAACAAGAAAGGTTTTAAAAGATGTAAAATTCGGCGCCTCGCCTGGAAAGTCCCCGCTTCTTCCGAAAAAAGCAAAGGCCGCGCCGGCGAGAATGGATGCCCCTCCCAATAGGGCCAAAATTCCCCGCCAACCAACCCATGGCAAGAGACACTCGCACACCAATGGCGCCGCTGCAAAACTAAGGTTGGGCGCCAGTTCGTGTATGGCGAGGCCCTTTCCCCAGTCTGCGGGCCTGATTGACGTGGTGAGTGTGGCAATGCCGGAGGGAAGATAGAAGCCGGTTGCAACGCCGAGAAAGAGAAATCCCAAACGCATTCCAAGCAGGCCATTGCTGAAGGATACGGCCAAAAGCGTGATCCCGACAGCCACGGATGAAAGGAGAATGGTTCTTCTGTGTGTGATCCTTGAGGAGAGAAAACCTGCGCCCAGCAGCGCCACGAAGTATCCCAGGGAAGTCAAAAGAAAAAGGCCGCCTGCTTGGCTGTGATCTACTTGCAGGTCTCCTTCAATGGTAGGCATCAAGGGCGATAGAATGATTCTGGCCATGAAGTTCAAGGAGAAGATCCCTGTAAGCAAAAGGATAGGGCCTACTTGTGATCGAAAAGGGGGAGCAGCGCCATCACATCCATTGTTGCCATGCCGGCCCGTTGTGCTTTTCGCAACTTGATTGTTCATTTTCTTCATAGTCGGTTGACCGGGCTGCGCAGCACTGCCGTCAGGTTGATTTTCGGTCCTTTTTTAATGATATGGAATCGTTAGCGTGGTCCGACCCGGAAGCGCGTGACGTGGTCGACGCGAAGCTGAAATAGGTAGCCGGAAGCATTCACTGCTTCGTGCAACTTGTTTGAATTGCTGTCGGCCATAATAATAACGCTTGCCACAAAATCGTCGCCTTGTCAATCACCCTATCCTGTGATAACAAGCTGACATCCCGGTCAATCCCAGAGCATAACCCCACCCAAATGGAGGTGAAAGCTGATGTTCGAATTCCGAGTGCAGCTATTCCCCTTAGAGAGGCCCAAAGGTCTGCTGGGTGGTCTCAAGAGAATGCTTAGCCGCCTCCGAAAGCCTAAACGTGGCGACATTCTGGATCTGAAAATCGGCAGCCCCACAGAATATGGCTACAACTGCGTTGATGTTTATTATCGGGACGCAAAGATCGGCGAGATCAGGAAAAAGGGAATTGATGAGATGATAGAAAAAGGAGCCTTCGCCGGTGCCAGGTACTATGACGAAGGACGCATTACCATAAGCCGCCTGGAAGCCTATGAATACCAACACACGCCGGAGTATGAGGATGCTGTGCAAAGCTCAAGTAATTGAAGCGGCCCCCGTCCCGTCTTGAAAATCGCCAAAACCCCCGTCACGAAAACCCTCCCGGGCCATCCCGGAAAACATAGCGCCAAAGCCCGCTCGGGGGATTTTTAGGGACATCCTTGACTAGCCGGACTTGTGATAATATGGATTGGGGACTCACATTTCAAAGGGCTGAGTCATGCCGGGAAGAGCCAGGTTGGATGCACCCGGGACGCTGCATCATATCAATACAGGAGTGGTCTAGGCCGACTTCGCACTTTCGTGAATATATCACCAAATTTTCCGACCCTGGAACTTTGGCGTCTAGGGGCGCCTCGGCACGAGCCTTGCACTTTGCAAGTATCCAGGAAATGCAGGCCATTGGAAGAGGCCTGCGTGCCGTAGCTCATATGGGAGGCTCGGAGAAAGAGGTGGCAGCCCTAAGGAAACGGGTCAATACCCTCGAAGAAGAAATGGCCGAGATGAGGGGAATGGTCGGGGGACTTCAAGCAGCCGTTGCTGCTGTAGAGCCTGACACCGTCATTGAGCTGCGCGATATTCCCTACGAAGATGCTAAGGCCGAGATTAAACAATACTTCGACGCCCATCACGGCGAGGACATAGACGCTTCTGATATTCAATTGGTCCTCGGAATAGACATTCGCATGGCAATTCAAATCTGCGATGAACTGGAGCAGGAGGGGCAGATCAAGGGCCTATGACAAACATAGAACCCAAGCCATGCCTCCGCGAACCTAACAACTGTGTCGAAGGGGATCAGCTCTATATTGAGTGCAAAAAGAAAGGTAGATGGGAATTGATACAGAAATCGGGTCAGCACAAAGGAAGCAGTTGCACGGTCAAGAAGAACGCCAAAGCGATAGTATTACGAAAATTCACTAATTGTTATCGTTTGCTGTTTTTAAAAGAGCGGGATTGGGGCCCAGGATCTTGATCCCGTCTTCTGTCCAGTAGTCACCTGTGTCACGGGCAAAAGGCCTTACAACCGTGACAGTGCACTGCAGGTTATCCCGAAATGATCTATAAAGAGCCCAGTCTGCTTTTTGGGATTCGCTCAACTTGGAAAAATCCTGCGTGTATGAGTTGGGCAATACCCAAGCGTTGGTCATTCCGACCTTCTGCATAAGATCTGCAATACCGGTCAAATGATCCATGTGGGGGTGCGTGGAGATGAAACGAAAAACTTTGTCGGTGTTGTTGGGCCGCTGAGTCAAAGCCTTAATGTACGGGATCGGGTCGGTAAGCTCAATATCGTACCCCGCCCGCTGAAGGAGGGTTTTGTAGCCCAGCATACCGGCCCCATAAAACAACCGGTCGTTGGCGGCACCCGATGGATTCCACGTTTGGATAACCTCCGCAAGAGAATCGGCATCCATTTTTTCGCTACGGTTCATGTCCACCACCGTCAGCCTGCCGCTTGGAAATTCCACCACGATACAATCGCCGCGTCCAACATTGAGAACATGTACTCGGATCATTCCTTGTTCCTCCTTCCTATTTGTATCCTTTGCGCCGCATAGCGGCATTGACTGAACGGCTTCCCGTCTTCACCTTGGCAACGCTCCGGCCGTATTTGTCCCTAGCTACTGTTTCAATCGAAACCGTCTCCCCTTCCACGAGCTGGCGCAAAGCCTGGGTTGCCGCCGCCGCGCCCCGGGTTCCCTTTTCCGGCGCATTGACATTCGCTAAACGGACGGGCCTTTTCCTTGACCCCGTCTCAAACGTATCCCCATCAATTACCCTCGTTACCGTTTCTTTTCTTCCCATGACGTACCTCCTTGTTATGTTTTGTGGCGCAAGATACGTGAAACTGTAGATAGAGTGCCGTGGCTTGTCAAGGGAAAAATGAAGTGCAAGATGCGTTATCGTGAAAAATAAAGGCTTGGTGGCAAATATTTTATTGCAGTTGTAAGGATACCGTGATATCAGGATGCCGATATGCGACTTGCCAAAATTGCCACAGTTCAAAGCGGTTACATCACCCGGGCGAAAATTGAGCCTTCCGACGAAGGCTCTCATTTTTTGCTGCAGGCCAAAGACGTGGACGGACGTCGCCTCGCCTATTGCACGGATGATCTGATTCGTTTTGAACCTGTTTTATCCGCGAAAGACTGGATATTGAGGCGGGGGGACCTGCTTTTTATGGCCCGGGGAGCCCGGAACTACTCCGTGCTATTGGATGAAATACCGGATTCGGTCTTAGCGGCAGCGTGCTTCTTCATCGCTCGCGTTTCCACCGAGGAGGTTCTGCCGGAATACCTCTTCTGGTATCTCAACCAGGCTCCGGTGGAACATTATCTGAGCCGTCACAGCGGCAGGGGGGTCCACATGCCCGTGGTAAGGCGGGCGGTTCTGGAGAGCTTGAATGTTCCCATCCCCCACCTGGAAACACAGAAGAAGATCGCCAAACTGGACGGGCTCATGCGTTATGAGCAGAACCTGCTGGATACATTGGCACAAAAACGCAAAGACTTGATCGCTGCAGTTTGTCTAAAGGCTGTCCGCGGAAGCGGATAAAGACTTTGGATCAAAAAGGATAACAAAATGAATGACCAACAGAAAAAAGTCACGATCTTAAACAAGGTCTGGCAGGCTTGCGATACTTTTCGCGGCGTCATCGACCCTGCCCAGTACAAGGATTATATCCTCACCATGTTGTTTGTGAAGTACGTCGGTGACATTCGCAAATCCAGACTGGCCGAATTCACAAAAAAATACAAAGGGGACAAAGTCCGCATTCAGCGCGCATTGGATCGGGAACGTTTCGTCATCCCGGAAATCGAATTAAAGGACAGCAAGGGGAAGGTGGAAGATCGTTTTTCTGCCACCTTCGACAGCCTTTACGAACGGCGAGACAGATCGAATATCGGTGAACTGATCAACATCCTGCTGGAACACCTTGAAGATGCCAACAAGCTCAAGCTCCACAACGTGTTTCGCAACATCGATTATAACAGTGAAGCCAACCTGGGGCAGGCACGCCAACGAAACACACGGTTGAAACACCTGCTCCAAGATCTTGTGGATCTGGACTTGACCCTTGAGTCCGTGGGCCACATGGACATTATTGGTGATGTCTATGAGTACTTGATTGAAAAGTTTGCCGCCAGCGCAGGGAAAAAGGCCGGCGAGTTCTATACGCCTGCGGCTGTCTCCGAGACCCTGTCCCGTCTCGTGGCCCCGAAAGAGGGGGACCGTATTTGTGATCCAGCCTGCGGCTCCGGCTCGTTGCTGATTCGTGCCGGAAAACAGGTGGGCTCGGACAATTATGCCCTGTATGGACAGGAGATGAACGGAAGCACCTGGGCGCTCTGTAAAATGAACATGTTCCTTCACGGGGTGGATTCAGCCCGCATCGAGTGGGAGGACACCATCCGGCATCCCCAATTCGTGGAAGACGACGCCCTCATGACATTTAACGTGGTGATCGCCAATCCCCCCTTCAGCCTGGACAAGTGGGGTCAGGAGATCGCTGCCGAAGACCGTTATGAGCGCTTTCGTCGCGGCATCCCTCCCAAAAGCAAGGGAGACTGGGCCTTTATCTCCCACATGCTGGCAACGGCCGTGGAAGGTACAGGACGCGTCGGTGTGGTGGTGCCCCATGGGGTGCTCTTTCGTGGGGGGCAGGAAGGTAAGATCCGAGAGGCTGCGATCAAGGAGAACCTGCTGGAGGCCGTCATCGGTCTGCCGGCAAACCTGTTTTTCGGTACAGGGATACCGGCGGCCTTAATGATCTTTGACAAATCGCGGAAACGGGGCCGCAAGGTCCTTTTTATTGACGCCAGCCGGGAGTTCGAGCAGGGCACGAACCAGAACAAACTCAAAGAGCAGGACATCGAAAAGATCGTCAAAACGTTTCAACAGCGCAAGATGATCAACAAATATTCTTATTTGGCATCTTTCGGCGAGATAGAAGAAAATGAGTTCAACCTCAACATCCCGCGATACGTGGACACCTTCGAACCGGAGCCGGAAATTGACATTGCCGCTGTGCAACAAGAGATCGAAAAGATCGAAACCGAGCTGGCCAAAACCCAGGCTAAGATGAAAAGCCATTTGAAGGATTTGGGTTTTTAAGGGTATCCATCCAATGCATGTCACTTTGGAACAATTGCGCTCTTTGATGAAGACAAAAGAAGCCGAGCATCTGGAATTCAAGGAGGCGAAAGAGCGCTTCGACTTTGAAAAACTTGTGCGGTACTGCGTGGCCCTGACAAATGAAGGGGGCGGGAAAATCGTTTTGGGGGTTACCGACAAGAAACCTCGCCGAGTGGTGGGAACGGAAGCTTTCTCGAACATGGAGAGGACCAAGACCGGGCTTTTGGAGCGCCTTCATGTGCGTGTTGAAACCGATGTCGTCGATCATCCAGATGGTCGTGTTCTCGTTTTCACTGTGCCGTCTCGCCCCATTGGAATGCCTATACACCACAAAGGTGCCTATTGGATGCGCAGCGGCGAGGATTTGGTTCCCATGACACCGGATATGTTGAAAAAGATCTTTGATGAATCCCAGCCGGATTTTTCCGCTGAAATATGTGAAAAAGCCACGGGAAAAGATCTCCATCCGGAAGCCATTGAAGTGTTCCGAGCCATGTGGCGCCGCCGGTCCGGCAATACGGCCTTAAAGCATTTCACCCACAGGCAACTTTTGAGGGATGCGGAATTGATGGTCGGAGACGGCGTCACCTTTGCGGCGTTGATTTTGCTGGGAACAAGGGAGGCGTTGGGCAAATACATTGCCCAGTCTGAAGTCGTGTTTGAGTATCGGTCCGCCGAGTCTTCCATTGCCTATCAACAGCGCAAGGAGTACCGACACGGTTTTTTCCTCTTTCAGGACGATTTGTGGCATACCATCAATCTTCGAAACGACAAACACCACTACCAGGAAGGGCTTTTCGTGTGGGATATTCCCACATTCAATGAGTCTGTCATTCGAGAAGCCATCCTGAACGCCGTGAGTCACCGCGAATACCGTCTAGGTGGTTCGGTCTTTATCCGGCAATTTCCAAAGCGCATAGAAATAGTCAGCCCCGGAGGATTCCCGCCAGGAATAACAGCGGAAAATATCCTGTGGCGCCAATTCCCACGCAATCGCCGCATCGCTGAAGCATTTGCAAAATGCGGACTGGTGGAGCGTTCAGGCCAGGGCGCTGACCGGATGTTTGAAAACAGCGTGAGAGAGAGCAAGCTTCCCCCGAACTACTCGGGAACTGACGACCATCAGGTCTCCCTTGTGTTGCATGGTGAGATTCAGGATCCCCTTTTTCTCCGTTTTCTGGAACAGATCGGCAAGGAGACCCTGTCCTCCTTCAACACCACGGACCTGATAGTCCTCGACCTTGTGCACAGAGAAAAATCCATTCCCCGCTGGGCACGGGACCGGCTGCCCTTGTTACGCCGTTCCGGGGTGATAGAGAAAACCGGGCGAAAATATATGCTTTCTCGCCGATTTTATAAGTTTGTCGGGCGAAAAGGTGTGTACACGCGAAAGAGAGGTTTGGACAGGGAAACAAATAAGGCCCTGCTCCTAAAACATATTCAGGACAATAAAAAGGACGGAAGCCGGTTTCGCGAATTTAAGGATGTCTTGCCGGACTTGACCCGTGATCAGATTCAAACGCTCCTTCGGGAAATGAAAAAGGCCGGGCTTGTTCACTCCATTGGCCGGGCGCATGGCGCCAGGTGGTTTCCTGATATGGAAAAGGGTGCCACAAAAACGTAAAGCTTTTTTGGCGTAAATAAACGCAAAGAAAACGCAAAGAAAACGCAAAGAGTTTTATAACATTTGATTATCAAAAGGTATTTTTTGCGCGGTGCCTTTTGCGCCAACGCATAAAGTGACGCAAAGTAAAACAGATCGGAACCACGAAACACACAAAAATTGAGAAAAAGAACTGTTCGTATCTTTCGTGTGGTTCGTGGTTGAAAAGGGTTGAAGCGTGAGCGAGCGAAACGAAAATAGGCCCGGATACAAGAAGACCAAGGTGGGGTGGATTCCGGAGGAGTGGGAACTTGGAACATTCTCGGTTCTCGCTAATGTGATAATGGGACAATCTCCAGATGGGAGAAGTTACAACAAAACGGAACATGGCATGCCTTTAATTAATGGCCCCACAGAATTTACCAAGCGGCACCCAGTGAAAAAGCAATGGACAACCAAACCGACTAGAGTTTGTCAATCTGGGGACATACTTCTTTGCGTGCGTGGTAGTTCGACTGGCCGTATAAACATAGCAGATGATGCTTATTGCATTGGCAGGGGTATCGCCGCGATCAGAAGAAAAGAATCACGAAGTTGTAGATTTTTCATTGAACACACTTTGACCGCTATTACGAAACAGATTTTGAGGTTCACTGCCGGTTCTACATTTCCCAACATTGACAAAAAGACTTTGTCTAGAATTGCTAGTGCGATTCCCCCTCTCCCCGAACAAAAGAAAATAGCCGAGATTCTTTCCACGTGGGAGGAGGCCATCGACCAGACGCGAAAGCTACTCGACGCCAAAAAGCGCCGCAAGAAGGCTCTCATGCAGCAACTGCTGGCAGGAAAGAAACGGGTAAAAGGATTCGAGCGCGACGAATGGTTTGAATTGCCCCTTGGAAAACTCGTTACTCCTCTATCACGAGCGGTCCCAAAGCCAAATAAGCCTTACCTTGCGATTGGCCTGCGGAGCCATGGGAAAGGCACATTTCATAGGTTTGTCGAAGAACCTGAAAAAGTCGCCATGGAGACACTTTATCGCTTGGAGGCGGATGATATAGTCGTAAATATCACCTTTGCTTGGGAAGGGGCCATCGCGATTGCCAAGGCACAGGATTCAGGCGGCCTTGTTTCCCACAGATTTCCGACATACCGCATGAAAAAGAGCGCGGATCTTGGCTTTTTCCGTCAGTTAATCATCTCCAAAAAACTTGTTTGGGACCTTGGGTTGATTTCTCCAGGTGGGGCGGGAAGAAACCGCGTAATGAGCCAGAAAGATTTTTTGAAGCTCAAGGTATGTGTTCCTTCTAAAAAACTACAGGAGAAAACCGGAGAGATTTTGTCTGCTGCCGACAATGAAATCGAAACCCTCGAAAAGAAACTGATTGCCCTGGAAAAGCAAAAACGCGGCCTCATGCAAAAACTGCTGACCGGCGAGGTGCGGGTAAAAGTTAGTGCCCGGCAAAAGAAGAAAAAGAATCAACCACGAACCACACGAAATACACGAACAAAATAGATCTTTATTTAGTGTGTTTCGTGGTTAAAAAAATCTTTTAATATTGGTTCGAATCATGGAAGAGCAAGCCCCATACGGTGTTTCCGACTATCAAACGCCCAGCTATCTGGAGAAGGTCCAGTCCCAGCTTCCGGCCCTGGAACTGCTCATCAAGCTAGGCTGGCAGTACCTGACGCCGGAGGAGACGGTACAGCTTCGGGGCGAACGGCTGGGCTCTACCATTCTTGAGCCCATTCTGACTGACCATATCCGCACGCACTGCCGGTATGAATTCAAAGGCAGCACCCATCCCTTTACCGAGAACGCGATCCAGAATGCCGTGCAGGCCCTGAAAGGCTTCCGGGCTACAGGGGCCACCCATCAGAACGAGCAGGCCTATGACCTGTTGTGCCTGGGGACCAGCGTCCCCCAGACGGTGGAAGGGGACACGAAGAGTTTCACCATTGACTACATCGACTGGAAGAACCCGGCAAACAATACGTATCACTGCACCGCAGAATTCAAGGTGGAAAGGATTGGGCACCAGAAGCATTATATCCCCGACATTGTCTTGTTCGTAAACGGCATCCCGTTGGTGGTCATGGAATGCAAACGGTCCGCCTATACGCAGACCAAGAAAAAACCCATCGACCTGGCTATTGACCAGCTTGCCGACTATCAGGCAAAAAACGGCATTCCCCAGCTTTTTCTCTACAGCCAACTGCTCTTGGGGCTGGCTCGCGACAAGGCCGAGTACGGCACCACGGGGACCGCACGGCAGTTCTGGGCGGTCTGGAAGGAAACGGCTCTTGACGAGCCGTTTCGGGAATTGCTTCAAGAGCCATTGGCGCAACAGGATCTGGATAAACTCCTGTCCGTCCCTTTTAACGACGTGCGGCTCCAATATCTTTCCATCCTTGGACAGGGGCGGGAAATCTACGAGCAAGACCGGGCTCTCTTTGCCCTGTGTCGTCCTGAACATCTTCTTGAATTGGCCTTCAAGTTCATCTTGTTTGATAACGGCACAAAGAAGATCGCCCGGTATCAGCAGTATTTTGCGGTCCATGACATTATGAAGCGCGTTTTGAGCGCCCAACCGGATGAATCGCGGCCGGGCGGCGTGGTGTGGCACACCCAGGGAAGCGGCAAGTCGCTCACCATGGTCATGCTGGCCAAGTCCCTTGCCTTGCGCCCTGACATCCTGAGCCCCAAGATCATCCTGGTGACCGACCGGATCGATCTGGACGACCAGATCTGCGGCACCTTTCGGGCCTGCGGCCTGGAACCGGAGCAGGCTAATACCGGCAAACATCTGGTTGAATTGCTGCTGGATCAGCGGACCCACATCGTCACCACACTCATTCACAAATTCGCCACAGCCACGTCCAGCAAAAAACTAAAAAAAGCCGACCGAAACACCTTCGTCCTGGTGGATGAGGGGCACCGCAGCCAGTACAATGAACAGCACGCCCGCATGCGTCTGGCCCTAAAAGGGGCATGTTTCATCGCCTTTACCGGAACGCCCTTGGCCAAGTCAGCCAAAAAGAGTACCTTTGTCATGTTCGGGGACCTTTTCCGACCTGCCTACACAATTCCCCGCGCGGTGGAAGACAAAGCGGTCGTGCGGCTCCTCTATGAGGCCCGGCACGTACCCCAGGAGGTTGAGAAAAAGGCTATTGACGGCTGGTTTGAAAAACTCACCCTGGGGCTCACCAAAGAACAGAAGGCGGATCTTAAGAGGAAATTTTCCACAGAGCGGCAGCTCAATATGGCCGAGCAAAAGGTCCGCATGATCGCCTGGGACGTGAGCCTCCATTATGCGGCGACTTATCAGAACACTGGTCTTAAGGGGCAGCTTGTGACCCCCCGAAAAGAAACGGCGCTACTTTACAAGCAGTTCATGGATGAGTTCGACATGGTTTCCACGGAGGTCCTGATCTCTGCGCCCACAAAACGGGAAGGAGAAGGAAACGGGAAAGAGCCGTCGGTAACGGAGAAGGCCTTTTGGCAAAAGATGATGGATCGTTACGGCAGCGAGGAAAAATATAACAGGCAGCTCATCGATGCCTTTAAGCGCGGCGATCAACCGGAGATCATCATTGTGGTGGACAAACTGCTGGTGGGTTTTGATGCCCCGTGCAACACGGTGCTCTATCTTGCCCGAAAGTTGAAGGAGCACGCCCTGCTTCAAGCCATTGCCCGGGTAAACCGCCTGTACGAAGGCAAGGAATATGGGCTGATTTTGGACTATAGCGGGGTGATTGAAGAGCTGGATCAAGCCATCGATTTCTATGCCCAGCTTGCCGACTTTGACCGGGCGGACCTGGAAGAGACGGTGACATATATCGCCGACAGGGCCGCGGAACTGCCCCAACTGCATTCGAATCTGTGGGCCCTTTTTGAGGCAGTAAAGGGGGCCACCGACCCTGAAGTCTATGAGGTGCACCTCCGGGATGACGACTTGCGGAACCGGTTCTACGAACGGTTCAGCCTTTTTGCCCGCACCCTTTCCCTGGCCCTCTCGTCCATGCACTTTCTGGAAACCACACCGGAAAAGACCATCAACAGATACAAGACCGATCTCAAATTTTTCCAGAATCTACGGGCAGCCGTCACGCAGCGCTATCACGAGGTCGTTGATTTTTCCGAGTATGAACCAAAGATCAAAAAGCTCATCGACACCTATGTTGGGGCCGGTGAGGTCGAACGGCTTTGTGAACCGATTAATCTGTTTAATGATAATGAACGCCAACAAGTGTTGGAGGACCACGGGAAAAGCGCAGGCGCTAAGGCTGATACGATTGCCTCGGCCACGCGGCATGCGATCGAACACGAAATGGCGAAAGATCCGGTCTTTTATAAGAAATTCTCCAGGCTTCTGGAGGAAGTCCTTGAAGCCTACCATCAAGGCCGGCTCCAGGCCCTTGAAGCCCTGGAGAAGATCCAGGACATTTCCACAAAGGTCGTGACCCACACGGACGACGATGTCCCTCCAGAACTCATCGGAAAAGACATGGCCCGCCGTTATTACGGCTGTGTGAGTGAACCGCTGGCGCAATACGGATTGGACCATGAGAATCCTGGGACCCAAATCGCCCTCCAGATTGTGGAGCGGATAGGTCCGCACAAGATCATCGACTGGCGCACCAATCCGGACGCCATCAACAAGATGCGGGGAGAGATCGACGACATTTTGTTTGAAGTCGCCGAGGAAAATGGTCTTTCGCTTTCCCTGTATGACCATGATGCCATTATTGACCGGTGTATAGAAGTAGCCATTGCCAATGAAGAATAAGGGCACAAAACACGTCCTTCAGTTCGGCACCCGCCAGATTTCCTATTGTCTGCACAGAGCTAAGCGCAAACGTTTGCGTATCGTGGTGACGCCGGAGCTCAGAGTGGATGTGTTTGCGCCCAATGACGCTGAGGACGAGCAAGTTCGGGCTGCCGTGCGAAAAAAGGCGCCATGGATTGCAAAGACCCTCGACAAGGTGGAAAGCTATCACCCATTGCCAACGCCAAGGCGATATATCAGTGGAGAGACCCTGGTCTACCTGGGGCGCCAGTACCGCCTGAAAGTCGAGAACAGTTCGAACCAACCGGCCAAACTTCTGGGACGTTTTCTTTGTGTATGGGTTGAAGACAAGGCAGACACAAAGGCAATCAAGAGAGCTGTGGAAACCTGGTATCGCAAACGGGCACGGGAAACCCTGGACCGGCACGTGGAGAAGTGCCATGCTATTGCATCTTGCCACGGCGTCCCCGATCCGCTGTTGGCTATTCGCGCCATGCGTAGGCGATGGGGAAGCTGCAGCCCTGCCGGCCGCATAACGCTCAACCTAAGACTCGTTCAGGCACCCGTCCATTGCATCGAGTACGTCATCATGCACGAGCTGTGTCACTTAAAATACCACAATCATTCCAAGGCGTTCTATTCTCTTTTGTCCCGTTGCCAACCGGATTGGCGGAAAAGGAAGGGGGCCTTGGATCGTTTCAGGCTGTGTTCATAGAGAGGGTACAACCACTTCATGCGAAATGGTTTTGGGGACGCCCTTTACATTTGCACATTTTGAATCCGAAAGTGAAAATGTAAAGGGCGTGCCCAAAAACCCCACATCTGGCAAGCCAGTGGCAAGCCTCCGGTTCATTGAAAGTGGCCCGAGCCACCAATATCATGCGGTGTGCTCGGGCCGATTGGGTTAACTACCTTTCTCCGCAAGGCGGATCGTACTGCCTCCGAATTGCCTGCTCAATTACCCGCCTTCCTTGCTGGTGAAGGTGGGGCGTGTAAAGCACTGAGACAGTAAGATTTGAGTTGCACTCTGCAGTCCAGCAAGTCTTCCTGTCGTGGTCATCGACCCGTTCCTTGACCCTACCGGCTTCGCCTACGTCCATCAAATAGTATTTGCCGTTGTTGTGACAATGGATTGCATAGACGCCAGATCTGTTGTTAAGGAGACCCGTTGAAGGATAAGGTCCCTCAAATTTGTGATTACCAATGTTAATACTCATTTCATACCTCGCTTGTTCAATCTACAGGTTTTAAATCAAACGGTTCCCAGGGCCGCCAACGCAGACCGCACCACTGCCAAAGGTCTAACACTTCCTAATCGCTACATTTTACATGAACAGTTCCCAGGAATGCCGCTGATTAGTTCCCAGGAATGCCGCTCATTAGTTCCCAGGAATGCCGCTGATTAAGGATTGACAAGGAGGCGAGTACATGATATCTATAAAAATCACGTGAAACGAAGGCGGCCTATATACTGGCCCCCTCGCCAGTGCGATGGCCCGACACTCATAAAAAGCTCATCGCACGCATCCTCACCGAGCCACCTTGGTGTTTCCCCACCTCGGTGGCTCGATTTGTTTTAGCAACATATAATATGGTTGTTGTTATATCAACATAAATTTTATTGCTCAAGCTGGACTAACCACATTTTTTCGCCTTCGTCATACTCCACGTCATACTTCCTGGTTTTTTTATGCGGAATTTCATAATGTTGCACGAATCCGATCGCGGAAAGAAAGGCTCCTGTTTTTCCATGAACTATCTTGAAAATTCCCGATTCTTGGTCATCATTGGTAAATTTTATACCAATAGTCCTGGTTTCCGGATCAAAATACAAAATAGCGTATTTGTGTTTCTTTATTTGCAATTTATCAACAGCACTTCGGTTAAAGCCTATCTGACCTCTCGTCCAAACAGACACCTTTGGCGTGTAACCCCTCCTGCCAGTCTCAACAAACCTTTGAAATGCCATGTCGAATCACCTCCCGTTTAGGTTGTTGGTGAAACACAATCGCGCAAAGGATATAAGATTGGAACAATATGTCAACCAAAAAACGTTGATGGGTGTAAGATTTGTCCTTACAGCGTAATATTTGTCCTTACAATTGCGCATAGCCTTTTTGACCGGCCCTCACCGCAGTATAACGAGCTTCGTCGTAACGGGGCCTCTCGGGGTGACTTCGGGGACGTTTTTTGCTGGGCTGACCTACTGATTTCTGAACAGGCACAATGAGGACAAAAGTGTGCCTGGTTTCTCCATCCTCCTGCCTCACTGGCCGCTCTACAAAACTTCCTGACAAATCTGGGCTAACAACGCATTTTGGGCGTGATAATCGCAGTTCTTGAAAGACCAATTCTGGGGTGAGGGAAAAAACGACCTGGACGCAGGATCACAGGCGTTTCTTGGCAAAGGCACGACCTGAGGCGGTTTTAAGGTAGCGTTGGGAGTCGGGGGTGTCAGGCTTCCCAAAACCTTCTGTTGGCAAAGGCCCTTCCGGAACCTGATTTAAGGTATCTCTCGAATTCAAGTGCCTTGGATTCCTTGGAAAACGCCACATAGGTTATAAGCTTCCAGGGTTTGAACTTGGCGGTATGGGGCGATTGGCCCTGGTTGTGGGCATTGAGGCGCTTCTCAACATTGGATGACAGGCCGACGTATCTCTTTTCTGGGAAGGGGATGCTCTGCAAGAGGTAAACGTATTTCATCAGCCTTCCTCCTACGCCCTTAAGGGCTCCGGCGGACAGGTCCGAATGTTAGCGTTCCCTTATGGTAAGACTCTTAATCAGAGAAGATAGCCCGCCTACGTCCACCTTCGCAAAAGCTACGGCGGACTTCGGCGCGCAGCCTCCGCCTTTCACTCACGAAAAATTCACTCAACTTGACGCAATACCGTTGAACCAAGCTGGCTCGCCAGCCGAAGCCTTGGAGCTGGAGTGGCTACTTGTGCGAGAGAAGCCCGCCTACGTCCACCTTCGCAAAAGCTACGGCGGACTTCGGCGCGCAGCCTCCGCTCTCCGCGAAGCTCCGAGCGTAGGCTGGTGGAGGCGGCGGGAGTTGAATCTGCCACAATATTAAAATGTTAACCGGTTGATACAGCAGGTTTTTCCTCTAATTTCAATGTGTTTGTCCACAATCAGGTTTCTTCAATATCTTCAATAAAAACCATTAAATTGAATAAAAGCGTTTTAAAAGTACCAGGATTCTACCAGACTTCGTTTTGCATACGAAAAGAAGAGGAGCATGACGATGAGAGAACCAAAGTCCCCCTTTTTCGAAGATCTCGATCCCCTCTCGGTTAACAACCACAACGGATTCAATTTAATTGTGGGGCGTTGTATTGGGATTTACCTCGTTTATTCAGATCAATGCAGCGTCCACCCTTTCAACGCGGGAGATTAATGTTTCTGCGTAAGCCGGCCATTTGGTTTCTCCGAGTACCGATGAGAAGTAGTTTGGAGTTACAACCCGGCTGCCAGTCACCTGTACTTTCAATTTTGATATCCGCAACGACTCAAAACGTTCACGAAAACTCAGCATCTCTGAACACAAATCATGGAACGGCTCCAAATCAGGCGAAAAAAGCTTTCCAATTTCCTCCCGCTCATGGTTTTTACACATAGCAACCAAATATTCTTCCGAAAGATTAGAGACAGATTTCTCGAAGCTGTTGAAATAACAATCAAGCTGCTGCCTGTAGCCAAACCATTCATCGACAGACATTGGGCCTTTCTTACTCTCAAAGCCCTGCATGGCTCGCTCAACCTGAGCACGAAGGATACCACCCACTGCAAGTAAAATATGCATAAAATTGCTGATTCCACTTAACCCGCCATGTTTAACGTGTCTCTCCAATTTCTTTAGGTGCCTATCAACAAAACCAACGACAGCTTCATGCAAAGACTGAAAAACCTTCAAATTTTTTTCGCCCAACTTCCTCATACCTGCCCCACCTTCCCAGGCGGGCTTCATTCCGCGGCCAAAAACAGGCCTAGTAGCGCCTATCACCGGTATATCGCAATACATCAGGAAAACCATAAGCGCATCCCAGTCGCCTCCTGAAATCAGGTCATTAAGAACTCGGTAGAACTGAATTGCACTCTGCTGAGCCTCCTTAACATGACGCTCTCGCCTCACACTACGGCCGGTTTGAATGTCCAAAAGATTTGTAACCAACAAGAAGTTACTTGAAGCTACCACACTATTTTTGTTCAAAGTCTCAATTTGCGCAATTGTAGATCCTTGCCCCAATCGCTGAATATTCTCTCCTGAAATTTCACCTCTTGTTCGGTGATCATTGAAACATGCTACGCTAAAATCTGCATGTACTGGGGAACAAGCAATTTATATGTAAACCTTTTAATTTCGTTTTAATGTCTAAACCTTTGCCTGCTGTGCTTTGTTTT
>Ga0209986_10000250_pt1 | contig 50722 bp, 53 predicted proteins | sample BlataG_FD_183168 | JGI IMG/M metagenome (GOLD analysis project Ga0209986, IMG submission 183168) | Deep subsurface microbial communities from Black Sea to uncover new lineages of life (NeLLi) - Black_00105 metaG (SPAdes) (version 2) | ecosystem: Environmental > Aquatic > Marine > Oceanic >... | reverse complement strand
ATAGAAACATAATAATAAGTAGCTTTGTACCCGTATACCAGTGGTGGACTATCTAGAAGAAAACAGCCGCTTCCCCACTTTCACGTACCTGTATGTATATACTCGTCTGATACGTGTGCCACTACATTTTCCTGCCAAGACATCTCCTCTGCCTCTCCTTCCTCCTCATTATCATTACTATCATTTTCATCAGCGCCCTTCATCTCTTTCAGCAGCTTCAACATCAACCTCTTCTTTGCCACCATCCTATGCCCTACAAAACTACCAACTGGAGGGTGCTTCATTGCCTCTCCAAACATGTTCTCATACGTTGCCAGATACCCTGGAGCTCTCCACCCACCCAGCTCCAACACCACCCTGAGCTCCCCACTGGCCTCATCGTAACATGTGGGGTACACTGGGGCTAACATGACCATATCAGCGTCCCATACCATGTAGTGTTCTGTCAGTTGGTCACCTAGGTACTCAGCTGCTCCTAGTTTGAGAAGCTGCTGCAAGTACCAACCAATGCGTCTAGCCCATCTTTCGTTGGAGTCTGGGTGGTACTTTTGGAATAATTGCTTGAGGATTGAGTAATTCATGTGTTGCCATAGGTTGTTTTCATTGTAGCAGACGACACGGGGGGACATGGCTTGGTAGTAGGGGCATTTGTCATCGTCAGTGGTGATGACGTGGAAACGACGGGGTTTTAGGTAGTGCTCTAGATGGTCTATAGCTGTTTTGGTGATGCAAGAGGGAGTCTTGGCTACTAGGACAATATCCTGGCCCCATTCACAGCTGGGAGCATTTCTCATGTCTTGGCCTTCAGCTAGGATTTTGGACATTTGGGAGCAGGTGACACACCCTACGCCTTTGCCTGGGGTGTACTCTGCTACCGCCACATCATCGGTGCTTTCATCCTGGTTTATTGCATCATCATCTTCTTCTTCTGCCTCCTTCTCCTTCTCTAGAGACAGATCTTTCACTGCTTTGTTATCTTCCTCATAATCGTATTGCTTCTCTATGTATTCCTTCTCCTTCTCCTCCTCCTCCTCCTTGTAATCATAATCTTTTTCTTCACTAGTTACTGGCGCTGCCTTGTTTGTATCTTCATCTTCAATGAATAATTTCGTCTTTTTATGGATTGGGATGGTGACTCTTGTATCTGAGACACGGACTTCAATATGGGCGCCTAGGTAGGCCAGGAATGTGGGAGGGAGCTAGGTTAAGAGAAGAGAAGAATGGTGGTGGAGTGAAGGGCGTCTCCAGAGGGGCGGTGGTGGTTCAGTGAAGTGATCAACACAAACGCAGTTACCAAGCTACTTACTTGGTTTCCCAAAGTTCCCAAACGCAAGCATGTATATTAGAATGGTAGCTATAGTTGCTAACAAAAGAGCGACCGGTTGTTGCATTACTGTGTTTTGCAACCGTGTCATTTTTGAAATAACTGACAAATCCAAACTAGTTACTTCGTCTAGAAGGTGTTGTGATGAGCAATTGAAAACGGCAAAAGATTCAATTAATGCTGGAGGAACAACAAGAGTGCCCTCCCTCCTTATCCCCATTTCAAATTTCCTTCTCTCCTTCCTTCACACACACATCATCAATCACAACACCGCCATGGAAGTAGGATCAAGGGGAGCTCCTTGACAAGCTCCATTATCAACTCTACTCACCTCCCACATCTTAATCCCACCTCTCTCCAGAGCCTCTTCTATCCTCTTTAACGACCCGCCATCAGTAGGACTCTCCCCACTCCTACTAGCCAATATCGCACCCCTATAAATCAACCCCGCTGCAGACGCTGCTCCATTATAATAAAACACACACCATTCCAGATCATCGGCGCAGTCCAACACAGTCCACTCCTCTTTAGATACTACTCCATTATCTAGTACAGAAAATTTAAATTTCCCAGGGATGGTTTTATGTCTTCTAACTCTGTAGTGCCTCCTTCTCCACACCAGTTGGCCATCTAATGCCTTCACCATGAAGACGGGGTCGTACCAGAAGCTCCCTCTGGCTCTACCTCGGTAGAATAATTGAAATTGACATGGGAAATAGTCGTAAGCTGGGTTTTTACCTCCAAATACTTTCCAGCTAAATAATTCTCCTTTGTTCCGCATAGTAGTATCACCACCACCATTACCATCATCAGGAATAAGGGGAGCAGGTCCAGTGACAGTAGTGCCCAACCACCCTATAAATAAATCCTCCGCCATCTCATATGTCATCGCACTTCCTCTAAACTCGGTCATCGCCTGGGGATCAGGGTACACTGGAATATCAGCCTCTAGACCCAGGCAATTATGTTTAGTGAGAATACACAGAGAAAACTCCTCCAGTGCCTTGCTCTCATAACTGGCAATGCATCTATAGCTACACACTTGGTCGTTATACTTGCACGAGTTGAGGCAGGTCAAGGCAGTGCGACAAGAGGGGTCTAATAAACAGCTGAAGATTTGCTTACCGCATTTAGAGACCATGCATACCAGGGTATCTAGGCCGGCATCTTGTGATGTGGTGGAGTTGCTGACTTCGGGGACGGTGGTGATGTGATTGTTGATGAGGATTAAAAGAGCGAATAGGAGATCGTCTGAGGATTGTCGATTGTATAACTCGTTAGCAGCTTCTACACTGCTACTTGTTGACGGTGATGATGCAGCTAGTTTGATGCTGCTGCTGGCGGTGGTCAAGCTGTCGATGACTGATTTTGAACACCCTATAGGAACGACCAATTTGGATGATTTTAATAGGCTGCTGTCCAACAATTGCTGTGATATGGATTTTATGTCAAGAAGCACTATTAGTTTATTATTAGTACTGATTGTATGTATATCTGGATCAAGTGAGGCAGAATCTATGATTTGTAGATTAAACAGAGGATTAGACCATGTCAGTCGGGTGGCAATGTGAGGTAACACAACTGCCCAGGATGTGTCTGCATTAATATTGCTTGGCTGGTCAAGAGGGGCAATGACTGTTAGATTAATGGTTAGAGAATCCTTTTGTGAATTAGGGGTTGGTGAAGGGTTAGAGAGTGCGGCGAATGCAATGAGAGCAGTGGAAAGAATGCCAAGGAGGAGGAAGCGATTGGAAGGGCGGCGGGATGATGTTTGTCTGAGACTTGGGGATGCTGAGAGAGAGAGAGTTGAGGGTGAGAGAAAGGCGAAATTGGAGAGCTTTCGTCTAAATGACGATTTGAAATCATGTCGAGAGCTTGATAATGCGTTGACTTTATGAGGTTTATGTCGATTTGATGGGGATTCGAATCTCTTTGGTGATCTCTTGGGTCGCTTGGTGTTTGTTGAAACCCTGCAGATTTCGGAGCCTTCGGGTCTCCTAGATGCTGCTAATGTTGTTGGTCTGATCATATTGATAAAAATGGTATCAATTGGCCCTGGGCTATGACATTTAAGGCCATCATCCACAGAACACATCTCCAAAACGCGAGAGAGCTCAGGAGCAATCCTCTCCCTTTCCCACTCTCTTCCCTGACTGTCGTTCGATGAAAGCAAGTATGGCAAACCATACACATTATAGTTTGCATTTAGTATATTCCAAGTATTTTTTCTACAACGGCAGCACAAGGCTAGTGGTTGATTAAGAAAACATCTTTGAAAAAACTTAAGAATAAAAAAGCGTCAAATACAAGTCTCACTAGCTTTTAATTGCCATTATGAGTAGTCAGGGTGCAGCTCAACAAAAATCCCAACGGCCTCAAAGGAGCCAAGGGAGATTCTCAACTGGCGATTTCAAAGACCAGAATGGCTACGGCAATGGCGTTGATCCACAGACTAATGGTGAAGTTGGACCACCTCCAAGAGTAGATATCACCAAATTGAAGGTGAGTTTCTCTCTGCACTTTTCAAATTTGATGTCTGATATCAGGCTGTTAACATCCCTTTTCTTCCCTTTTTTTGCAGATGCCTGCGCTTAAAAAGTACACCAAAGTCTTCGATATTCAGGGTGTTCACCAGGCTAGCACTAGAGACGAGCTCGAGATGGCTGTTAGCAGACACTGGAACGCCACAGTAAGTTGGGAGAGAGAGAGAGAGAGAGAGAAAGAGGGAGTTGGTTGCACACACCCTCCTCTTCCCCCCTTCTCCTTATATTATTGCCCCCCCTATATATACTAACCCTTCTCCCTACCCTTCTTTCCATTAACAGCAAGTCATAGAACCAGATACATATGAAATGTCGGTATTACAAAACTTACTGAGAGTCAGAGGGCGAGGACACTGAAAGGAGAGAGTGCCATGTGTCATTGTATGTATATATTTTGTTTCTGTGTTTTGACTGTGATATACGAAAGTAAGCAGCAAGGGTGTTTTGTGCATCTTCTGTTTCATTATAAATTTGGCCTAATCTTTTAAATACAAAAGAGACAAGACTTTGACACTCCCAACCACTTGCTGCCTCCTCATTTTGGGCCGTCGCCTAGAGTTGGTGTGGAGAGGTCTTGGGGGGGGGGGGGGGGGGGGAGAGAGCCTCTGGCCACTCATTGTGCCGTCCATCATCATATAATGGGACGGAAAGCCTCAACTGAACCAAAAAAAATCAACGTTTCATAACTCAGCACCCTGAAGAAAGCAACTACGTATTAAAACAATCACTAAATACACGAGCTTAGGAGAGGAGAGGAGAAGCGGAAGCGGAAGCTTGGGAATTTCTGGATTCATAAAGACCACTCAAAGTTATGCTAGAACCACGTCCTTCCCAGTCATTTGATGGGCCTATAGCGCCATTCATTATACGTATAGATGAACATTTGGACAATGCTGAGTACAGTGGTGAAGTCAAGCACGATTCACAGCCTGAAGAAAAAGAGCTCTCCCGCCAACAACAACTCAACAACATTGACCTTGACAGGCAATTAACTGTAGAGTTTACTGACTTATCTTGCTGGGTCCCTTCCACAATCATGCCACCTTCATTATTTTCCAAGTTATATTCAAGACTATCCAGGACACCAAACTCAAATAAAGGTGCAAACACCAGACAAATCCTCTACAACATCACAGGCTCAGCCAGCCCTGGTGAAATGCTCGCTCTCATGGGCCCATCAGGCAGTGGTAAAACAACTCTACTCTCCATCATCGGAGGCAGAAACCCCAAACAAGCCATACAACAGGGAACCATCACCTTCAACCGCAGCAAGCTCAGCAAGAGAATAAAACGCCAAATCGGCTACGTCCTTCAAGACGACTTGATGTACGAGACACTCACCTGCTATGAAACCCTCTACTTTGCTGCCATGCTCCGTCTCCCTTCCTACATGTCCAAAGCTGAGAGAATAGAAAGAGTAAACACTGTTATAGCCTCTCTAGGACTGAATAAATGCCGAGATACCATCATCGGAGGGCACATGAGGCGCGGCATCAGCGGTGGAGAACGAAAGAGGGTCTCCGTGGGACACGAATTACTCATAGATCCAGCTTTAGTTCTATTAGACGAACCAACCAGTGGGCTAGATTCCACTGCAGCAAGAAACCTGCTATTGTTATTAAAGTCCCTAGCTAGTGGAGGCAGAGCCATCATCACCACCATCCATCAGCCCAGCAGTCGTCTGTTTCAACAGCTGGATACCGTCCTTCTACTCAGTCAGGGGCATATTGTTTATTATGGAGATGGGATAGCCACTGCCCATTGGTTTGGTTCTTTGGGGTATCCAGTTCCTTTCGGTATTAATATTGCGGATTTCATGTTGGATATTGCGAGTGGAGAAGTGCCTCTTGCCACTATGATGAAAGATAAAAATGGTGAAAGTAAGAATAATAATGATAGTGATGGCAGTGGTGGGTGGTCTGCTGGTGAGAGAGGACAACAAGCTAGATTGAAGCTGGTTAAACAAGCCAAGAAGTTCTTAACTCAACATCCAGAAGGATACAGAGCAACATATGCCAATGATGAAACCATGCCAGACTTGAATGGTGCCGGTATGGATGATAATGATAATGATAATGATAACTTAGTGGTTGCAGCTGCAAGTGGCTTGTACTCATCTGATACAATGATTACAAAGAATCATAGTAGTAGTATGAATGGAATCAGGAAACCTTCCAATTTGAAAGCCATGCGAAGTGCTACCAGCTTGGCAGCAAGCCGACCTGGAGCTTCCCGTTGGGGAGCCTCTTACTGGGGTCAATACAGCGCCCTATTTGTCAGAGCTGTCCGTGTAAGACGCTTTGAATCTATGACTCTTCAAGACATGTCTCTATTTGTCACTGTTGGGTTGATTTGTGGGATGATTTGGTGGCAAGTAGGAAGAAGTGATGTGGTGGAACCAGCACAGCAAGCTCTCGGTCTGCTGTTCTTTGAGTCTCTATTCCTGGCTTTTAGAACCATGTTCAATAGTTTGTTCACCTTCCCCAGTGAGCATAAGTTCATGTTGAAAGAGAGAAGCTCTGGTATGTATAGATTGTCTGCATACTACTTGGCAAGGACAACTTCCGATGTATTTATGGACCTGGCAGTACCTTCTTTGATGATTATTATTCTATATTTAATGGCTGGGCTGCGTTCTGGGTGGTACTTCTTTGCCAACTGGGCTGCTGTCATGCTAAATACACTGGTAGCTCAAGGGTTTGGTCTGTTTGTTGGAGCCACAGTGATGAATGCCAAGTCAGCACAGACCATAGCGTCGGTCATTATGCTTTCCTTCATGTTGGTGGGTGGGTTTTATGTTCAGGACATACCGAGTTGGATATCTTGGTTGAAATGGCTCAGTTTCATGACGTATTCTTATAACCTACTAGCTAAGATAGAATTTGGGGGGAGGACGCTATACTACTGTGCAGATGGAGAAAATCCTGCTGATCCAGCCAACACTCTGACATGTGTAGAGGCGGAGGATAATCAGAAAGCACTAAATTTGTTTGTCAATCCTAATGGACCGGTCTGGGAGGTTGGTGTGTTGTTTGGGTATCTAATTGTAGCCAGAATATTGGTGTATGTAGCTCTGAGGGTGAAGACGAGCGCAGGAGGGCCAAGTGGTAGAGGGTGAGAGAGAGAGAGAGAACGTCTCCACCTCGGGGTGGCGATGGGGGGGATTATGTTTTGCGTCAGTAGCGAACGTGGATGTATGAGGTGCGAACTTTCGCTTTATCGGACTATTATTCAAGTAGAGAGTAGCTTGATATGTCATAAACGTGGCTGTGGTATCCAAAAAGTTAGCAATACTGGGGACAGCGCTGGAAACGCCGAGGCACAACATTTTTGTTTTCAGCTTATACCCACCCTGTCAACCCTGAAGCTTTCATTTAAAGAATGCAACTTATTAGTTGGCACCTATATCAAGCTTTCCAAGCTTCTTTTGCTTAGTCAGCGCAAGAAAGACTGCAATTTACTTCGTCGAAATCTGAGCTCATTTGTGTGAAGCCGCCCTTTTTATCGAATGAAAAGACGCATTATTTCATAGCAACACTCTAAAGTCAATATAACGACATTCTAGATGTGCCAAAATACTCGTGAAGGTGTCGCCATTACTCCTAATGTTCCCCCTGAATACATTGACGTCGACGCCGACGTCGCAGAATATCCAAAAAAGCTGCCGACGGCAAATTTATCTTCTTTGCAGCTTCAGAAGAAGCCCGGCAGGCCCAAGATTACCCCAACCTGCCAAGTTATGGGATGCAATGCTGATATCTCAGGATTAAGAACCTATTATAAGCGCTACCACATCTGCACAGATCACTGCAGTGCCTCCTCCATTCCAGTCAGTCTCCTCACTCCTCGTCAGGCTCAACCCTTCCTCGCCAGTCACTCTACCAACAACAACGATCCCACAGTCACTCAAGTCAGGTTCTGTCAGCAGTGTGGTTCTTTTCACAGTCTTGATAAATTTAAAGGAAACAGAAAGAGCTGTAGAAATGCCCTTCTCAAAGTCAAAGAGAGGCACAAGATCAGAGAACTTGAGAAGACAACCAACTCTCAACTTGGTGGAAAGCAGCAGCAAAGCAAGAAGAAGAGAATGAAGCACTATGATGAAGTTACTGATAGTTCTGATGAGGCAGCATCAGCAGAATCAATCGGGGTCAATTATATTTTGAATGTGCAAAAAGGTACATCACACAACAGCTGCAGTAGCTGCATCCAACAGGATAAATCCCATGTACAGCATTGTGTTTTTTACACTGATGATGACCACGATGACGGCTCCCATGGATATAACCAGCATCACCATACCATACAGCAGACTGAATTTATGGATTTATTTGGCCACTCGATGCCCTCGTATACAGAACCGTACTTGGATACCTTTCTTTTTGATGATGTAGATGGCTTATTCCTGGAGGATAGGGTGGGTGATTTTGTACCCATATTGGCAGCCCCATTACAGCCAAAAACTTCAACGATTCCACCTAAAGTGTTTAGAGGGGCTCCAATTGATTTCCCCCAGGGAGACGATCATGATGCAGCCCATCTTCTCCCTCCTATTGAGACAGCATTCCCAGGCTGGGTGAAACTTTAAAAGGCGATAGCATAATTTAAATTCTATGTATATGTTAATTGTTTAAACTTTGATATTGTTGTTACTTTAGCACCACCAGGTGTGTAATATTGAAATGCCAGAGTTTGCTGTACACCTGTCTTTGTCGCAGTGTGTTTTGGGGATTGAAGATATTCTGCATACTGCAATGAAAACGGGGGCGGAGCTCCTCGGGGTCGGGAAGACGCTGTTGTTGGTGAATGGCATTTTATAATTTGTCATCATTTCCTACACGCATATTCATAAAACTAAATCCACGAAGAATGAACACCGTCAAGCTTAGACCAAGCACAGGTAAAGCGATCAAACAACAGTTTCGATCTGCAAAGGTAAGATTATGTTGCTTCCATCTCTTTAGTGCACGCCATTCTAACACGCTTCAGCTTTGTAATCCGCACAAATCCAACTCACACGCCTTTCCCCCAACTTCACCGATCGTTTCCCAATTCCTTCCTCTCAGACCGCTCGCAACCACCGCCTTTCGGTCGCAGCCGATGGTCTCTTCGAAGTCCGCCCGTACCACGTTCGCAAGGGTGACACCCTCCAAACTATAGCCAGCAAGCGTGAACTCGACGTCAAAGAGATCAAAAAACTGAACCATGACCTCAATGAAAAATCTATAGTAGAGGGCAACACCATTCTTCTCCCAGCTGGCAAACTCAGCGCTAGAGACAAACAAATCATAAAAGGCATTGGAACCTTCAGCTACCGCCTCTACCCTGTCAGAAAAGGTGAAAAAATCAAAGCCATCATGGAACCTAGAGGCATTAAATTAGAAGAACTTGAAAAACTCAACCCTGGAGTCAACCTCGACAGATTGAAGCCAAACCAGGTGATCAAGCTCCCAGCGCGCAAGTACACTCTCAGAGAGAGGGAGGTGTTGATTGGCAATAACGTCCTCCCTCCAGAGTTCTTTTCGGAGAAGAGTAAAACATTTGGTTTAGGTATTGCTGTTGCTCTAACGGTAGCTGGTGCTGTATCTTGGTGGCAAAGGGATTATGCTAAAAAACATGGGTGGTTGGAAGATGAGTGAACGAGTGAACAAATAGGATGGTATATGTGTATAAGACAATATGGTATCAGATTTTCGAAGCAATAGATAGTGTACATTTATTTATGACCAATTTACAAGTTGTAATACTTTTAAGCATTACTGGGGTCATCACATTCAAAAATTGCACATTTCTTCTTCATAACTTTCAATCAATCAATCAATAGCCTCCAAAACAAAAATATTTTTTTTTTTCCATCATTATCATTCTTTTCCTCCAATCTTCATCATTGCAGCATTAAACGCTTCCTTAGCAGCAACCCACTCATTTCCCAGTAGAGCAGCACCAGCTCCAACCCCACACAGTAGTGAGAGTACAATAATCTGAGCCAGTGCCACAGGTACTCCTGCACCAGTGTTTTTCTTTCTACCATTGCCATTTTGCTTCTTGTTGCTATTGTTGTTGGGTTGTTTCTGAGCTATCTGTTTAGCTGGTGCTGGTTTGTTGGCTGCTTCTTGTTTCTTATACGTCTCAAATGCATCACCTTGTTGCTTCATTGGTGGTGATGGAGGAGGATTGATGGCTCGCGGAGGAGAAGTGACTGGAGCTGGAGGAGGAGGTGGTGGTGGTTGTACAATTGGAGGGGGAGGGAGAGGAGCGACCACCACTGGTGCTGATTGCTGAACTGGAGGTGGTGGTGCTGGAAGAGATGGCATAGATGGAAGGGAGGGAAGCTTGGGAGCGGAGAAGGAAGGCATTTTTGGCATCTCTGGTAGCTTTGGAGCAGCAAACACAGATGAAGATGGTGGTGCAGCTGCTGGCTTGCTCGCAGTACCAGCTTTATCACCACCACCACCACTACTCTCACCATTGCTTTCCTTGTTGAAAAAGTTTGAAAATGGTAGAGACTCAGAAACAGCTGGAGTAGGAGCTGCCTTATCAATTGATGGAGCCTTCTTGGCAGCGTTTTCATACATTTTAGATGCATTCATTTTCTTCAGAGAATTAGTGAGTTCCTCGGAATAGTCCTTTCCTCCTTGTACTGCAGCAGTAGAACCACTAGTAGATGGTACAGATGAGGATGGAGTTGATTGACCATCAGTAGAGGTGGTATTAGAAGAAGAGGATTTGGACAGTGCTTGGGCTCTAGTCTTGGCCAGCAGTTCCTTTCTTTTCAAAGCCTGTTGCTTTCGCTTCTCCAGAGGACTAAGGAAAGCGTTATCAGATGAATCAGCATGGGCTGGTGGGATGATGAGGTACAAAGGAGCTGAAGTGGATAGAGAGGTGAGGGTTAAAGTGGCAGCAAGAGCAGCTGCACTGAGCTTGCTTGTGATGGTCTGTGTGAGAGGGAGAGGCGGTGTGATTGGGTGCTTGATGGAGTTGTAAGTAGCTGAAGATTATTTTCCGGGTTGAGGACGTACATTCTTCTGAGTATCATCGTAACTGTGTGATGCCTTTGGTTGTTGAGCATTTTGACGAATAGCCCGTCTTCTTAGTTGTTGTTTCGAGTCTTTGGAATTGATGGCTTGAAAGCGATTCAGCTGCATCGTTCTACTCTTCAGTACGGCATCCATGATCCCCGATCTCGTTGTACAAAGTGAAAATGACAAAGATCGGTAGTTTAAATCGGCTTTCAATTTTATTCACCATGGAAACCGATCTCCTGTCCTCATCTTGAGGGCGGGGCTCAGAGCATGATTGCAAAAAAAACATTGTTTGAAACTTTTATCGTTGTTGTGTTCCTTAAATCGTATCGAAGGAGTAGCTACATCGCAATCATGTCATCTGCAGTGACCAGAACACTCGCCAACCGTGGGTCTTTGATCCATCAAGCCCTTTGGGAGCCACAACATTTTAGAGCTTGCACCGTCTTTGCAAGATTCATCAACCTAGGAACTGTAGAATCGCCAAAGGGTGCATTGAAGGAGAGTGCTAAAGTCGCCTCACAAGCTTGGGCCTCTGCACAAGTCGATTCAGCAGTTCTTGAAGCAGCTGCAAACCCTCCTCAAGGAAAGCTAGCCATCCAAAAACTGCTCAGCAAACTGAAAAACGGTGTATCTTCAGCAGGCAAGACGGTGAGTCCTCCCAAGTGAAACGATGGACATGATAATTTGCAGACAACTTCGTCGGTGAGTACGGCGGACCACACACAGAGGGCAAACATCAGGTATATACATTGCCCTTGATAATACATCCTCACACTGATACTTCTGTAACCCCCATCCCACAGGCAAACATTAGAAAACTTATTTATCGTAGCAAACAACGTGGCTGGCTGGAACTCGACCTTCTCATCGGCATGTGGGCCGAGTCTCACCTCCCACACTTGTCTGACACCCATTTAAATGCATATTCACAATTCTTAGATGAAGAAAACCCTGATCTATTCAAATGGCTTACTGGTCAGTTACCCCCTCCACCTCATATGTCTGCTAATCCTGCTTTTATGATGCTTTCTACACACGTACAGCAGCAATTAGAAGAGTATCAAGCTCCTCAAACTGCTGCTGTCAAGGGGAAGGATTGGGTGAGGGGATGGGACGATTACAAAGAGAAGAGATGATAAGTAGTAGGTAGTAGTTGTGAGGGTGGGGGTTCCTTTTTCTTATTTTGCAGTGTATGTTGATCATTATTACTAATACTGGTTTTTTTTTGCAACACTAAGCTTGTCAACAACAACAACCATCAACATCACCATTACTCCTCCTTGTTCAATGGACGATTGAATTTCTTCTCCCAAACAAACCTCTCTTCATCAGTCAACTCCCTCTTTGATCCATCTGGCCTTGCCACATACGGCGCACTACTACTATCCGTGTTCTTCTTCTTACCGCCGCTATCCAAAGGAGTAACAACAAAGGACCAGCCGCCATCTGGCTTCTTGGCAATCCCTCCCCTCTTCCTGGACACTCTGGTCAATCCAGGTACAATATCGCCAACATTATACTGTAACTTCTCTCTAAATACATCCATACTATGCACCTCCTGCTTAGCAGTCATACGTGCCTCCACGCTTCGCCTGCTGGGCACGCCCAACAACTCCCGAGCAAGAGCTGGCGTCATCGCCTTGGCTGGATCAATGGTGTGGATGTCGATACCATCAGCTCCAAACTTTGCTTCTAGCTTTTCTAAGACTGCCCCTGCGCCTACAGTTTTAAAATTGGGGAAGGAAGGGATGATGGCATAGTGTTGTTCTCCACTACCTACTGCTTCCCTACTGTTGAGCACCACCTTCTCCATCAAATGGCCAAACTTCTTGGCATTGTCAGTCGCCTGTCCGGTTGCCCGTCTCTGTTCTTCTATTTCCTTCAATTTCAACACAGCCATAACTCTATGACTCCTTACCCTATATCTCTTAGCTAATGCATCCACAGTCCACACCTTGGGATTAGCTTTATGCAGCTCGTACATGTCTGTCTTAACCTCTGAAGAAAGATCTGCATTTCTCCATGGATCTACTGCTTTTCCTTCTGTAAAGTCTACACTCCAATGCACAGCTGCCTTGCCTTCTTCTACCCTCAATATTTCCCAAGGCAATCGTCCAGGTGGAGCTGTGTTCACCACTGGATTCACTTCTCTCCCATTACTCATGAAATCTGCAAGTACTTCTAGTTTCTGTGCTGGAGGGAGAGTCGTCCACCATCTCTCAGTGTTCACCTTCATTCTATCACTCCTACTCTTGCCTAGGCTAGTTTTCACCATATTCCAGTACTCATCGTATTGTTTGGCAGCATCAGTGTCATCAGGGTGGGGGTTAGGGACACCATCATGGAGATGAGAGAGGGAAGAGGCGTCTTTGTCGGAATGGGCTGCCATGAAGATGTGGAGTAGATCCAGTTGAACCTTCTTCCATATCTCATATGCCACCTCATCCCTGGAAAGTGACTGTTCAGATGATGTTATGGTATCATCTACTATTTTTTCTACATATGCTTCTAGTTGCTTGTATATCAACTCTTCTTGTTCTTCTCTCTGTGTTGCAGAAGTAGATTGTTGTTGTTGCTCAAGTGCTGGTCTGATGAGGCCGAGGATAGTCTGAGCACTGAGACTGAGGAAAGCGTCTACTGGAAGGTTATGTAGTGAGGGTTTTCTGTTGAGTTGTGTGTCTAGAGGAGAGGAGAAGGGATCTTGAGGATGTCGGTAGCCAGAGTTGTTGGCATCTTCATCATCAAAGTCGATGGTGGTTTGATCATCGCCGCTTTGGTTCCCCTCTTGTTGGATTTCCCTCATGAGATGAGCTCTCAGTGCATCAGCCTGTGTTAATGGCGTCTTCGAATCTTCTGCAATGTTCTGTGTGGATTTGAGGGCATTGGAGGAAGCTAAGCCCGCAGAAGCGAAAGAAAACGTGGCGTCGAGGTGAGAGGCGGAGGATGACGGTGATTGAATAGTGGAGTTGTCCTCTTCGTCACTACTGCTGCCACTACTGCTGTTATAACCACTGCCGTCATCACTACTACTTGATGATAGTAGTTTGGATTGCAAGAGGTAGGGTGTGCTGCCATTGAAAGCCAAAACCTGTGGCCTGAGCAGATGCCATTTATTCAATTGCCTGAGTAACATGGCGGTTTATTCTACTATATCAATCTAAATGATGAATTGTATGTGCATGAATCTTGGGGGTTCTGATATCGTTCGCTGTTGGTGACGGTTTTTGAAACTAAACAATAATACTTTAGTGGATTGATGGAGTCAGAAACACGAATTATGTAGAAAATTCCCCAAATTATGATAGCCCCGATTGGTGATAACAATGATTGAAACCTCTGAGTGCCATATAAGCGATGCACAGAACTAAACATGTCCACAATGACGTCGGCCACCGACGGCAGCACTGAACACGCCCAGCCTGAGGTTGAATCCGATCATCCATGTCACTGCTTATGTTATGATATCCCGAAGAAGGATAAGGTTACCAGGGTTTTATCACCTGTTGTGCACCCTACTGAATCTATTGGGATTAGGGGTGGCCAAAGTGGGGGCTTGCTAGGCTATGAGCAAAGCTGTTGCTTGACCAAATATTCTAAATTGTTCAAAACGGCAGTGGTTATAAAACCAAGAAGAATAGGGGAATGCACCACGCTTTTTCCTTTCTAAATTGTGCAACAGATTATATAAAAACAACTGAAACTAACCACAGCAATGGAATTCCTTACAGAGAAGAAAATTAAGAGACTTAAGCACAATCAGTGCTTCAATTGTCTTCATGACAACGATTTGGAGAATTCACCTTTTGTATCAAGATGGATCTTCTGTGAACATCCTGAAATCTTTCAAGACATCCCATTCAACCGATCAGATTGGCGAAGACACGTCAGGGTAAGATATTTTGACCGACACAGCACAGTCTGTTTCAGTCTCCTTCTTCTCTTCTCTTCTCTTCTCTTTCTCTCCCTCACCAACCTCAACATCTCTTTTCTTTGCTTTTCCTTTCCTCCCCATTATCCTTATATATACTATAGTGGATGAGACATCTTCCAAATCCAAAGGTGTTCTTCAGAGTAGCCCAAGTGTATGCACCCATTGTCATCTGGAGCATCCTCGTTAGCACAGCAGTCTGCCTCTATTCTGACTTGTCCCCCTCTTCTTGGCCTGATATTTCATCTTCAGGTTACATAGACATCTTCAACCTTGCTAGTTTCGCTCTATCCCTGCTATTAGTGTTCAGAACCAACTCTAGTTATGCCAGATGGTGGGAAGCACGCACTGTGTGTGGTTCATTACTGAACCATGTCCGGCATCTTGCGCGTTATTGCTTGTCTTGGATTCCTCCTGACAAGGCAGAGTTGAGGGATGCCATCATCAGGTGGGATGCTGCTGCAACTGCGTCAGTGTATGCCTACATTAGAGAAGATATGACCATCTTGAGTGATTTATGCAAAGGATTATTGAGGGATGATGAGCTAGATTTTCTATTGAAATCTGAAGCGCCACCTATTGTGGTGGGCCAAGTCCTCTCCAGCCTGTTTGCCCAAGCTAAATTAGACACAATTCGTAACGCAGCGGTGGAGAATGTATTAAACCTGTACGAATCAGCAGTAGGTGCTACTGAGAGAATCAGCAGGACGTGCATGCCATTGGCCTACACTCGTCACACCAGTCGATTTGTCATTGTATTCATCACTTTTCTTCCTTTTGCTCTCTGGGAGTACCTAGGGTGGGTGACCATACCTGCTGCTGGTACATTGACCTTCTTATTGGTGGGTATTGAGAATATAGGGGTGCAGATAGAGGAGCCTTATAGAAGCTTGCCTCTGAGAGCTCTGGCTAGACATTGTAGGGATACTGTGTTGACGATGAGTAGACAAAGAGGGGAGGTTGATAAAATTGCAGAGAGGGCCATGCTCGAGGTGGATATGCTAGCTAAGATGGATGTGAATAGTGCTCCAACTACTGTGTATGTAGAAAAGTAAAGTAGAAAAAGGGAGGGAAGTGTGGAGGTGGGAATGGCGGGTGAGATGGTGAGAAGAAAAGGAGTGGCATCGGGAGGGGATGAAAATGATGGAGAGAAAAGCAATTCAAAAATCGTCGATTTGGTTAATTTATTCGAGTGCATGTAGATATAAGACACAATGGGTGACTTTAAAAAGTATAGAGTAGACTTGAATGGCACTAGTTTTGGCAGAGTTACTGATCCACCAGGTTATAATGCCTCAGTATCGAGACAACAGGTGAGTGAAGAGCTGTATATCATGCACAATCGTTGCATGAGTCTGCTGTTTATACATCCCCATATCCACCAACAACCCACTAAACCACCCGTCTCTCTATCCATTAATCCCATCAAAATCTCTCTTTCTTAGACCGACACCGCCAGCCAACAAGACCTCCCTCTCCACAAGCGCCAAGCAGCCATCTTCTCCCAAGCCACCGGCTGCTTTAAGCAAGTAGCCATGCTCTGTTTCATGATGTACATGAGTGGCAACACCCTCAACATATTCCCCATTATGACTACTCTCTCTGGAGTATACCAACCGCTTACAGCTATTTTAAAATCCAAGGATGGCTTCCCCACCGACCCGTCTGGTAAATTAGACACCTTGACTCCTCGCCTAGTGTTTTGTGCTATACAATCATTAGGATTATTATTTGCTTTGAACAAGATTAATTCAATGGGGTTGTTTCCTACTAATTTAGCTGATTGGGTATCTTCCATTAGGGTGCCTACTCCTTTGGAACGTTCAGTCACCGGTTTGTAACATACATGAGAATAGTGTGTGTGTGTGAGTGTGTGTGTGTGTGTGAGAGAGAGAGAGAGAGCGAGGGTATTACTAGCAGTATTAGATTTATAAATCTATACTGGTATATGCAGTACACAAAAGGACCGCCCTCTTTTGTTTACTAGCTAACCCATTATTCATTATTTTCCAACGCTAGTGTTAACAGTTATTATTATATGTATTTAGGTGAAGAGCATTCCTTTTTGCTTCATCACCCCCCACCCACCCCCCCTTTCGGTTGTCTTATTTCTGGATAGTTTTATTACATACATAGATATATACATAATTTATTCTACTATTCCTTGATAGTTTTCAAAGGCAAAGCTGAATCCGTAGATGCAGCCTGAGCCAACACAGATGGTGCCTCATAAGTGAACCCTTCAAAATGATGATGGCTCTTCTCCAACGAACTCCCTTCCTGTGGAGTGGTACATGGTGACTCATGTGCAGGTAAATCCGTCCATATTTTATCGAAATTCTCTACACTATCAGGAGATTTAATGGTCGGTCTAAACGGTGAAGGCACCGTCCTTTCTTTCAAAGACTTCCAATCTACTTGTCGGAAGAAAGCATGTGTCGTGACATCTTGTGATCCTTTGGGGCCAAAACCCAACCTCTTGGGCGGTTCCTTTTGCAGCAGTCCTTTCAACAACGACGCTGCTTCACTACTAAGGTATGGAGGTAGCTTATACTTCCCACTCACTATTAGTTTCTGCAGAGCTTGTCTGCCTTTGGCTCTAAATGGAGGTACTCCGCACAGCATTTCATATAACAAGATACCTACGCTCCACCAGTCCACTGCCTTACCGTGCCCTCTTCCTGATATGATCTCAGGAGCCATATACTCCATGGTACCAATAAAAGAGTTGGTCCTCTGCTCCTCCTGATCACTCATATTAACCTTGGCAAGACCGAAATCTGTTATTTTAATATGCCCCTCTTTATCTAATAAAACATTCTCTGGTTTTAAGTCTCGGTGTACAAAGCCCAGAGAATGCAGATGCGTCAGGCCCAGGACCATCTCTGCTGTGTATAGCCTGGCAAGTGGCTCTTCAAATGTGCCTGCTCGGTATAGCTGGAAGAATAAATGCCCTCCGTTGATGAAATCTAATACTAGGTAGAGTTTATGTGCTGTCTGAAAAGAGTACCGCAGTGTGACTATATAAGGATGGACGATGGAGGTCAATACGTCTCTCTCTGCTTTGACGTAATCACCGTGGTCCTTTTCCATGATTCTATCTTTCCTCATAACCTTCATAGCAAATACCTCTCCTGTATCTCGTTTTCTAACTTGGAAGACTTTACCAAATGCGCCTTGACCTACGACCCTGAGGAGCTCAAAGTCGTTGGGGCCGAGGCGTTTCTTGCCGCCGGCTGCTCTGGTGACGGCGGCTGATTGTCGTGTCTCTACATAGGTCGTTACCTCTACAGCGGCTGATGTGGATGCAGTGTGATCTAAATATGGTGATGATTGCCGTTCATTGCTATCTGTAGATATGACGAGTTCAACATCAGCATTACTAACACCATCATCATCAGAGTTCACAGGCCTTCCTGGTGATAGTGACGACGTCAGGCCAGACGTGTTGTTCTTCTTTTTCAATCCATCACTGCTATTGGGTGATGATTGGCTCTTAGCTACTTCTAGTCTTTCTGGCTCAGTGATGGATAGAAGAGAGGGGATTTTTGTGATGCCATTATTAGTAATACTGCAACTAATGTTGTTGTTCTTATTATTATTAGAGAGGGTGGTTGAAAATTGTGGCTCTCTTGAGGGGGAAGGGAGAGGGGAAGGACCTACCAATGATGATTGGCGGGATTGGTTTCTAGGACTGGTGGCCTCACTGCTAGAAGCATCATTGCAACTGTGGACATCAGAATCTCCTATGCCGTAAAAGGCGTCGTCAAAGTCTAGCTCCCCCCCGTCATTGTTGGGAGGATGAGGAGGGGCGGTCTGGTCAACTGGCAACGGGGATCTTTTGTTGAGGGATAGCTCTTCGAGGCGAGAGACCAAAGCCCCTGGCTTAAACTCTGCCGCTTTGGGATTGAGATTCATTCCAAGGGTGTAATAAAAAGTAACTATTTATTCCCTCGATTTTCAATTGTTTTCAAACTGCAAGGCACGTATTTAATTGTCTAGCTGCATTTTCCAATATCAACGATGTATGAAAATTTCATTTTAAAGATAATTGGATCTGAATTCGAATCTAACCTTAGGCTTTTGAATGTTTTCTCTCTTCCTTGGCGGCTCGGAGACTCTCTCTAATACAATGCTGTGCTGCATGTACTAGTAGAATGCACTTTTTGCTGATCCTTGTGATCATATAAGAGAGATGACTAGCACTAATTACAGGTCTCAGATGCTTGGCAGGAGTGCCACGAACCCCAGAACTCTACTCTGCCCAAGCAGCACCCAGAGCGGATTGTCCAAACGTCCCTGAAACGTGTCGAAGGGAACACCGTCCGTCCCTTGGTTGCATTAAGGCTTGAAGAGAAGAACAGCAACACACTTGTTTTTAAGTACTAACTTTAAAACTCTAGTAGACGTCATATCAGTGACAACTCTTCACAACAGGCGTGGCAAAGTGGTGCATGCATCTCTAAATTCATCACTTGAATCCAACATAAAACCACTCTTTCAACAACCCTAATACGATTCCTAGCCAGTGCATAAATCACATTGAATCAACAATGGTGAGACGCATTAAAGTCGCTGATCCTGAGGAAGAATTTGAAGAAGAAGAACGGGAAGAAGATGAAGAAGCCGTCTATAACTTGTCCTCAGAAGATGAAGAGGAGAGTGATGACTTTGATAGTGACGAAGAAGCCGAGAGGGATACCTACTTTGGAAAACGTAAGTGTCAATTGCATATGCATCCCTCACATTGCCATCTCCGACTGTTAACGTCGCTTTGACCAGAGAGAGAGAGAGAGGACGGGCGACACTATCTCACTTCTCTTAATAACAACACACGACTAACCCAATTTCCTTCTTTTCGTCATACAGTTGCAAAGCAAGCCAAGGCCCTAGAAGCAAAGCTCAGGATAGCTCAAGGAGAAGATGAAGAAGACAGCGAAGACGATGACGACGACGACAAGGCCAACAAAAAGGCAGGCTGGGGTGCCAGTCGTCGTTCCTACTATGACGCTGATGTTGCAGATATAGAAGCTTCTGAAGATGAAGAAGATCTCCAGGAAGAAGAAAAGGAAGCACTCCGTCTCCAAAGGGAAGCAGCTGCTGATCTCAGACCAGAAGACTACGAGGCCACATCTTCTGATGAGGATGAAGAAGAAGAGGAGACAATGGGTGCAGCTGCAGCTGCCAAGGGTGCTGATGGTAAAAAGAAGAAAACTACTGCTACTAAATTACATGCATCTAGAACTATAGAAACATTGACCAGAGACCCTCTGTCACAAGAAGCCCTTGAAGAAGCAGTAGAACGTGACGCATCGGAGTTGGAAGCCTTGGTCTCTCAGCTTCGTTCCTCTCTCAACGAAGTCCGCAACCGCCTGGCTCCCATCCTGGCAGAAGTCAGAGAAGGAGGCCTAGCTACTGAAGAAGGTGTATCCTATCTAGAAGCCAAACACATGCTTTTACTGAGCTACGTAGGTGCCATTGTGTTTTATCTTTTATTGAAAGCAGAGGGTAAACCTGTAGCTGGACATCCTGTAGTTACAAGGCTGGTGGAGTTGAGGGCGTATTTAGAAAAGATAAGACCGATAGATAAAAGGTTGCATTATCAGGTGGAGAAGTTGTTGGCAGCTGCTACTATGGCACAGGGACAGGGAGGTGAGGGACAAGGAGATGAAGATGGTGGTGGCGATGTCGGTGCTGTTGATGAGCAACAATTACATGGTCCTAATCCAGAGGCTCTGCTTGCCAGTGGATTTGCTGATCTGCTCAAAAGAGCAGTTGGTGGAGGAGTTGATGGGGACGAGGATATTCCAACAGATGCCATGATGAATGGAGGAGGAGTATACCGACCACCCCGAGTCAATCCCATATCCATGGAGACGGAAGAAGGATACGCCGGTAAAGATAAGAGGAAAATGGACGCACTACAAAGAAGAGCAGCTCGTTCTGGTTTCGTTCAACAACTCAGTAGGGAGCTGGCTGGGGCGCCTGAAGAGCAAAAATACAATGCCTATGTCACAGGAGGCATGGATACTGCTGCTGCCATAAGAGAGAGGCAGCGCTTGGCTGCAAGAGAGGAGGTGGAGGAGGAGTTGATGATCAGAGTTCCGCTGAGTAAGGAGGAAAGGAAGAGGTTACAGGCTCAGAAGAGAGCTGGGTTGAGTGGGAAAGCGTTGTTGGATGACTTTGCTGATGATGTCGCTGATATTGTGGCTGCTGCTGAGGCTAATAATAATAACAATAATAGAAAAGGAGGAACTGGAAGTGGTGGTGGTGGCAAGGGTGCAGCAGCTGCTGCAGCAGGAGCAGCATTGGCAGACCCTATGCTGTCTCGCCACAGGACATCTCAAACATTTGGAGCTGATTTGTATGCTCAAGCTGCAGCTAAGAAGTCGGTGAGATCTGGAGATGATGATTTGCCCATGAAGGAGCCTCTCCATGAAAGAAGAGCTAAGATGGATGGGGTTCGTGCCAAGAAGACTGCCCTGCTTCACGACAACGGTGACGGTGACGATGATGATGGTATGCCAATGGGAACAGGCTTTGGAGAAGGAGGTGGTGGTGGTGGTGGTGGTAGGAAGAGAAGAGGAGGAGGAGAAGAAGATGACTTCTACAAAGAAGTTGCTGAAGCCGCCGCCAAGAAGAAGTCCAAGAAGAAGGATATCTACAGCTACCCAGAAACCCTGGCTCCAGCTCCTGACACTCAAGAATTCGGTGCTCGTGGAATTACCAAAGAGATTGAGAAGAACAGAGGTCTAACCCCGCATAGACGTAAGGATATGAAGAATCCAAGAAAGAAGCATCGTGTCAAGTACGCTCAAGCTCAAGTGAGACGTAAAGGTGCTGTGCAGGAGGTTAGAGCTGAAGGAGGGGCTGTGTATGGTGGTGAGACGACTGGTATCAAATCTAGAGTTACAAAGAGTGTTAAGTTTTGAAACTTATACATGCAAGAAGAAATGTAATGCAGTACACCATCATTATTACCATCAAAAATTTACATAGCCATCAAAAATGCATGTTCCAAAGTTACTTGTGACAACGTATACTCAACTCCCAACTTTTCTAGTCTCTCATATACATCTGCCAATGACACTCCATCACCATTATCATTCTTAATGGTGATCATATATGATAATGCTCCCAGTGCACCTTGTCTTTTCAATTTGGCCCAACCATCACAGCATTGTTCAATAGCTGCCTTGATTTTGGCAATATTGTCAGTATCACTATCATCTATAGTAAAAGTACCACCATCACTACCTGTACCATCATGATGGTGATCAACAATGACCTCCAACCAATATCCAGCTGTCAGTTTATTTTTCAAATGCTGTGCTGTCCCAATGTACTTCACCCTCCCACCAGCCATAATGGCAATCCTTCCACAAATAGCTTCAGCCTCCTCCATACTGTGTGTAGTCAACATCAATGCTGCTCTCCTCACCCTGGTCTCCCCTCTCAACACCTCCCACAGAGCTCTCCTTGCAGCTGGATCCAGCCCTGTTGAAGGCTCATCCAACACTGTAAGCTCCCTGGCAGCAATCAAAGCGACAGCAACTGCCATTCTCCTTTGATTCCCACCGCTATATTGTCCCACACATCTATCACCGATGCCTTTCAACCCAAATTGCTGCAAAATGCGATTCACAAAAAAGGGAAGAAGACTGTATGGTACTCCTCTTAGTCTAGCATAGAATGAAAGGACCTCTCTTCCAGTTAATCCAGAGGGTAGAGCTGTGCTTTGGGGGCAATATGCTACATGCTGTCTTGCCTTGGCTCTCTTGGATACCATGGAAACACCACCTATCACTGCATCACCTCTATCGGGATACTCCTCCCCTGTCAGTATTCTTATAGTGGTCGATTTTCCTGCTCCATTGGTGCCCAGTAGTCCAAAGATGGAGGCAGATGGGAGTGACAACCAGACGTGTTTCACTGCTTTAACCAGGCCGTACCTCTTACTAATATCTTGGAGTGTGGCAGTAGATGATGATGAAGGTGACCCTTGATTCACAGTACCATCCTCTGCCTCAACATCATCATTGTCATCATTATTCTGTACTGCTAGCAGAGTCTGTATTGCCTCCCTCTCTTTTCTGACATCTTCATCTTCAACTATTTCATCAGCAACATCTTCTGCATTATTTCCATACCCCTCATAGCGAATATATTTTAGTATCCAACAAATCACTCTCTCCATATTAATACACTCCAGCACCAATGTCAGTATCATATACACTACAGCTTGTGTCAGCATGTAGGTCACATATGGCCACAAAACTGCCCATACATCTGCATTAGGATATCCCTGATGTTGATGGTACGTCTGAGCAATGTCAAACACCCCCTTTGCCAAGCAATAGTGAGGAGAAAACCAGCTTAATACGATGTGTAGTACATGAGCTACTGTATCTGCACCAGGGGGTTGTAGCACTGTGACCACCAAATCCAGTATCCAGGTGGTAAGAAAGCCCAAAAAGCCGGTTGAAAAGTAGAAAGAACTGAGTTTTTGGAGAGCACTGATTTCAGAGAACATTCGTTGAGCTGCATACGTCATTGGAATACTGGCGGCACCAAAGGACAGGAATAGGACCGCCAATGCACTGCCTCGGGGACCTCTTAATTGGGGCATGCTGATGAGGACAGAGACTATCGTTAGAATACCAGCAGCAGGGATACAGAAATGTATATAATCCCAAGTGAGATTAGCTAGCCAATAAATAGGAGAGTTGACACCGGCAATGGTCTGCAGAGCTCTAGACCCACTCTCCCTCTCTCTCACAATAAACACAGCGTAGGAAGCAGATAGTATTGAAGCAGCAAGCACAAAACAGAGAACAAGAAGCAGGAGAGCTGAAAGTTCACTAACACGAGCACTAGCTTCATCAGACCTTGGAAGCAGGGGTTGATTGATGGTGGTGATGGTAGCGCTGTCATTGCCTACCATCCACCTTAAGAGAGCAGAATGAAGGTTGTTGATTGCTATTGGCACGCCATGAAGAGCTGTTTGGTTGGTCAGAACTGTGGCTCTCACTCCTGGTTCACTCCACGGTGAAGGAAAGGCCACAGAAGAAGAAGAGGAGGAGGAGAAGAAAGAGGAGGAATATCTTTGAGACAGAGGTTGCTGTTGCTGTTGCTGTTGTTGCTGTTGACTGAGATCAGGAAGATATTTTAGAAAGAGAGCATCATAGGACCTATGCTCATTAGACCACCAATCATGTAGTAAGGCTTCATCCAAGCTGCCTTGCATTGGTTGGAAGTATGGTACCCTGATGACTGATGTTGCATTAGTGTCCCTCAACATGGCTTTGCATTCTTTAGTGGGTTGTTGTCGTAGTTGTTGTTCATTGTTATCTGCATACATTTCGTCACTCTTGTCATCATGACCATTGAGGCATCTGTTGTAGGCTTGTTCGAATGCCAAAAGAGTTTCATTAGCACCTCTAACATCATGAGAAGCTCCAAAAGCAGCTGCATGACCTCCAAGCACACCCTCCCTCTCCAACACCAATGCTGGTTGTCTTGGCAGAGCTGCATCTGCATTAGACGCCCATACTGCTAGTAGTACCAGCAATATTGGTACCACTATTTGTACGAGTGCTGCGCCTCGGTCTCTCCTTGCACTCAGCGCGCGTTTGGTGATTAGAGCTGTCAAGTGATGGCTCCAGGTGGTCAGGGTATGTGCTATTTTATAAATTAGTGATGATGATGGGGTAGTAGTAGTAGTAGTATGACCATGACCAGTAGGTGGGGGAAGATTCACCACTACAAATTCTGACTTGTCTTCATCCTCTTCTTTTGTATTATTATTATTATTATTATTATTATAATTAGTAGTAGTAGCTGCCTTGACAAACACATCATCTAATGTTGACACTCTAAATCCATACCCCAACAATCCCAGTTCCTTTCTATGTGATTCTAGATGCCGTATAAGTTTAGGGAATTCTGATCTTGATTCTTCAGGTAGCCTGAAGACCACCTCTCCACTACTATCTGTAACAGTATCAGTATCAGTATCAGCAGAAGTAGCTAGAGCAGCTCTTGTTCCTTGTCCTTGTAAAGAGGAGCAGAGGCGGTGCGCTGTGGGGACGTATTGCTGTACTGCCTTTTCTAAGAGCAAGGAATAACCATCAGTATTAGCAGCAGCAGCAGTAGCAGCAGCAGTAGTGTCACCACCATCTCCACCACTATCACTAATACTACTATTATTAGATAATGATGATGTACTGCATACCAAAATATAACCGATACCAAATGCAGCCTTCAAGTGATGAGGACTCCCCTCCGCCACCACTGCACCATCCGAGATGATGACCAACCTATCACATAACGCATCCGCCTCTTCCATACTATGTGTAGACAGCAGCACAGCACACCCAGCACGGCGGTGTTCATCTATCAAATCCCAAGCCAGTCTTCTAGAACCAGGGTCAATCCCCGACGTAGGCTCATCGAGTACCACTGCTAGGGGTTGTCCCATAAAGGCGAGTGACAGGGATAGCTTCCTTCTCTGACCTCCACTCAATTCAGAAGACATGGCGTCCAGTTTATCAGACAGACCGACTCGAGCAGCTGCTTGTTGGGCAGCTTCTGTTTGACTGGCTCTTGTTCTTACTCCTTTGATTGCGGCTGCCAGTTCTAAATGCTCTTGAGTAGTGAGTTCTGGCCACAGGATGTCAAATTGGGGGCTGATGCCGAGTTTGCCTCTCAAGGCTGCTGGGTGGTGTGTGACTGAGAGGCCGTCGATGAAGGCATCTCCTGATGATGGGGGGGTAACACCTGCTAAGATGGAGAGAGCAGTGGTTTTACCTGCGCCGTTTCTACCTAGTAGCCCCAACACTTGGCCTCTGCCCACTGATAGGGAGAGGTTGTTTACTGCTCGTTGTGTACCTCCGTCGGTTGTCTTGTAATATTTGGTCACATGGTTTAGTGAGACAACTGAGGTGAAAGTACCTTGTCTTGCCGCTGAACTGATCTCTTCCCCACTTTCATTGTCAAGAAGATGCTGCTGTTGATCATTTATATCATCATCACTGCTACTTGTGTCATCGTACCTAGCATACCCACCTCTTGCTCTTCCTCTTCCTCTTCCAAACCAAACCCCGCCAAGTTTGCTATCAATTCTCCAATATGACAGCTTCAATGGAAAGTACCAAGGCAGCTGATTCTTCTGCCCCATTGCAGTATCCAAATACCACAATAGTACTATATAGAGTACAATATCTACTGCTAGCATAATAAACACAGTTGCTCCACTGAAACTCCCTCCCTCTGGAGTAACAGCCATAGGAAGAGTTGACCAAGTCAACCCTCTCCCTGCTCCTTCTTGCCTCACCAACGCATTTGCAAACAACGACACTGCAGACGGGGGCAGCAAACACGCCAGCGTCCATCCTGTACCTCCAAGTGGAAACAAGCTAGGAGCCAGCCATCCAGGAGCCATTCCAGCAGCAAACAACACTGTCACTCCAGTTGTCGCCACCCTTGAACTGGAGAACAAGCAACTCAGGCAGTATCCAAAGGCCAACAAGGCAGCTGACGCCAACCAAAAGAACATCAACAGCACTCCAAAAGCTGACCTCTGGAAAGGATACATCCCAACCAACGCACACAAAAATCCACTCAATGCTATAATGCTAAAATGCGTTATTGCCCATGATGACCAGTAGGCAAGATCTGTCAGCCCCAAGAGCCGCATGCCGTCTCTGAGCTGGAGCTCACGTTCTGACACCACTGCTGTGGCTGCTGATCGGGTGGGGTTGAGAAATGAGTAGACAAGGAGGAGATTGAAGAACAGTGCAGCTGCTGTTGCGCCCAGGTCTATAGTAAATTCGGGCCAGGGGAAGGGTTTGATTGTAAGACTGATCTTTAATGGCATTGGGTCATCATTCATATATTTGATGATGATATCAGTAGTAGTAGTATTGGAGTCTAGCTGTTGCTTATTAGTCCTTCCTCCTCCACTCCTTCCTCCTCCTTCTCTTTCTTTGGCAACTAGATTTAATATGGACTGGTCAATTGCTGCTTGTAAATTACTAAACCACCAGTAGCTTTTGTATTCAGTACCAGGAGCTAGATCAAAAGCATTAAACAGCACCTTGGTAGTAGGAGAGCCATTTTGATTTACTCTCAATGTATACCCAGTAATTATATTAGCAATAGTATCATCACTACTATTAGCAGCAGTATTATTATTGTTATTGTTATTATTATTATTCCCTGGTGGTGCTACTTGTAAAGTATGATTCAGGTCAAACTCAATAACTGCATCTACCTTTTGCCTAGCGGCGGCAGCTTCTGCAGCCTTCACACTCGCCACTCCCAGTATTTGACTATCCAACAGAGGCAGGTAACAATCAGGAAGAGCAGCGCACTCCCTCCAATCATCAGAATGACATGCAGTTGGAGTGTCTTGTCTATCTCTACTAGAGGGAGCAAAATATCGATAAAAACTCTCACTACTGTTGCCTTTCGCTGCTGGATTAGATGGGCAAGCTACTTGTTGAGCAAACTGTGTCATTATTGCCTTTGTTTCTTGTGTATTGGGAGTGTAGTAGATCTTAGCATGCATTGTATCTGACCCTGGACCTTCATAGAGTAGGCCCCAGCCGGGCGCGTCTAGATCGTAGGTGGGGAAGAGCTGGAGAGGGGAGTGTTGGGGTTTCATGTAGTGCTTTGGGATGCACATAATGAGGAAGAAGAATACAGGGAGGAGGATCTCTGCTGCTAGGGCTGGAAGGCCGCCCAAGCCAAACCATCTTTTCCTGTGTGATGAGAGGGAAGGTCAGTGAGAGTGAGAGGGTCGGGGAAGGAGAGAGTTGCAGGGATTGAATGGGGGTGTTTGGGAATAATGTTGGGTGTATGTACCTTGTTCGTAATTGAAGGAGGAAGTTCTTTCTAAGAATTGCTGAGAATTGCGTCCAGACAGAAGCTTGCAAGTTTCCTGACATGTTTCTGATCAGATTTAAAATCCCTTTTGTTTTCGCTCAAAGAATAAGGTTACCTTTATTTTCAGCACCAAATCGTTTGCAGTCATCATAATGTTGTTACTGATGGAAGAAACATGGCTGAAAACCACATGGTGTACATTCTATTAAGCCCTTCCTTCTCACAGACACAACTTGGAAGATGCCAAACGGATCAGTCGAGCGGTTTGCATTGCCGGACGACCAACTGTCTCAGCTTTTCCTCGAGATCAGTCTTGGCTTAAACTATTAGTGGTTGACTACCTGCTTGTTTGCTCTTCTTAAGGTCTTGACTTGTTTCTATTAAATACACTACTTTCATATTTGAACACAAAAGCTGCCAGTCCGTAAAAGTTTGTAAACAAATGCAAAGTGAACTGTTCCAGGCAATCTTTGTTGGGCACTTGGTGTACTATTATCCATCTAGTTTGACACCCTGATTCCTGTAATTGAATGTAACAACATGTCACAGAGCTGATGAAGAAGAAACAAATATGGGCGTGTTGCCTCATCTGAGGCCTTTTGAACAAACGCAAAGTCGGTGTTGACTTGAAGACCACACCAACCCTTGCACACTTACAAGCATTTCTTCAGATATACAAATTACACTGCTATCGTACCACTAAGCTGTATTGAAGGCAACGAATGATAGCGAGCTTAAATGTATAGCACACAGCTCTAGAAGGATCGCATATTGTAGAATTCTTATTATTATCACCAGCAATTCTCTGCCACTGGAACATTAGAGTTTATTGGACTGAAAATATATAGAAACATGTATAGAGTAGGGATACGGAGGGTAACAAACATATTTTCCCGAGTATCATGGAATAACGAGGCATTGTTCATTTCACCCATAGAATCCACGAGCACCCGGTTATTATATCCACTAGAAATCTGCCTCCAAAATCATCTAAATACACGCTCATTTGCTGCAGATGCTGCTCGAGACGTATCTCCACCAAACACAACAGAAGACCTTCAGATCTCCAACGCCGCTGTCGAACGCCTCAAGGAACTCACCCAACAACACAAATCTGGGGCAACCCTCAGACTCACAATAGAAGGCGGAGGCTGCTCGGGCTTCCAATATGAATTCAATCTAGATGAAACAGCTACTATTAAAGATGGAGATAGGGTTTTCACCAAGGATGGTGTCTCTGTCGTGTGCGATGATCTCTCGCTGGAGTTTCTCAAGGGTGCCACCATTGACTATGAATCAGATCTGATGCGGTCTGCTTTTGTTGTACAGGACAATCCCAATGCAGAAACTAGTTGCGGATGTGGCTCTAGTTTCCAGGCTAAGTAGATAATACATATAACAGTTATGGGAGTATGCCATCTCTCTCTCTCTCTCTTGTTGTTGTACCATTATGAACCTTATTACAATTAGATTGGTGTATGTATATGAATACTATTAGATCACTGTAACAATAGCACATGAAATACTGCATCATCATCATAGTATGAATCACAACCGAGAACGTTCAAAAGTACCATCACCACTCCCTTCGTCGGCATGGTCATCATCGGCATCATCATCATCAAGTTGAGCCATCAATCTTGAAAGAGCTCCTGGTGGCTTGGCCCCTCCAAATCCACCACCCCCATCTTTCAATGCCCATATCTGTTCAGCCACCTTATCTAAAATATCATATCTTCTCCAATCCACATTGGAACCTTCACCTTGTATTGCTGCTTGTAAGATTGGTAGCAATACATTGATAGGCAGTACAAAACTCATTTCAGGAATAATAATAACATTATTATTATTATTATTACTACTACTACCGGGTTTCTTATTTAATTTGGCATTACTGGTGACCATACCAATCAACTCACCAGTCTTACTATCAATCACTGCCCCTCCACTGCCTCCACCATGTACTGCTGCATTAGTCATTATCATTGCAATTGTATGTGTGTCTGATGTATGGTAGATGGTACGTGTAATATTGCCTACCGTCACTGATGGTCCTGATAATGTTGATGATGGTGAAGATGGATTGAACAAGCTATAGCCTACTATATTGATGCTTCTCCCTTCTAATGTAGTTGTAGTGGTGGTGTCAGGGAGAGGTACAGGATGCCAGTCACATTGTCATTTTTTACTTGAAGGATGGCTACATCCAAGTGAGGAGCCTTGGTGAATTTGTACATCAACCTGGCAGGTAGCCAGTGTATAGAAGAAGAAGATGATGATGACAGTATGCCACCACTGCTGCTTCTTACTTTTCTTACTCCCACTTCAATCTGCATATGTGCTCTTCCTACCGTTGGTGGTAAGAGATGAGCTACAGTGAGTATCAGCCCTGTACTGCTCATCACGATACCACTGGCCCAGCTTCCACTACACCTCTCTCTCACAGCTACCACTCCTCTCCTTGATATATCGTCGTCAGCCGTAGTAATCATCCCTATTAGTGGTATTCTATCAGAAGTATCCATCATCAACGACAACATGGCATGCAGTATGCTATCCAATGGCGCTACTATATTAGCTTCAGCTACTGATGATCTTAATTGAGGGAGCAATGTACCCAATAAATTAACAGATTTGTGTATGGAAGGTTCACCTGTATTTGTTACTACAGGTGAACCTTCCATACCAGGTAGTGTTTTTGCATCTATTAAGTATAATGCAGCATTGGTAGTGGCAGAATCAGTGATGATGGTGTTGGAAATGATGCCCTTGACAAGCCACTTTTTAAAATGAAAAGGAGCCAAGGTGCCATATGGGCAGCCTAGTATCTGAATAGTATTACCAGTGGTGGTTCTACTGTTTCTATTGTTTGTAGATGATAATGCAGCACTGAGAGTGTTGAGATCCCAACATTGTATATTTCTCAATAAAAAAGGGTGTTGGTTCAGAGGTTTTAACACTGCAAATGTGGATGCTATATCAGCTGAGATGGGGGTGGAGCCCCATCCCAGGTGCCATGGTGATATGGACGAGTTGTAAGTGAGCAGTTGAGTGAGTGCAGTTTGTAAAGAAGGGATGTAGGTTTTAGGGTTTAAGGAAAGGGAAGCATTGGTTGTTGCTGAAGTGGCATTCTATTTGGAAAGGGGTTGATGGTGATTGGATGAGTGAGTGAAGGATGAAGAAGGGGACCAGGATGAAGGGATCGGTGTCATGTGATGATGATGATGACGACGAAGAGGGAGGAGAAGAGCGGAACGCGATGCCTGTACGTGTATCGGAGACGGTGAGATGATCGAAGGAAAATTGATGACTGGCCCTAATTCGATTGGAGATTGTCTCAGCGTACCTGTGCATGATATATGAGTTTGATTCTTTGATTGGAGGAAGAAACCAACGGAGTTAGAGGTTGGGTTTTGAGCGTTTTCAGGAATTATAACCTGAATAAACACTGGAGGAGGTACCATCGCGTGTTATTGCACTATGCATGGAATTAATATACGTTAATAATTACGATCGAAATGAAACACCATTATATTATAGCCAAATCGCTTTATTAGAGGAGAAAGAAGAATCAAACTATTTCAAACATAAGCTGTAGAATTTTGCTGAATCCAGCACTTTCATTACCCAATTTTAATGTTAATGAACGGTTGTTACATTATTATCTCAGAATGAATGGCAAAACTAAGCTAGATCCAGGTACTAACCAAACTGTTCTCCATCATTCTGAAGATGCAAAATCACAAAACTTGGAAGCAAAACGGTTCGTTTACATTACTTCTTCATGCTACATACATCCAATTTATATCTCTTCAACCATTTCTAATTTCTTCTTTCCTTTCCAACTCCACCACAGCCGACGTTTGGAGCACGACCGCCGAGAGCTCCCGCTCTGGTCTGCTCGACAAAAGCTCATTGAACAAGTTAAATCCTCCCCCAGCCTAGTCATCATTGGTGAAACAGGCAGCGGTAAAACAACCCAAATACCCCAATTCCTCTTAGAAGCAGGCTTTGCCAACCACGGCAGCATCGCAATCACCCAACCTCGTCGTGTTGCTGCAATCACTGTCGCCCAGCGCGTCGCTGCTGAAGTCGGTTGCACCATTGGGACCACTGTAGGCTATGCTGTCAGATTTGATGACTGCAGTAATGGTGATGAAACCAAGATCAAGTACCTCACAGACGGTCTCCTACTTAGGGAGGCACTAATAGATCCGCTACTGAGAAGGTACTCTGTAGTAATCTTGGACGAGGCCCATGAGAGAAGTCTCAACACAGACATCCTCATGGGACTGCTGAAACAAGTAAGACGGAAAAGAAAAGGAGATTTTAGATTAATCATAATGAGTGCAACATTAGACGCTGCTAGTTTCACTTCCTACTTTGATAATGCAGATGCAGCTTATATTCAAGGAAGGCAGCATCCAGTTGAAGTCTTTTACACCAACCAACCTCAAGAGAGTTATTTGGATGCTGCCATTACAGCTGCTATTCAAGTGCATGTGGAGCAGCCACCAGGGGACGTGTTGGTCTTTCTGACAGGGCAGGAAGAGATTGAATCTGCTGAGAGAATTATTAAAGAACGAGCTGCAGCATTGTTCCAACAACAACAACAACAACAACAACAACATCACCATAGTAATTTAACAGTTTTGCCTCTGTATGCAGCACTAACCCCAGAAGCTCAACTTAAAGTCTTTTCTCCAGCCAAAGACGGAGGTAGAAAGATCATTCTCTGTACCAATATTGCTGAAACTTCAATCACTGTACCAGGAGTGAGGTACGTCATAGATACTGGGTTTGTTAAATCTAGGTCTTATAATGCTAGGCTGGGAGCAGATTGTCTGGCAGTAGTACCTGTATCCCAAGCGCAAGCCCGCCAACGTTCGGGTAGAGCAGGGCGTGAAGCCCCTGGTAAAGCCTTCCGTCTGTACCAAGAAGGAGCCTTTGGTGAGCTTACAGAAACGACAGAGCCTGAAATAAAGAGATCTAACTTGGCGTCTGTTGTTTTACAACTCAAAGCGTTGGGCATCTCTGACCCGCTGAGCTTTGATTTCATGGATCCTCCACCGAAAGCGGCTTTATTGAGAGCTTTAGAGCTGTTGGCTGGGCTTGGTGCTCTGGATAGACATGGGGCCCTGACGTCAAGTGTAGGGCAGGTACTGGCCCGTCTTCCAGTCGATCCGATGCTGGGGAAGGCTTTATTGGCCTCGGCTTCTCAGTTTGAGTGTGCAGAGGAGATGCTGGCTATAGTGGCAATGGTGTCGACTGATACTATGCTATTTATCTCACCGAGAGATAAGAAGGAGGAAGCAGCAGAGGCTAGAAGGCAGTTTATTCATCCGGAAGGGGATCATTTGACATTCTTGGCTGTATACAGAGGCTATGCTGGTAGCAATGGTAATACTAAGAATAATAGTGGGCAGAACAAGAATACATTTGAAGGATCCATAAAGTGGTGCAAAAACAACTTTCTGAACGTCAGAGCACTCCGTAAAGCAGTCGACATTGCCCACCAACTCCGACAACACTTGGAAGCCCTGAAGCTTCCCATCAAGAGCTGTGGAGATGATTTCACCCTGGTCAAGCGCGCTTTGACTGCTGGGTTGTTTCCTCATGCTGCCAAGAGACAACTGGATGGTTCATACAGGGTAGTTGCAACTGGTCAAGATGTGGCAATACATCCCTCTTCTGTATTACATGGAAAGAGAGCGGATTGTATTGTTTTTAATGAATTGGTCAGAACTACTAGGCAATATGCCAGAGATATTGTCGCCATAGACGCCAAGTGGCTGCCTGAATTAGCACCTGCTTATTTCGCTAAGAAATCTTAGCGCCTATTTCTTACACCTTGCACTACACAGAGTCCAGAGACCTACACTCTTCAATCTATAGATCTACGTTAAACCTATCCAACCTATTTAATGTTAAAAACCCTAGCTACTCCATCCATCACATATAATCCGCTCCAGTTGTAGTCTGTTCCTGTCCCAACACAAGAGGATCATTCACCTTGTCTAACGACACCAACAGTCCTTGAGTTTCCAAATCTTCAGGACCAGCTACATGTCTTTGAGTCACTTTAGATCCTGTCATTCTCATTCCTTCAGGTGAACGTTCATACCTCAGACTCTCCCAACTTTCTAGTTTCATTGTGATTCCCCACTTTATTCCCTTTGCTAGCCCTCCTCCTCCTCCTCCTCCTCCTCCTCTATCATTATTACTATAACTATTACCATACTCTCCACCACCACTGGATACCGCCAGTCCAAGAGTGAAGGCAGGCTGCCACCAAGATCTGAGAATAAAACTTGCAGCAACTCCATCCAGACCTGCCCTGGCTTTAAGTAGTGTGTTCTTATTAGCTTGCCATGAGGCTCCAAGTCTCATAGTAGGAGGCTGTGATGATGATACGGAGGAGGAGGTAGTTGCAGGGTAGCCACTACCACTACCAGTATCAACAACCATTTCAAGTCCAACATCTAGATAATTGGTAATTCCAACCACATCACCCTTCTCCAAGGGATTCTTGACCGCCCTCTGCATAGCTATATGGTGGAGAAAACTGAGAGCAATATGCTGTTGGTTATTACGGAGTTCTATAATAGCAGTAAAGCCTCCCTTTTTGCTGTTTCTTGCTCCTTCTGACGTGTATGCCATTGCAATAGAGGATGTGTTTGTACATGCCTTCCATAATTCATTAATCGGTGATGGGTTGATGATGCTATATGTTGATGACTCCATAGTAGTAGCAGTAGTAGTACTCCTATTGCTAAAAATACCATCTAAAGAGTGCCAAGGACTAGTCTGCATGCCTATCATGACAGGGCCGGAACGCACCACTGCCCAGGCCGATTGTAGTTTGTTATAGGCTGGATTAATAATAACACCAGCTGAACATAATGGAGAGGCATATCGCATACCTAACAACATGTTATCTATTGGTACAGACGATCCTTGTGATGTTGCCATTCTAGAAAAAGGGGAGGTGAGGGGAAGAGTACCGAAGATGGCCATGTTGGTGCAGGGGAATAAGACACAACCTCTGGCGGCAGCAGCTGTAGCAGTGGTGCTGTTTTGGAGACTGGTGCGGGCTTTGACGTCGAAGAATGTATATGGAAGGGCAGGGATGGGTTGGTATCTGAGAGTGATGCTGCCTGTGTTGTCGAAGCTGCTGTTTCGGAGCTTGGCAGTGACGTGCATAGAGTCCTCTTCTGGTGGGGAGAAGCGTAGGATGCCAATTCGATCATTGTGGAGGTAGTCATCAAAGAGCTCTCTCAGTAGAGGTAAGCGGAAGTGCGTGTCGTAGCCAGACTTGGAGAATCTGCTCCGTCCTTTTCCTTCACGAGGAATCAATTTTGGTGGAACAAGAACAACAGATGGCGGTGAATCACTTCCAGAAGGAACCAAGCTTGATACAATACTTCCCATGATGTAAGGTTTAGCCACACTGATCCATCCACTGGTACAAATAGTCAATAGCTAAAGCCTCTCCCCTCCCCTCTTCTCTATCTGCCATCTCTTTGAAGCTCAGAGGAACCTAGCTGTCACCACTCCTACTTCCCTATTCACAAATTGGTACTCAAAACCATTTAGTATCCAAACCAACCATTACTTCAACCAATTCAACCAGCATGTGGAAAGAGAGAACTATCAACGCTCTGAGGAGCACAGAAACTCACCCTGAAGTAGGCCCCGATTTGAATGCCCAGGCAGCATACAACGACCTTCAGGACACTACTGATTCAAGGGAGGGCTCTCGTGAGAATATAAAACACGAACCCAGTATCAGCAGCAGTAGTAGTGCACTTACAAACAACAAAGATGCAGTATCTGAAGGTATAGGCAACATATCCAAGTATGCACACCGTACTAAAGGTGAGATGACAACTGCAATGGCTGCAAAAGAAACGGAGATGGAAAGGGCCAGTCATCAAGCTCACAGCACAGCCATACTGACTTTGAGAAGTGCTGGTGAGAAGATAGCAAGGGTTGCATCTGATACTGTTCATAAACTAGGTATGAAGGATTGATTTGCTGACTTGTGATAGTGGGAAAAGATGTGTGAAGGTAACGGGAGGGCGGTGAGAGGTGTCGGTGATGACAAGAAATCAGGTGGGGCGTAAATACTGGCAGATGTTGGCAAAAATAAGGGTATGCATGCGTAAAAGCAATAATAACCGACTATAAAATTATATACGCAGACTTTATTGCTTGCATTTCCATGTTAATAGCCAGATTAATTACTTAATTCGAATCTCAGTTTAAAAATGAAGCCATAAATGTCCTGGTGTGCAAACTATTTATACCGTAGACATGTACAGAAGACGGTGACAACACTCTTCCGTGCTCGATTCCACACCTCACTCCTCCTCAATACCAACAAACAACAAGGGCCCTCGCCCGACACTGTCGTGTCGCCAGATGGCCAAGTCATCGCCCACCCAACCGAGCCAGCAGTTGGGGACTGCTGCGGTAGAGGCTGTGAGGAATGTGTATGGACTACCTATTGGAAAGATGTTGGTGATTATAACAAAATAGTTGCAGAAATAACCGGAATAGAACCTCCTCTTGACCCCTTTGAGGAGTTGGAACGAAAATTAGCACAGAAGCAGCAGCGGCAAGATACTATTCACGACACATGCGACAAACCTCCTTAACTTAACAAGTCATATATTATATACTTGACATCAATATAATTTAATGTAAAATTCCACAAAGCTACTATTTCTTAAAGCTACCACTACCACCACTTCCAGTGGAGGAGGAGTTGACCCATTTAAAGTAATCACACTTCCCCTCTGGTTTGGGCCCCTCTGCTCTTCCACATGTATAAAAAAACCTCCCCTTATTAGGTCCTGATTTATTCACTTTTTTCAACACTGCATCTTCGTTATGAAGACATTTGGGTATAGATATCATTTTAGTATGAATGTGTTGCCACGCTGCCTTGGCTTCTTCTTGACGAAGCTTCGTTGCTGCAGCGAGTTCTTCAGCTACAAATGTAGATACACTTGCTGGTGTTGTTGTGTCTAATGCAGCAGTATCTTCACCTTCATTTTCAACTGCATCATCAGCAGGTAGAGGAGGTATATCTTTATTGTTGTTGCTCTTTGCAAACCAAGACTTAATGCTACCTTGTTGTTGTTTCACTCCTCCTATTAATTTTATGCAACTGCCACTCTTTTGTACTACCACCACATCATCCTCTTCTTCTCCTTCACCATCATCACCAGTCATCTTCCTCTTCTTGACCCCACCCATCATCAGGAAATCCTTCACCTTGGTCTGCCTTCCTCCCAACGTCCACCTCTCTGCTGTCTTGGGAACATTCCCTGCACATGGAAACTTCATCCCCCCTTCTCCCCTCTTCCACGATATATCTACCCATATTGGGCAATGATCACTCCCCTCTATAGAGGCCTGTATATCACTCCCTGATATCCATATATTATTATTAGTAGTAGTAATAGGAGAGGCGGGTGGTGGTAACACATCATCATCATCATCACCCTTGCCAGATCCTCTTCTTGCCTCTAATCCAGCTACCAGCACTAGATCAATACGGCTACCATAGTTGAACACTCTGGAATTGGTCTGAGTATTCCATACAGTAAATGCATGTTTCCTGTCTGGATGAAATATCCTAAATATATCCTTAAAACATGGAATATTATTTTTATTTCTATTGTTGTTGTTTTTGTCCTCTAGAGAAAGAGTTCCCTCCTTGCCTTCTTGTCCAGCAGTATTACTAGGAGAAGGAGGAGAAAGTAGGTTTCTGAGCCATAATCTATCAGGCCTATCCCTCCTGTAGAACTGTTCTTCTGACTCAGGGTCCGGGTAGTCAATAGGAGCCGGTGCTATATTCATGTCACCTACTACAATGACAGGTATGCCTTGCTGGATGAAGTGGGTCCACCGTAGTTGGAGAGCTTTGTAAAAGTTGAGTTTGTATTGCATTCTGACAGCTGCTGTTTGTTCGTTTGTAATGGCTGGAGCGTAGATGTTGAATAGTACAAAGCCGGTATAAGATGAGAATGAAAAGGTGGAAGAGATGTAGGAAGAGGAAGGCTGCCCTTGATCATTATCATCGTCATTATTAATCTTGTAATGGTGAGTGATGACTACTCTTCCCTCAGCGTCCAACTCAACTAATTGTTCACGAGTAAAGTGATCTATCAAGGCAGGATGGGGCTGCCTGGATGCAAGATCAGTAGTGAAGCCAATCTCTGCTTGGTATGCTTGGCACAGTGTGGAGCGGATAAAGGTGGCAGTGCCACTATAGCCTTTTGATGAAGAGGAGGTGTTGAAGAAGCAATCATAGCCGGGGACATCGACCAGATCATCTATAGCCTCGTTCTTAGTTAGCTTGGTCTCCTGCAAGCATAATATGTCGCTATTTAGTTGCTTGATTAAATTTGGCACAGTTAGAAACTTTCTTTTGAGACATGCCCTCAAACCATTGACGTTAAAGCTGTGAATCCGTAAAGTGTTCCCTTGTTCCATTATTTGAATGGACCATTTGCCAAATATATTAGCCCATAAAGTACCCTAACCATGGGTTTGGCAAATTGCAACGAAGAAGCTCTAATCATCAAATGTTTTAAACAGAACTCTGAAGAGGGGCAGAGACACCTCCGTATCCACTGTCCATCATCACTCCATTCTTTAGCTATTTTTTTGTATTAAAAATCTACTCTAATGTCAAAACCTAATCCTACTACTAAATTAACAACATGATCCTCCTACAGCAGGAGCAGCAGGAGCCAAACCTCCAGCAGTTCCACACGCCCCAAACAACCCATAATGCACATCTCTATCCCCGACCACCTCAAAATGCTTCCCCATCCAGCTCTCTCCCACCATACTGGCAGTATTCCCGCACACCTCATACCATTTCCCAGTCTGGAACTCATGATGGTCATCCAACCTGTATGCATGAACACTCCCCGTCATTGTTCCTTTATACCTACACGCCTGGCCATAATCTTCACACAATGTCTCAATCCTACCGGGTACCTTGAACAGCCTGTATGTAATGGAATAGAACTTTGCTTCACCTAGAAGAGGGGCTAGTTCTGGGTCCAGGACGTCAATGCTGTTGGAGGAAAGGACACGGGGGTCCATGAAACCGACACTACGGGCCACTCGAATGAAGTCTTCCACGTACAAGGCACCACCAAGGCATTCTCCGAGTAAGACGGGGTGAACTCTCACCGACTCAGGGAGTCTTCTGTCGCAATAGACATCAGAGAAGTACATTTCTCCTCCTGGTGCAAGTGAGCGGTAGGCTTCTTTCAACACAGAGGCCTTGTCGGGGGAGAGGTTGATGACGCAATTGGAGATGATGAGGTCAATGGAGTCGTCTTGGATGCCGGCATCTTTAAGGTTTTCAATTCTGCCCTTGACAAAGTTGAGGTTGGATTTTGGGTAGCCTAGAGTGTTGGTGCAGTAGGTGTCTTTGTATTTTTCAGCGACAGCTAGTTGGCTTGACGTCATGTCAATACCGGTGACGGAGCCATTGGGGCCGACTAGAGCTGCACATGCGTAGCAATCACGACCAGAGCCACATCCCAAGTCCAGTACACGTAGTCCTTCAATGCCTAAAGGAAATGGGGAGCCACAGCCATAGTATTTTGATATGACTTCGTCTGGGACTTTGGAGAGGATGTCACGCATGATGGGAGGGGGAGCGACGGCGGTGCAGCATGCTGAGGTCTTCAAGTCTTCTGTCTTTTGGAGAACTTCCCCATAGTAATTTTCTACTGATTGGCGGAGTTCTTCGGCTTGGGAGGCAGGGAGATCTTTTACTGCTAGATTGTTGGGTTTTGCTGTAGCAGCACAACTGTATGGGTAGGGAAAAGACGGAGAGAGGTGTGTGAGGTGACGAGAGGGCGACAGAAGAGGTCAAGAACATTGTGTGCAGAACCTGGCGTTGGGGCAATGTATTGATTCCACGTGTAATGCTTATTGTGTATCCAGAATTACTTACCAAGTGCTCGCCATATTGTTACGTTGCCGGTTTGCTTCCAGAATCCTGGATGTATTCGTTGTTTTCAAGTTTTGCAAGCTGGCCTTGCCTGTTGAATACACTGGTTTCATCTAACTATTATAAATCTATGACTTATGCTGTGGCAAGGTTCGGACTCTTGTATTTATAGCATTTCAGCTATCAACACATCTCACACCATATTTCCAATTTTCAGGGCAATTTTGCTCTGAAATTTGCTCAGAGGGTGCAGTCTAAGGCCGAGAAAGCTGCCCTTGCCGATGTCTCCATTGAAGACAAAGGTGCCACTGGGATGTTGATGCATCTGTACATTAAAGCCTGTAAAGTAGTCAGAAGCCACAAAAGTACCCTCCATCTTGATGCTCACCATCCACCCAATCCTCAATGTGGGAGAAGCGTTCCATCGGCATGTGTGGTGGTGGTTATTATGCCATAATTGATGTGTCTGGCAGCATTAACCCAAGACGTTCAATATTCGCACAAGCTTGTTTCATTCAGCAAACCCAGAATCATGGCATTGGCAAGCACGCAAAGGATTCCTCAAACTTTACAAATTGCCAGAACTGTTTGTGTATCTCCAAGGTAAGAACTTTTCCATGCATCTAGCAGTATCAGATGAAGACAATTTTAACGTATATCCCAAGAGTACCTATCCTGGACACTCTAAAATATCATCTTCCACTTCAATCACAGGTCCACACTTAGAACCTCAGTTTCAACACAAGCAGCAAAGCAGGAGCTGACAGGAGTAGTATTTGAGCCATTTTCAGCCGTCAAATCAGAGTTGGCAGTCGTTGACAAAGCTCCAGTCGATGTCTCTTACGCACGCACCGACTTCCACTCCGAGTGCGAAGCCGCTGTCAACGAGCAAATTAACATTGAATACAATGTCAGCTACGTCTACCATGCCATATACGCCTTCTTCGACAGAGACAATGTAGGCCTTCCAGGTATCGCCGCCTATTTCAAAAAAGAAAGCGAAGAAGAACGCCAACACGCTGAGCTCCTCATGGAGTACCAAAACCTCAGAGGTGGCCGTGTCAAGCTGCAGAGCATCATTGCCCCAGAGATGGAATTCGGTCATCCAGAAAAAGGAGATGCATTATATGCATTTGAGTTAGCACTGTCTTTGGAGAAGCTAAACTTCCAAAAGCTCCGTCATTTACACGAAATTGCTGAAAAACATGGTGATTCTCAAATGTGTGATTTTGTAGAAGGATCCCTCCTTAAGGACCAGGTTGATTCAGTCAAAAAGACTGCAGAGTTTGTTTCTCAACTGAGACGTATTGGAAAGGGACTTGGTGTGTTCCAATTTGATAAGGATTTTCAAGGTGCTTAAGGGCACTTCGTAGTATTCTACTGGTAGCCAGAGTTTTTTTTGTTTTTTTGTGTGTATTTCTAGGAGAAACTTATATATAATAGGACGGAACGGGGAGGGTTGCTAAAAGGTAGCAATGCCTTTTTTGTACATCAAAAACAGAATGCTGATAATATATTCTTCATTTCCCCCCCCTTTAATGCATCTTCCTTTTTAACTCATTCAATCGAGTAAAAATCAAAACCTAGTGATCAGTATTACTCATGGAAACCAGAATCATCATTCATTCCTCATTCAATCTTTGCATCATATCTATAGATATACAGGTAGATAGGACATTCCATCTTAATCACCATCTTTATCGGATCCATATTGATCCTCTACTATCCCTTTCAACACCTTGAGCTGGGCATAATCCCCTCTAACCTTTGACAAGACAAAGTGTATCCTTTCAATCTGTTTCTGTTGAGCTACTATAGATTTATCAAGCATGTCTCTCCACATCAACATTTGTGTCATTGTATGTTTAGACTGCTGCAGAGCTGCACCTAATACATCTTCAGAAGCTGAGGTTTTATACTCTTCTGTTTGGGGAGGGCCGTCAGTGAGGGCAGTGGGGTCGTTTTGCACGGTGGAAGAGATGATGGCTTTGAATTGATCATTGAAGAGGGGGTTGTCGAGAGGGTTACTAGAGGCGTAGGTCGTCTTTCTAGTTGTGGTTGCGGTTCTGGATCTAAGGTAGATGGTTCTGGCGGGGGTTGCCTGTGTGTTTTAGAGTTGGAGAGAGAGAGGAGGTGAGAAGGAAGCAGAGAAGAAGAAGAGAGAGAGGGGCGGTGGGAGTTGTTGGGAAAAGATAAAACGCACCTTGGAGGACAACCCTGTCAAGCTGCTCCTTGATGACTGTTGGAACATTATGTTCAAAGGATCCTGGTGTGCACAAGGGCTATTAGCGAAGGAAAACTACAGTTCCGACAAGTTTCGCAACTAAAATCCACTGGTTTGTCTGATTCTACCACAGGAATTGATCGAAAGTGGGATAATATACTCTAAGAAGTTAGATTATTTGATGATTTAATAAGTAGCTTACGTCTGCAGTGCTGTGAAAATTTCAAACCTCTCCTATATCCGCCTCTCCTCCGTTGTTCGCTTCGAAATTCCTGAATTCGGGGGAAATGTGTGCAGTCAAATGCACGGTTGTCTAAGCTCTGGGATCCATAACTTGATAAAATATATAAACTGATTTACTTTATACATGTGCATGAATAGTCTGATCTACCGAATAATCTGAATTAACTTAATTCAAAAGACCATCCAAGATTTGACCCATGGAGGAAAAGCAAGAGGAGTATCGCCAGAAGAAGGCCAACGACGCACTTTTCCTCGTAGCCTGTACCATCGGCTCAACAGCTGACATTGGATCTCTTCTAGACCGCGGTGCATCCCTCGATGCCAGAGACAAGCATGGCTTGACCCCCCTTCATCTCGCCGCCAGCAACGGCCACCTCGAAGCCGTCCGCATCCTCTGGAGCAAGGGAATCGACCTTGACCTTGAAGACAAACACAATAGAACCCCCCTCCATTTAGCAGCCAATCAAGGCCATCTAGACATTGTCAACTTCCTCCTCACTAAAGGTGCATGGTCTGAAGCATACGACTCTCAGGGCACCCAACCTCTTCACTGTGCTGCCAGAAGTGGCAATGTAGACATAGTTGATTCGTTAATACAAGCAGGTGCTAAGACCACTCCAGTTAATAACTTGGGACTCAACCCAGCAGCTGAGGCAGCTCTTGGCGGTCATTTAGAATGTTTTAAAATATTATCAACACCACAGCCACAACAACAACAGCAAGGCAGTGCTGCTGACAACAACAACAGCAACAACAACAGCACCCCTTCTCCACTTGCCGTGTTCTATCCCTCACCTCCCCAGTCTCATTCTACCACTCCCACCCAGTATTCTTTGCTCCATTTAACAGCAGGTCTAGGAAGAGTATCTGTCTTAGAATATCTCTTAGAACTACTAGAAGATCTACAGCCAGCCGTCAAAATTAGTAATAGTAATAGTAATAGTATGGTAATAGAAATGCTAAACAGTCAAGATAATGAGGACAGGACCAGTATCCTACATGCTGCAGTCCTAGGGGGTGAACCTTCATGTGTTGAAATGTTACTTAATGCTGGATGTGATGCTTCATTGGTCGATAAAGATGGCAATACTGCGGTAGATTTGTTGGAAGATGGGAGTACAGTCAAGGGTAGAGAAATTGCCTCTCTCTTGGCTGCACATGGTAGTGGTAGAGATTCTGGTAATGTTGGTAAGAAGAGTACTACTAATATTAGTAATGATGTTGATAATCCTAACAAAGGATTATCTAAGCTGGAACAATTCAATAAGCTGAATTTCCAACAAAAGTTAAGAAAGGTAGAGCGATGGAGCGCACTGACCACTGACGACCTGTCAGCAGCAGCAGCACAGTTTCCAGGATGGCAGGAATTAAAACAGCGACTCGGCAACATGATCAACTTCCAAAGAGCCATCAACATTCATAAAGCTATTACAGCCCTGCATAGCGATGAAGAATTTCAAAATGACATTAATATCCCGAAAATCAGGCAAGCTATTGATATTTTGAGGCAAAATCCAGGGGCTTATGAGCAATATGCTTCAGACGCTGCCACTCGCTCAGTGCTGGGGAAGCTCAGAGTGATGCATGCTGTGGCCCAGTCTAATGGACAACGTACTATTAATTTAGACCATATTATAATTCCTATAGAAACTAGTGGTAGTTCTACAATTGAAGAGTGGAGACGAAGGGATGAGGAGATATTAAATGGCTTGAGAAAGCAATTGACAGCTCATACCGAAGCAGCTGCTGCTGCGGTATCCAATGCGACGAGTGAAGCTGCTGCCGCTGCTGCAGAGCAGACTTTCCAGGCATGTATGCAAAGAATAGATGATAATGGCGATGATGATAAGGCAATCAAAGATACAACAACACTGCCATCATTTTCAGATGCAATAACCAAAGAAGAGGAGGATCCCAATATGCCGGAATGGATGAAGGGGGAGTTTAGTTGGAAGAAAGTATGGAAGGAGCTGATGCGTCAGACAATGAGAGCAGGGTTGATGATAGCAGTAATGTTGTTTACAATGTGGATTATAAGTGGGAGGTTGCCTTGGAGGACTGGTGGTGGTAGTGGTAATGGTATGGGGAATATGAAGGAGATGCACAGGGAGGAAACGTTGCTGTTTCAGAGGGAGGAGTTGTAAAAAGAGGAGGATGGTATCACACTCAGAGCATTTAAAACGATAGGTTTTCAAGTGTCGATACTCAAGAACGGTATATACATTTCAGTTTTGCTCAGCACGAGATAAGCTATCAGGTTTCATAGAATAATGGCAACATCTCGATTATCTTCTTGCCAGCACATCTCCAGCTTTAGGGTTGTGCAGAAGCCAATAATCCGCTCATCTTCAATCAACCAGCGTATCGTTTCATTCATCGATAAAGCAGAGATCATCACTCGCATTGAAAAATTCTACCAAGCAATAGCACCAAACGGCCCATCGCCATTGCTTGCCGACACACTTCCAACTCTTCTCTCCCCGAACTGCATCTTCAGCGACCGAGTCTGGAGCGATCGCGACATTACCCCCATCCAGAAAGTCTTCCAGCACTACAAAAAGCAACACCAGCAATATCCTGACCTCAGGTACCACCTCGACTCTGTCCTCACTTCGGACGACAGCCGAATGGCAGCTGCTCATTGGACCGCAATGGGCACCTGTTCTCCAACCAGGGACTCCGGCTGTACTGATAAGAGATCAGTGTACAGTGGGGTTACTTTGTTCAACTTTAGAGATGATGATGGGTTGATAGATGAGATTATCGTCTACAGGCAGCCCAGTGAGGAGGAGAGATCTTTGTTGTTGAGATGTGAATTCGGTATTGACGAGTGAATGTTATTTAAAAAAAAAGGAGATGAGGTCTTTACAGATAAATAGATAGATATATTTTTGCCACTGTTATTATAGGAATATACCATTGTCATCAAATGTACATGGAGAGGTAATTTTAAGTGATAATACTGTGATTGAAGAAGTCAAGACCTACACACACACAAAAAAAAAACATTCCCACAAAAAATAAGCAATATTCATCCAACTCTCTATCCTTTTCCTTTCCTAACCACTACCTATTGAGCTAATAATGCTCGTAGAGCAATTCCTCTTTGTTGTGCACTACTAGCCCACCCTCCTCTAGCAGCAGTCGTCACTGTACTGCTGGCATGTTCCTCCACCCCCCTTGCCACCATACACATATGGGCACTTTCACACAATACGAGGACCTCTGAGGCTTGTAAATGACTGTTCATCATTACTGCATCTGCTATTTGTTGACCCAATCTTTCTTGGACTTGTAATCTCTTAGAATAGACATCAACTATGTACTGTAATATCTGATTATTCTGATCATCATCATCATTATTATTATTCTCATGATGATGACCATTACTTGTCCCCACATTACCACTTTTATTACCAACCACCAACCCATCTCCATCTCCTTGTCTTCTTCTTCTTCTTTGGAATGCAATCCGTACCGTACCATAAAAAGGTAGTAGATGATGTTCACATTGAGACATGAACCTTCCCATGTACCTCTCTATCCCAGCAATACAAGTAGCAGCAGTACCCAAAGCGGGAGGAGGAGGAGGAGAAGCAAGCATGACATCATCAGATGATGTATCATCACAAAAAAGACTGCTACTGCCACCACCATTATCAACGCATATAGGTGAATTTTCACTGGAATCATCATGTACCATGAGTATCGTAGTGCTAGGTGTCCCATCATCATCCCTCCCTCCCCGTACTACTTCCCTAGTGACACTGGTGGGTGAAGGTTCCAAGGACATGGAGTAGCCAGCAGTAGCTGATTGTAGCCATGTAATGTACCTATGTTCTGATCCTACTAAGCCTGGTCTATCTGGAGTATCTCCTACCCCTTGTATAAGACAGGTCACTGCTTCTTCTAACTCTCTAATGTTGGTGCTAGGTGGTTCTGTGGTTGTTGTTTTGCTGTCATCATCTTCTCTTGTGCTGTTGCTATTAATATTACTATTTTTATTGTGGAGTAGGGATTCTTCTAATGATTTGAATGGAATACCAAGTAGGGCTGCACATTCTTGTATCAAACCATTGCTATTGAGTGTGTGGGTGTGTGCAAATAAACCACCAACTGCTGCTGTCAGTACTGGATTGTTTGGCTTTACTCGACACAAAGGAGATGGAAGAGGGATACCTTCTTCTTCTACTTCATCATCATCACTGTGTCCTAAATGTGTTGCTTGTACTATAACTGCTATTCCTAATGGTCTGACTTCTTTAGAGACTGCAGCCAGCAAGGATGCAGTGAGAGCTGATTGGGATTGAATTCTGCTGGCAAGGAGTCGGGTAACTCTGGCAAGTTTAGATAGTCCTAAAATGACCCCATTTTTTGGGAGATATGCAATATGGCAGCGTCCATGGAATGGGAGTAAGATGTGCTCATTAAGGGAAGCAAAGCTGATGTCTCTAACGATGACCATGCCGTCTGGACTGGTGGCCAGGAGTGGCTCTGTGAAGAGAGCGTTGCCAAAAGCAGACTTGCTGTCTCGTCCGGTGCCGCTCGTCATGTCTAGCCAGGCCTTTGCAACTCTCTGTCGGGTGATAGGATGGTGGATAAAGGGGTTGTGAGAGATGTTTTTGATTGAAATTAGGGTGATTGAGTAGGCAATTGTTTTTATCTTACCCTTGGTGTGTCTCGCAATCCTTCCCGCAATGGATCCTCTCCAATTCCTTTCAGTAGCACCGTTACAGCATCTTGCATCTTTGTCAGATAACATTTATCCGATTCGGATAGAGATGTTATGTCTGTGGTGCTGCTGAGGTGCCTTAAGGATTTAGACACCATGTTTAATCAACTTTTAGTTGTCTTTTCTTTCGACAACACAATAAGTGGAGAATAATAATAACGTCTTAAAATTCAAACATGCATACAATGTACTAACGAATTGCCTTGACCACGATCCTCTAATAATGTCAGAAGCTCCAACGTTCGGCACTCCCGTCGAAGGCGTTGGGAGGCAGACAATGGAAACTTGGCTTATTCAAAAGCACACAGTATGCACCTTTAACGACAATGTAAGCCTTCCACAACTTCAATGCATCCAACCACTAAATAATTACACCCCAGATCACTAACAATGCCCCCCCACCTCCCTCCACAGGTTGAAGACGTCCCTTCCATCCAATTCCCGCCGCTCTCCACCCCTCAACAACTCGGCCAAGAACAAGCGAGGCCAATATTACAGACAAAGACACTCAGACCAAGCTTGTAAAATTGTTTCACGATAATTATGGAACCTCCAAAACATTGATTCTACCGCATGAGATGCAATACATCGACACATCAACAGAGGGAAGAGTGTTCAAAAGTCAAATCAATAATCTCCAAAACATTCCAGATAATAGCCAAGTCTGGGTACAAGGATTCGTAGAAGAGATCCTCGGTAGTAGCATCAACATCAAAGACGCCACTGGATCCGTCGTTGTCCTAGTCTCTGCAAACTCCGCCACTAAACCAGGTTTTCAAGTCGCCGGTCTTCAGAGAGGCGACTACGTTCTCATTTCTGGCAAACTCGTCCACCGTCAACCATACTCTAGAATCAAAGCACTCAAGTTCCTCAATCTCACTTCTTTATCACAATCACCAGAAGAAGTAGCTGAAAGAGCAGAACTTTGGAAATACGAAGTTGAAGACGCCCAGCGTGCTTGCCAGTTGATACACAACACCCGTCAACAACAACAACAGCGATGATGCAGATGGTGAAATCTTTATTCTTCCCCCATCACCATCTATTCTATGCATTACCACTACTTCTACTGCTTTTTCTCATTAGCATACCTTGTTTACTCGCAAGCTCAGGAGATCAAGGCCTCGCCTTCAGACAATGCATGCATTACTGCACCTTGACAGGCTGTACTGACATTCAGCAAGATGATCAAGGCACCATCATCCACAAATCCAACTGCAGCTCACTCTGTGGAGGCAAAAGCTCCACCATAATCACAGATACCACTTCCATGGTGTTACAGTACTGGCAATGGGACTGTACATCTGATTGCAGCTACCTATGTATGTGGAAGTTGGAGGCAGTGAAGACGGGAGGGGTAGAAAAATATTATGGAAAGTGGCCATTTGTGAGATATATGGGAATGCAAGAGCCTGCTTCCGTCATATTCTCCATGCTAAACTTGGCAGTACATGCATATGCATTGATCAAATTATCAAAGAGACTCATCAAATCAAAAACATCATCACCGTCATTGAAGTCAAATGCAAAATCCTCTTCCTCCTCTCCATCATCACCATCACAATTTGCATCTTTATGGTTGCTCCACGTCACCGTCACCATCAACGCCTGGCTCTGGTCTGCAGTCTTCCACGGCAGAGACACGAAATTAACAGAACGACTGGATTACTTCTCAGCTGGAGCTCACATTGCCTTCAGCCTTTTCCTCTCCATCGTCCGCCTCACCGACCTCACCCACCCCCTCCTCCAGGCAGCTGTCGCATGTCCTATAGCCGTATACTACCTCCAGCATTGCCATAGAATGTTGACGGTATTGTTTGATTACGGAAGACATGTGAAATTATGTATTATCGCTGGTGGTGTGCAATCTATAGCTTGGCTAGTGTGGAGTGTATTCACTCCAAGAGGGAAGGTTCACCCGAGTAGGAAGGAGCTGCTTTGGTTTGTCGGGCTGGTGAATGTGGCCATGCTGTTGGAGGTCCTGGATTTTCCTCCTTTGTGGTATATATTTGATGCGCATGCTTTATGGCATGCTGCTACCATTCCTTTGGGGGTGGTGTGGTATAGATTTGTAGAGGCTGATATGTTTGGGGATAGTAGTAGCGGAGAAGGAGTGGCGGTGAGAAAGCAACGCAAGACATCTTGAAAATATCATTATTATTATCGTCTAGATACCTTCTAACGGTTAGGTAGGTAGGCAGGCAGGCAGGTATATAGCTTACAATACATCATGTAACAACGCAAACAACATAAAATTTCTCTCTCAAACACACTCTGACATGAGGACACTCAATATATCAAGAAATTTCTAGACATAAGAGATCTCTTATTCTTTATACTTGTCACTCTCTTCCTTGATACGCTGTCCAACATCCTTGCCAGCCTGAGCTGTCTTATCAGCAGCCTCAGCAGCCCCCTGTTTCATCTCTTCATACTTTGCCTTGGCCCCCTCCACTCCTCTCTCTGTCTTGTCGCCAGCACCTTGTTTCATCTCTTCATACTTTGCCTTGGCCCCCTCCACTCCCTTCTCTGTCTTGTCACCAGCATCTTGTTTCATCTCATCATACTTTGCCTTGGCCCCCTCCACTCCCTTCTCTGTCTTGTCTTTGGCAGACTGGTACCCCTGTTCGGTAGCTTCCTTGACTTCTTCGCCAGTTTCCTTCACGGACTCCTTCACCGACTCCGCGGTGTCAGACACCGTTTCTTTGATCTTCTCAGCTACCTCGGAAACCTTTTGCTTGGCGTCTTCGTAGTAATTTTTAGCTTTGTCAGTGATATTTTCGTCATCTCTGGTAGCAAATGTCTTGATGGGTTGACGAGAGCAGGAATATGAAGGAGGACGAAGACGGAGGATGCTGCTCACTGGTCTGGCAACCATCGATGGGATGTGCTTGGAAATGGAGGAAACAACGTTTCTATTCATCTTAATACTTTTCATTGATCGAATTTAACGAGATTTTTGTTAGGTTTAATATGAAATTCAGAGCAACATCTCTCTCCTTATAAGAGCAAGTGGGGGGTAGAAGCTGGTCAGCAGCTGCAGCTACCGTGTGCTGAGGGTGGACGGCTCTCCCAAGCACAGAAAAGGGGCCTGAAAACTATACAGCGATACGCATAAATTACCGAATTCAACCCATAGTACTATAACAATTTGGCTAATAAAAGACTACAAGAAGCGTAACGAAGGAAGTAACAAGTGAGTATGAAGGCTTACAGAAGAAGAGGAGCCATGGTGCTTCTTTGGAGCCTGGCTCTGCTTCTCCTTCTTGGAGCAACAGCAGCAGCACCATTGGTAAGCCTATCAATAATCCATCTCATCTCTGTTCCCATGCCATACTAACACTAACACTAACATTAACACTAACACTAATCTACCCTCCACAAACAAACACACACACACACACACACACACACAGGAGTCTGAGCAAAAAGCATCCAGCATCCTGGGCTATCTCAAGCATAAAGTAGGCTCAGTCGTAGGCACCGTCTCCTCTAGAGTAGGAAGTGAGTGGGGCAACGCCAAGGTCCAGGAAGCAGAGCTCCGCATCCCAGGTGATGGTGGAGAAATAGAATACATCAAGGTAACTGGTACAAATCAATCAGGTGAGCAAAGCAACGGCTCATCACCATCGATTGGAGGTAGAATGTGGTACTACCTGAGAGCTCCCTTTTCCTGGGTGTCCTCTAAAAGCAGAGGTGGCTACGATTACATGTACGAACAAGCAGCTGGTCTGACCAACGCTGCTGGTCAAACATGGGATCAAGCTCTAGAAGATGCAAGAAGCCGCTGGGAATCCACCAAGTCCAGCACTTCCCATACATTTAACGA
>Ga0209986_10000249_pt1 | contig 50740 bp, 43 predicted proteins | sample BlataG_FD_183168 | JGI IMG/M metagenome (GOLD analysis project Ga0209986, IMG submission 183168) | Deep subsurface microbial communities from Black Sea to uncover new lineages of life (NeLLi) - Black_00105 metaG (SPAdes) (version 2) | ecosystem: Environmental > Aquatic > Marine > Oceanic >... | reverse complement strand
CTCGTCAAAGCGGCTAATGGGTACATCGTGCCCGCGCTTGACCCGACCAATAGGCAGGGTAAACAATATAACAGCCGCGATTACACCTGCAGCTATTATTCCCAAGAGCACCAACTTCACAGTGAGGGAAAGTTGGGAAAACAGGAAGAGAGACATTGATATCACCATCGCCAAAACCAAGGCGATGCACGCCGCTCGACGCTCTCTCTCCCTGAGCGAGAGGTATGCAAAGGCGACCAGACCGAGGAACGCGATCAGGCCCAAGATAATAAGGAAGAAAGTTGGCGCGAGATCCATTGTAAGGGACTTTTCACTTGAACCCAGTGCTGCTCTAATGTTTTCCGGTCACCCCACAACTCTTAGGTAAAACGCCTCCGCTTCATTCATTACATTAGCGTAGGTCGCTTTTTCGGCGATCAAGCGCTCGTTTCGTTCCGCCGCCTGAGCACGCAAATCCGCATCGGCAAGAGCTCGGTTCACCGCCCGCGCCAGCGCGTCTGGATCGTCTGGGTCGAACAGCAACCCGTTGACGCCATCATCGATCCACTCACCAATCGACTCGAGGTCGCCAGCCACGGGGAAGCATCCGCAAGCCATCGCTTCCAACAGTGTATTGGGCGTGCCGTCGTGCTCGGTGGGCGAGACGGTCACCTGCGCCCGTTGGAATGTGGCTGCCATTTCAATCGGGGACAACATGGGGAGCAGATGCACAACTGCGCCGATCCCTAATTGCTCGATCCAGCGCTTCGCCTGCGCTTGATTGGCCATCGCGGGACAGATGAAGACCGTCCTAGGGTGCACTTTTAATATCCTCGGAATAGCCTTGAAGAAAGTATCGTTGCGTACATACGCCCTAAAGCCACGCGGATTGATTACGACCATTGCTTCAGGTGAGATACCACGCAGTACAGCCTTCAGCGGACCATCCAAAGCAGCCAGTTCCGGCGCGCCTGGATGGAAGATCTCCGGACGCACGCCGCCCCCACCGGGCAGAACTAACTTTGGCCGCTCTCGTGAAAAGCCCAGGTCGTAGGCAAGATGCAAGTCACGCTGGCAATCAACGTGTAAGCCGTCGGTACGCGCTAGAGCGCGCCGAGTGAGCAGTCCCATCCAAGGAGTAGACGGTGCATGCAACGTAAAATCGTTGCCCCATACGGAAATCAGCAGCGGCTCCGATAGGCAGGCTGCGGCTGCCACAATACCCTCAAAAGGAATTCGCATGGCATGCACCAGGTTGGGCTGAACCTCCTCAATCACCTTTCGCGCCTGTTCCGCGGCCCATGGAACCGTCAGCGGGCCAAGCCAGTGGCGCAGGAAGGTGCGCAGGCCTATCATCCTCGCACCTCCCATAGATGGACGACCCGTCGCAGATGCCGGGTGTAGTTCCCGGCCCGGCTCGCCACTACCCACTCGCAACCGCATCCCCACACCGCTAAACGCAACCGGAACAACAATCAGTGAGGACAATTCCAAATCTGGTTTACATGGGAACGTCGAAAGCAGGTGTACTTCATGACCAGCCTCGACGAAGTGCATAATCCAGTTCAACGCGATCGGGCTGCGACCGTCAGCAACGAACAGCAAACGCATCTCAACGTTCCCCGGCCGCGAGGTTTAAGGCTCTCACAAACACCTCCACCATGGCGTCGATGTTGAATCGCTCCTGCACCAGACGATGTGATTTCACCCCCATCTCTCGTAACTGTATCGGATTGGCAAGCGCCTCGCGTAGTGTCTCGCTTAGCGCGTTCACATCACCTGGTGGGACAAGCCAGCCATTACCTTCCGCCACAAGATCATTTTGAGTACCATCACCTTCAGCCACGATTACCGGCAGGCCGTGCCCCATGGCCTCCTGAACCGCAAGACCACCAGTTCCAGGCAACACGAACAGATCAGCACGAGCGAAGAACCATTCCAGGGCATGGCCGTGTTGCGCACCGGCAAAGCTGGCCCGGGGATAGACTTCCCTCGCCAAACTCTCCAACTCACTCCGCGCCGGTCCGTCGCCCACAACCCACAAGTCGGGCTGCTCCTCCAGCGAGGCGCAGGCTCGTAGCAGGAGGTCAACCCGCTTACGCGCCTGCAAACGGCCAACAAACAGCAATCTCGGTGGACGCTCGGCTAATGGGGGACGTTCTGGTAGCGACGGTGGGGGTGGGGAGACGGCGTTGGTCGCCACAAGTATACGTTCGGGTGGTACGCCAGCTGCCCGGTACTGCTCGGCACCCAGGTTACTATAAGCGAGCAGCACATCGAACCGGCGCAGAAATCCCCGCCGCGCCCACTTGCGCAGGCCAGCTAACGTTCCGCGGATGGGCTGCGCCCCTAACCCCCATCCCAACACCGGTCGATCACGGTCATGCATCCAGGCAATACCAAAGTTATTTACGAGGTAGCGCGGATTAGCCTCCAGGATTAAGGCCTCAGGATCCCAATCCCTCAGCCATTTCACCATACCTAGCTGTAGACAGAGGTAATACGAGCCGCGCAGAATATGCAGGTTGCGCGATGGAGCGTAGTGAGCCACTTCGAGATGATCCGTCCGCAGGATGGCCTCCTCCGGTCGTGGCCCACCAGCAAACACGCTTAATCCGCCCTCGCAAGCTTTGGCCAACCGGTCAAAAAACGGGGCGCGGTAGACTGGCAACAAGCGCTGCTGCAGCCCAACCCTTCCCGGGTACAAGCACTCTCCTCGCTTCTCTTCCATCATGCTCCTCCCTGCCGCCGCACCTTGTGTACCTTAACCTCCGTTGGCGCAGGTGGGCACCGGTTCTCCGTCGGGGAAGGTTGCCTGGCCTAATTCACCGCGAGTGGATTCTATATTGAATTCCAAAATCTCCCGTACCAGAGGATCTGCAATCATGAAATTCCCATCAACACCACCCAAGTCCAGCAGACGCTCAAGAAACAACACCTCTTGTTCATAAGCTTGACCGGGGCCTGTCTCAAGATATAGTCCATATTCCTCAAAGGTCATCCCCTGGGTGGCGGCATATTCCGGGGAACACTCTCCAGGCTGATTGAGATGTGCGGCTTCGTGCACTATCAACCCTGCAAGCCAGAGAACATCAGCCTGTCGGGGAGCATCTATGGTCGATCGATAAATGCTGAAACTCGAGGGATCGATGCGGATATCTCCGCGACCAGCGAGACCGGCAACCCATAATGGCAAATCGGTTCGTCGGATCGAGACCACCGGAGCAAACCTTCGAACTGCATCTTCAAGACCTAAATCGACCCAAATGAAAGCCTCCCATAGTGAAATGCGTCGCATCAGTTGGGTTCCCATAGCGAGATCTCAATACTTCAACTTAGCTTTATTAAACCAGAACGTAACTACTCGCCCTCCCGCAGGTTTAGATGTTATTTTTTTGACATAGAATCGCATCTCGACCGGATATTCAAACCAATAAATGCTCTCAGTCATAACCTGCGGGAGGGTAGGCTGAGTAGTCACACCAGAACACTGGAATATTTATAATTTGATCGGCACATTCACCTTGCAGGTAGGCATCCTGAGCGGAACTGACGCTCAGTCCCTCGGCGGAGCCTGCCCTGAACTCGTTGAAGGGCTCGGGACGAAGCGGAAGTGCAGTCGAATGGCACTCAGGATGCCCCCTCCCATCGACCTGCAGCGACTTCCCCATCACTTGGGCTTTAACAATGAACTAGATCCAGCCCAACGCCGTTAGATAACCAACCACCATCCGCTCAAGATCTAAGCAAGCTTCCGCCCGCGCCCGGGCGCCAGCCCTAAAGCGCGGCTGGTCACCTAAAACTTCTATGGCTGCCTGTACCAGACTTTCCATATCTGGCGGATCGAGTTTCCATGGGTCACCACCGTAAGGGGACAGTCGACCAGCATCCCCTTTAACCAATTCGGGCAAAGCGCCGGTCTCGAAGGCCACCACCGGCAGGCCGCAAGCCAGGGCTTCAATTACCGCGTTGGGGCAGGCGGCGTTCAGATCGGCGGAGTAGAGTAAGTGCGCTGAGCGATCGATCTCAGGGATGCGATCACGCGGGACCACACCTACCCAGCGAAGCAGCACCTCCGTCGAGCGCTCAATCCGTTCACGTAAAGCAGGGGCTACTCGCCCTACCACCATCAGTTCCACCGATTGCCCAACCTCACCTGCCAACCTCTCCGCAAATCCCACGGCATGTTCGACACCTATCTCGTAACCACCTCCCAGGATGCCTTCGATCATGAGCAGTCGGTAGCGATCGCTGGGCCGTTGGCCCGACCCGGCAGGAGTGTAATCCTCCAAATCGACCCCGTTGAGTACTACACAAGCAGGCACCGGGGTGGGACCATATACACGCTCCCACCACGCACGGGCGAATTGACTCTGATATACCACTCCATCCGCTAATCGCGCTCTGATCGTCGCTAGCAACCAGTTCCCCCGCTCAGCACGTAGAAAGTGTCGCAGGCCAGTGCGGCGCTGGCGATGCAGCCAGTTCATTCCATTCAGGCGTTGCAATATGGAAATGCCGCGCATACGAGCACGCCACAACCCCATCAACTGACGAGTGCCCCCAATGACTAGTACGGCATCGTAGGGAATGTCTTGTAGGTCGTGACAGACCTCCACCCCTAAAGATGCCAATCCCTTAACAAGTTGGAGTTGAAAGGAGGCTGGGCCGCCCTCGCCGGATATACGCGGCAGAACACAGAGCTTCTTAGAAGATAGCAGTGTTTTCATTCCCCACCGACTTGCTGACCAACCAATTCCGCTGGCACGCCGACCCAGATATCGACCTCGCCTGAAGGCTGCAGCAGGATGGCGTTCGTCCCCACTACCACCCAATGCCCAGCCAGCAGAACATTATCTGCTCTCAGGGTTCTAATCATTGGTGAGAGGACGATATTGTCCTTGACGACGATTTCCCCGAATATGGATCCCTCTAACGGGCGACGGACATCGGCCCGGCTGATGGTAACACCAGGGTAGATCTTCACCCACTGGCCGATTATTGTCTTTGGATTAATCACCACCCCGAATCCTCCGTGTACAAGAAGGAAGTCCCCCCGATATCGACTGAGCGTGGAATTTCAACCTCTTACTTATCCTTGCCACTCCAACAACGCCTGAACGATGCGCTCAGAGGCATGACCATCGCCAAATGGGTTTATAGCCCGCGCCATCCCAGTGTATACCCCCTCATCGTCCAGCAAGCGGCTAGTTTCAACTACGATCCTTTCAGGATCAGTGCCGACCAGGCGGGCCGTACCCGCCTCTACCGCCTCCGGTCGTTCGGTCAACCTGCGCATCACCAGCACCGGGACCCCAAACGCTGGCGCCTCCTCCTGGATACCACCCGAGTCGGTCAACACGAGATAAGCCCGCTTCATTAAATGAACCATCGGCAGGTAGTCCAGGGGCTCCAACAGGGTAATATTCGGGATTCCACCCAAAGCTCGGTGCGCTGGATGGTGCACGTTGGGGTTGAGGTGCACAGGGTAGACAAAGTGGACTTGCTCGGCGTAGTTTTCAGCAACACAGCGTATAGCCGAGAAAATGTCCGCCAACGGTTGACCGAAGTTTTCGCGTCGGTGAGCGGTCACCAGAATCACTCTGCGATGCCACGGTATGTCCGCCAGTGGCCCACTCTCGAATTCGTAGGGACGAGCGGCAATGGTTTGTAGAGCATCGATCACCGGATTGCCGGTGACTATCACCCGCTCAGACGGCACTCCTTCATGCATAAGGTTCTCTCGAGCCTGAGTCGTGGGTGCGAAGTGAAGGTCAGCGATGGCGCCGGCAATACGGCGATTGACCTCTTCAGGGAACGGTTGCCACTTGTCGCCGGTGCGTAATCCAGCCTCGACATGGCCCACCCGCATCCGATGGTAGTAAGCCAACAAGGCAGCCGCCATCACCGTGGTCGTGTCGCCCTGGACCAGCACCCAATCAGGTTGTGCATCTTGCAGCACCGGGTCAAGGTCGGTGAACAGAGCCGCAGTTAGCTCAGACAATGCCTGATCCGGTCGCATGATGTCAAGATCATAGTCAGGCTTAATATTAAAAAGGTCGAGCACCTGATCGAGCATCTGGCGGTGTTGCGCGGTGACACACACTGAAGACTCAACCCCTGATGTGGCCACCAGGCGTTCTACCACCGGCGCCATTTTTATCGCCTCGGGGCGGGTGCCAAAAATCGACAAAACCCGCAGTTGGCGCTTAGGCATTACTACCTCCAACACCCAAGACATGTAGTTCGAAACCAGCCTCGCTCCAGGCTGCTCGATCCCATACACCGCGGGTGTCAATCGCCACCCGACCGGGCATTACCGCCGCCACCTGCTGCGGATCAAGCTCTCGAAAAACCCGGTGATCAACGAGCAAAACCACCGCCTCGGCATCCTCCAGAGTCGCCTCGAGGGTAGGAGCAGGTTCTGCTCCTGGCGCGCTGACCGTCGGAGCAAACGGCTCGTAGGTACTGACGCTGGCCCCTTTACCGGCCATAATCCCGGCGACCTTTATTGCCGGACTTTCCCGTAGGTCGTCCACATCCGACTTGTATGCCAGCCCCAGAACGGCAATACGCCGTCCATTCAACTCACCAAGAGCACTCGATACCAGACGAGCTACATGTGCTGGTTGACCATCGTTGATCCGCCGAGCTTGCTGGATGAGCGGTGTCAAATCAGGCGCCGCCTCGACCAGGAACCATGGATCAATACCGATGCAGTGACCGCCCACACCCGGCCCGGGCTTTAAAATGTCAACCCTCGGGTGGCGATTAGCCAGGGCAATCACTTGCCAGATGTCAACCCCAAAACGCTCTGCCAGGTGGGCAAACTCATTGGCAACGCTGATGTTGATGTCGCGATAGGTATTCTCCATCAACTTGACCATCTCAGCCGAGGTAGCGTCGGTGAGCAGGATTTCCCCGCGCACGAAAATGGCGTACAGATCCCGTCCGGCCTTGGCTGAGGCCTGATCAACTCCACCGATCACCCGGGCATTATCGATCAACTCGCGCAATATCTGCCCCGGAAGCACGCGCTCTGGTGAATAAGCCAGGTGGAAGTCGGGGCCGGCGCGTAGGCCGGAACGCTCAAGGATGGGCGCCACTACATCCAGCGTGGTGCGCGGAGGAGATGTCGACTCGAGCACCACCAGATTCCCCGGTTGGAGGAACGGAATAATAGATTCGGAGGCAGAGATGACATAACTCAGATCTGCCTTCTTGCCATCCTCATCCACAAGGGGGGTGGGGACGGCGATTATGAAGGCGTCAGCCCTCTCGGGCAATTCACTGACCCGCAGATTACCGGAATGGAAAGCCGCCTGCACCAACGTTCGCAGACCTGGTTCGTGGATGTGAACCTCACCGTTGCGCAGAATATCTACTACGCGCCGATCTACGTCAACTCCAATTACATGCAGTCCATGGGTAGCGAAGGTGCTGGCTGTGGGCAGACCAATGTAGCCCAGACCTAGAACACATAGGGTCTCAAAATCCACACGACCTCCTCGTCTCGAGGCTCATATTATCGCATAAACTTGCCGCTGGCTCGAGGTCAGATTGTGGGGTCTTGTCATATAAAATTTATGTCAACAGGAATTGACCCCTATTGGATATCTTCACCAACTGACGCCAGTTTGAATCCAAAGCAAGTAAGCCTATAATTCCGGGCAGTACACTTTCATCCCCCAGGAGGTCACTGTGAATAGTAGAGACCGCGTCTTGTTCAGCCCAGTCATGCTGCGTACCCTGGCTCTGCCAGCGCTGACTGTTGTTCTTGGCCTGCAGATCTTTCGGGTGTTCTTCCCCAGTCTGGCTTGGTACCTGAAGGACACGGTAGGCGTGGGGACGATTACACTTGCCGGCTACGCTTTCGTTCCATTCCTGGTCGGTTTACTGGCCGCCATCCTGCATCGCCTGTCCGGCCCACGTCTTGCATTATGGTTGACCGCCGGCGGACTCGCTCTCGTTCGCTTAGTGGAGCAGGTCGTCACGCACCCAGCCGTCGATCTGTGGCTGAGCATAGCCGGCTCTATTTTATTCCTGCTCTTCTTGCCAATTATCGTAGGACAAATTCGCGCTCTGGGAAAAAACACCGCTGCGCCCCGCTGGGGTTACGGATTGATATTAGGCATAGCGCTCGATAGCGCCATCCGTGGCGTTGCCGGTACACTCGATTTGAGTTGGATCCCCGGTTTTCTCCCCTTGATCGTCGTCGCCGCCATGGCCGGTCTCGTCCTGTGGCTGCTGTGGCTTGAACCGTTCCCCACCTCGGAAGCGATTCCTGGTGTCAGTTGGCGAGAAGCACTCCCCATGCTGGCGCTAGGCCCCTATTTATTGATCCAGGCTTTGATCTTCCAGAATCAGGGGTGGATTTCGGAAGTCGGCGGGTTATCTCCTTCCTCAGCGTTCCTGGTACTGATGCTGGGCAACTTGCTTTCTGTCGCCGGCTTGGCCTGGGGCTTCGCCCGTCCACGTATATTCAATCCTCTGCTGGCGCTGGTGGTTGCAATATATCTAGGGTTTGCCACGGCCACCGCCGACCAACCTGGGACCACCTTTCTCGTCACTGTGCTGGTTAGTCAATTGCTCATGGGTTGGGGCTGGGCACTACTAGCAAGCACGCTCGCACCCGCCTCTCGACCCGGTTTGGGACGGACGACGGTCGTAATTGGCTTGAGCATGATTCTGTTTTTGCTGTTGGCCTTCATTTACTATATTTCACTCGACATAGCCATTCCAATCCCCCGAACAGCCATCCCGCCTGCAGGGGCGGCCATCTTAGGATTAGCCATCCTCTACGCCTCGACGCGGGTGCGGAGGCTATCTCTGCCTAGCTCGAGGGACACGACTGCCCTGATCGCGGCTATCGCTTTGACCTCGATATCTCTGCTCTATTGGATCGCAACCGAAGCATTTCCGCGTGTTGAGGGTGAGATCACCCCGTCGCTTCCAGTGCGGGTGATGACCTACAACATCCATTCAGCATTCGCAAGCGATGGCCGGCAGGACCCAGAGGCGATCGCCCGCGTCATCGAAGCCAGCGGCGCTGATATCATCTCTCTACAAGAGGTTTCTCGCGGTTGGCTGATCGACGGCTCAACCGACCTCACAACGTGGTTTGCTCGCCGGCTCGGCATGCAGGTCTTGTTCAAAGGCACCACCGGTCCGATGTGGGGCAACGCCATATGTACCCGCTACCCAGTCCTCGAACATGGCTCGGGATCCCTTCCGCTAGCCGGCAGTCTGCTGGCTCGTGGCTACCTGTGGGCCAAGATCGATGTCGGCGATCGAGAACCGCTCCTGGTCATCGCCACTCACCTGCACCATGTCGAAGCCGAGAACTATGTACGCCTGGAGCAGGTGCCGGTTGTGCTTGCGTTCTGGGATCAAGCTCCTTACAGCCTGATCATGGGCGACATGAATTCCGAACCCGGCTATCCCGAGATGGATTTGATCGCCCAGGCTGGGCTGGTCGACTCCTGGGTTGAAGCCGGGGCAGGCAAAGGGCTTTCATGGCCCGCCATCGACCCCTTCGAGCGTATCGATTGGATCTGGCACACACCAGACCTTACAGCCTTGGAGGCTGAGATCATCCAAAGCACAGCCTCCGACCACCTTCCCCTGGTGGTTACACTCGACGCAGCTCATTAGCGATACAAGCGAACCTCTTGTAAGCTTTTAGCTCGTGGGAATCTGAACAAGCCCTTGCCAGAAAGAGGAGGGCACCGGCGAAAATGATGAGTCCTTTGACCACATCGTTGACAGCTTTCACAGATAGGTGGAACACCTACATGTTATCAGCACATCACCCGCCGGCACCCAGACGGTCGAAGCGCAAAAACGGACGGCGACCGATATTACCGCTAAAATCCTGGCCGCGCTGCGCGGGGAACCGCTGCGTTGGTGCGCAACCAAAATAAAAAAGAAGGAGATCCAATGTCCGATAAGTATCAGCAACTCCGGGAATTGTTAGGCGAAATATTTGATTTGGAGGCGGCATCTGCTGTGCTGCATTGGGATCAGCGCACCTATATGCCCCCGGGAGGTAATTCGGTTCGGGCTTTACAGCTCGCCACCCTCGAACGACTAGCACACGAGAAATTCACCAGCGATGAGTTGGGCGCCACGCTTGTAGCGGCCAAAGCAGAGGTCTCCAGCCTCGATCCAGACTCGGACGAAGTGCGTGTAGTGCAGAAGGTGGAGCGCGACTTTGACCGAAAGCGCAAGGTACCCACTGAATGGGTGAGCGAATTTTTTCGCATCACCGCTCTCGCCGAGCATGCCTGGGTTAAGGCACGGGCTAATGCCGATTTCGCCCAGTTCCAGCCACATCTAGAGGAGGTTGTCGAGTTACGGCGGCAATACATCGAATTCTTCGCTCCCTACGACCACCCCTATGATCCCCTGCTTGACTATTTCGAGCCGGGGATGAAAACCTCCAAGGTTAAAGCCGTTTTTGATGAGTTACGCCCCCGACAGGTCGATCTGGTACAGGACATCGCTGAGCGCGGCACTCCGGTTGACGACTCCATGCTCCACCAACCTTTCGATGAAGGCAAACAATGGGACTTCGGCATCGAGGTGGTCAAGGCCCTGGGCTTCGATTTCGAGCGAGGACGCCAAGACAAGACTATTCACCCTTTCACGATTGGTTTCGGGGTCGACGACGTGCGCATCACCACCCGCTTTGATCCAAACTACCTCGGAACGGCGCTCTTCGGAAGCATGCATGAAGCCGGGCACGCCATGTACGGTCAGGGGGTCAGCCCCAACCTCGACCGGACAAATCTCATTGAGGGTGCATCCCTAGGGATCCATGAATCTCAGTCCAGGATGATGGAAAACCTTGTCGGTCGCAGCCGGCCCTTCTGGGTGGCCTTCTATCCGCGGTTGCAGGAGGTCTTCCCCAGTCAGTTGGGTGAAGTCGACCTAGAATCCTTTTACCGTGCGATCAATAAGGTAGAACGTTCCCTCATCCGGGTTGAGGCCGATGAGGCGACCTACAACCTGCACATCATGCTGCGCTTCGAAATTGAGACTACACTGATGGAAGGTAAAATATCGGTTGGCGAATTGCCCGAAATTTGGAATAGTAAGATGGAGGAATATTTAGGAATCCTACCTCCCGATGACGCCAAAGGCGTTCTTCAAGATGTCCACTGGTCATCTGGCTACATCGGATACTTTCCAACCTACGCCTTGGGCAATCTAATGGCTTCCCAGTTGTGGGTCAAGATCGAAGAAGATATCCCGAACCTATCCCGTCAGATTGAACGTGGTGAATTAGGTGACCTACTGGCATGGTTGCGAGAGAACATCCACCAACATGGAGCCAAATTCGAGCCAATGGAACTGCTCCAGCGCGTCACCGGAAGCGGCCTGTCCGCAGAGCCATACATGCGGTACTTGCGCAGCAAGTACACCGACATCTACAAGTTGTCCTGAGTACCTTGGTAGTCAACCGAACTTGCGCAAGCCCATCAACCTAGACATACTAGACGGCGTCATTGCCGAGACGCAAGCCATGTCTAGAACGAGCCAACCCTCGATTGTCGTCGGAGAGCACGCCTCCTTTTACCGAAGAGGCTCTCCCCGCGCTTTCAGGGGCTGGCCGATGATCCGTAAATGGGTTGGATTACTTCTCTTAGTGACCATCTCAGCGGCCTGCAGCACACCCACCGTATCACTAGTAGAGCCATCCACCGCGCCGTCGAAACCCACGGTGTCCTCGCCGACCCCTTCGGCCACTCCCGACTCCCCCGCGACGCCAGCCCCTCTGACGGCGGCCACACCGGCCATCGTGATCGAATCATCACAAATTCCCCCCACCGCCACCCTCTTGAGCCCCGTTGTTCCACTTCCAACTGAGCAACTGAAGATCTTCTCTCCCGGACCCGCCTCCCAGGTAACCAACCCATTCCGGGTTGCGGGCTGGGGTGGACCCAGCTACAGGGATCGGGTCAAGCTGAGGTTGCTTGGCGAGAATGGGCGTGTACTTGCCCAGGGCACCGCCTGGCTGCACGTTTTGCCGGAGGTGGAAAACAGCGGACGCTTCTACCTTGACAAAGTCCCTTTCGACATCTCTCTCGTGGCCGAAGCCGCTCGACTGGAAGCCAGCATGTACGGCTACCGAGACGGGCAACTTAGTCATCTTAATACCGTCAACTTGACCCTGCTATCAGTTGGAAGTTCACTGATCCATCCGGCGATCGACGGACCGGAGAAGTTGGCCATCTTCTATCCGCGCCAGGAGGCCATAATTGAAGGTGGGCAGGTCACCGTTTATGGAGCCGGATGGGTGGATTCTGATCTGCCGCTGACAGTCGAGGTGCTAGACCGCAATGGAGAGGTTTTAGGATCTTCCCAGGTATATCTTGACGCACCAGCCATCGGTCAGCTGGGCACCTTCCTGGTTGATGTCCCATACCAGATCACTTTCCCCCAATGGGGCCGGATCGGCGTATCTGAACATAGCGCCGACATCCCAGGGCTGATCCACTACTCTAGCGTGGAAGTCTGGCTGAAGCCCTGACCATAAGGACGGGGCTGTCTAAAAGGCCTATCGAGCAAAGACTGTAGGGGCGGACCATCGTGTCCGCCTATTGCAAACCATATTTGGACCGACACTTTGGTCGGCCCCTACATGGCGAATTTCTTGATCGCGGCTACCCTTTCGGGTGCAGCACGCGACCGAAACTAGCCTTCTCATACGTCTTCACATCCTAATACAACCCGATGCAACCGCCTTGCGACCCTCCAACGACATGGAAAGTGGAACCCTCGTCACATATACCGGTCCTCTTCTCGCGGTTGACCTTTTTTCAGTGGAGTAAGTGATATAATTCCGCCCTCAAAGAGGGACCAGATGCGCAGGTCGCGCGCCCTGCTTAAACGAACATCTGACTTGCTGACTCTAGCTACGAGAGCACTGCTAGCACTCTTCAGCGCCGGGTTGGCTTTACTCGTCAGCATGGGGATTTTCTTGCTCGGCACGCGCCTGTTCTACGCCGAACGAGCGCTGCCAGGGGTACATGCCGCCGGGGTCAGTTTGGACGGATTGACACGCGATGAAATCGAGACTGTCTTAGGGCAAGCGCTAACTTACCCCCAGACTGGGTTGATCGCACTACAGGATGGCGACCAGCTGTGGACCACCCGCCCCGAAGAACTTGGGGTCATAATCGATCTCCCCGCCATGGCGCTTCAGGCGATAGCAATCGGCCGTCAAGGGAGCCTCATTGAGCGTCTTCAACAACAAATAGACGCCTGGTACCTCGGACACCCGATCTCCCCGATCGTCATCTTCGATCAAGTGGTGGGAGGATTCTACTTACAAGGACTAGCACAGGGGATCGACCGCCCAACCCTGGAGGCCTCACTAGCCCTGAACGGGACCGAGGTCGAGATGCGACCCGGTCAAATCGGCCGGCAATTGGAGATCCAGGCCAACCTTGAGGCGCTCGCCACTCCGATCTCCCGCCTTCACGATGCTGATATTGCGCTGGTGATCAATGAGACCCCGCCACAGGTGCTCGACGCCTCCGAACAGGCGGAAACCGCCCGCGAGATACTGCGTCTGCCGCTCACCCTAACCGTTGAAGACGCTGGGCCATGGGTCATCGATCCCCCTGAACTGGCGAGCATGCTGCGCTTCGACCTGGCAGAGGATGCCGGGGATATCCATTACCAGGTCACGCTTGATCCCCAAGCCCTGACCGCCATCCTCGAGCCCCTGGCTCTTGAATTAGAGCGCCAGGCAAAAAATTCCCGATTCTATTTCGACGACGACACCGGCGAACTGGTATTGATCGATGGAGCAGTTATCGGCCGATCGCTAGACATTCCGGCCACGATTGAGGCAATCAATACCGGCCTTACCGGCGGGCAACATCAGATCTCGCTCGCATTCGAGATTACTGAGCCGATTGTAGGCGACGAGGCCACGGCGGCAGAATTGAGTATCAGCCAGCCGGTGAGCGTGGTTTCGACCTATTTCTCCGGTTCCAGCGCCGGGCGAATACATAACATCAAGATCGCCTCAAGCGCCTTCCACGGCCTGTTGGTCGCCCCTGGCGAGACGCTCTCCATGGCCGAGGTGCTGGGTGACATTAGCCTGGATACGGGCTATGCTGAAGCCCTGATCATCTATGGCAACCGGACGATCAAAGGAGTTGGGGGTGGGGTGTGCCAAGTCAGTACCACCCTTTTCCGCGCCATATTCTTTGGCGGCTACCCGATCGTTGAGCGCCATTCCCACGCCTATCGGGTGGGCTACTATGAAGCAGGTCCTGGCTCTCCAGGACCCGGCCTCGACGCGGCAGTCTTCGTGCCTTTAGTGGATTTAAGATTCACTAACGACAGCCCCTACTGGCTGCTGTTGGAGACCTACACTTACGGCAGCAACAACCAGTTGCAATGGAAGTTTTACTCGACCTCAGACGGCCGTCAGGTAGAGTGGAGCACAGACATACTCAGCGAGACCGAGGCTCCTGAACCTCTGTACCGGGAAAACCCCGACCTGCCCAAAGGTGAAATCAATCAGGTCGATTACCAAGCCGATGGCATGGACGTGATCGTCTACCGCACCGTCACCCGCGAAGGCGAGGTAATCCACCAGGACACAATCAAGACCCACTATCTTCCATGGCGGGCGATCTACGAATATGGTCCAGGAACTGAATTGCCCCCGGGGGTAAAAACGGAGTAGAAGTGGTCAACGCATCTTGATCCACTACGTCGCGCAATGAGCAGCGTCGATAACTCGCACATGGTAAAATCATTACGTCAAGGAGAGAACCATGATCAGTGAAGACCTACTTGAGATCTTGCGTTGTCCAGCATGCGTGCGCGAGAAGGAAGGATTGCTGACGGTGGTCAAGGACACCTGGCTTGTGTGCCAGGAACCGGACTGTGGTCGCAAATACCCTATCAAGGATGACATCCCGGTAATGCTCATCGATGAGGGTGATAAGTGGGTCTCGGTTGCCGTTGAGGATTTGCCGGTTCCCCCACCGGAAGATTAATCCCCTGGTGGCCGATCTCCAATTCATGCTCAACCAACTGATCTCAGGCGATGACGCCCGGGCGGAGGCGGTTGTTCCAGGTTTGGCTCAAATGGGAGCAGCTGCCCTCGACCCGTTGCTCGCCATGCTCGACTCCCCAAGATCTGACCAACGCTGGTGGGCGACCCGAGCCCTAGCAGCCCTTATCCAACCTGAGGCGCGCGATGGTTTGCGCCGATCCCTCAAAGACCGCGACCCCGCTGTCCGCCAATGCGCCGCCCTTGGTCTTCGCCAACGCCCCACCCAATCCGCCATCTCGGAGTTGATCGACGCCCTGCACGACCCCGATCGCCTGTTCGCCCGTCTGGCCGCTGACGCGTTGGTAGCCATTGGTCCAGTAGCTATTTCTTCGCTGATTTCGGTCATGGAATCACCGGACCCTGCTGCGCGCATTGAAGCCATCCGAGCGCTGGCGGCAATCGAGGACCCCCAGGCTATTCACCCACTCTATGCCGCGCTGGATGATCCCTCACAAATGGTCGGTTATTGGGCAGAACAAGGCTTGAACCGCCTGGGTGTCGGGATGGTCTACTTCAAACCCTAGCAGGCCTAACCCATGACCACCCATACTACCCATACCACGACCATCCCCAACCCTAAAACCAGCTTAATCCCAAAGGACGCTCCACACCCAAGCCCCATGCCAAGCATCGCTTGGGCCGCTTTGTTCACGTCCTGAAGACGGACATATTCAGCCAGGTAAGTGCCCAAAAGTAAACCGATAACGCCCCCAACCGGGCCAGAAAGAAGCAACGCTACCAGGCCCAGGGCAAGGCCGGCGAATATTGCCCTAATCGACGCCCCACCCATCCTTGCCCCGGTCCCACTGACCCATAACTCAGTAAACAATCCCGCCAAACCAAGAAGCGAGATCAATCCAAACAGCCAAATTCCTCTCTCACCCCAACCCACGTACAATCCATAACCCAACGCCGCGCCCCAAATCAGCACGACGTCCGGGAACCCAGGCACGATGGCCCCCATCAACCCAATGAACATCACCAAGCCAACAATGATCGTCACCGCAATATCAAACATCGACCACTTCCGCTTTGATCAATTCCACGCCGCCCATCCATGGTCGTAAAACCTCGGGCACCGCCACGCTGCCGTCAGCTTGTTGGTAATTTTCGAGAATGGCGATTACCGTTCGCGGCAGGGCTAACCCAGACCCATTCAAGGTGTGGACATGTTCCGCTTTGGCGCCCGGCTCAGGACGATAGCGAACCTCGGTCCGCCTGGCCTGGAAATCCTCACAATTGGAGCATGAACTGACTTCCAACCACTCCCCACAGCCAGGCGCCCACATCTCTACATCATACTTCTTAGCGGCCGTGAAACCTAAATCCCCAGTCACCATTTCGGCCACCCGATGGGGGATGTTCAGCGCTCTACAGATGTCCTCAGCATCGTCTACCAGTTGCTCAAATTCCTCATAGGACTCATCTGGCTTGGTAAATTTATACATCTCCACCTTGTCGAACTGGTGTCCGCGCTTGATCCCTCTCACATCTCGGCCGGCCGAAAATTTCTCGCGCCGGAAACACGGCGTGTAGGCCACGTAGTTCTTCGGCAACTCGCTCGCTTCTAGGATCTCATCCCGATGCAAGTTGGTTAGTGGAATCTCTGCCGTACCGACAAGCCAGAGGTCGTCCTCGACATCATGGTAGATATTGCCAATGAACTTAGGCAACTGGCCTGCTCCCCACATGCACTCCTCCTTGACGATGAAGGGTAGATATACCTCGGTGTAGCCGTGCTTTTCGACATGGAAGTCTAGCATCCACTGGATCAACGCCCGTTGCAGTCGCGATCCTAATCCCAACATCACGTAGAATCGGCTCCCCGACAACTTGACCCCCCGCTCGAAGTCGAGTATCCCCAATCTGGGACCTAGCTCCCAGTGAGGCAGCGGCTTAAAGCCAAAATCCCCTTCTGTTTTGGGCTCACCCTCCTGGCGAATGACCACGTTTTCGTTTTCATCAACGCCCACCGGCACACTCGAATGTGGGAGGTTGGGCACAAGGTACAGGGCTTGTCGAAGCCGATGGCTGACGTCGCGCAGCCTATCTTCAAGGTCTGAAATCCGCTCACCAACGGCACGCATCTCGTCGATAAGCGGCTGGCGTTGATCCAGATCCTGCATCTTACCAATTTGCTTCGAAGCGACTTTGCGCTTATGGCGGAGCGCCTCCAACTCTTGCAGGATGTCCCGCCGATCGGCATCCAATTCAAGGATCTCGTCAATAGGCGCCTCAGCATGCAACTTCCGTAGGGCTTCCTTCACCTCATCCGGGTGTTGGCGAATATACCGTAAGTCGATCATGGCATGCCTCCAGCTATTAAGATCGCCCCCTCATCTGCAGGACGAGGAGGCGATCGTGGTGCCACCTGCTTTCGCCGCTCCCCATCGGAGCGGCCTCTTAGCGCTATAACGGGCGAACCCGGCCTCCCTTACGGCAGTTTTATGCCCCTTCGAGGGCGACGGGCCCCGCATTGGAGCCGGCGGAGAGGATTCCCCCCGCTCCCTCACCGTCTCTCACCAGCCGGCGGCTCTCTGAAAGAAGGAGGTTGGGGTAGTATGCTCCGCGCACGCCTTTCATTGGCACATACACCGTGCCCCTAAATTGTGGTTTTGATTATATGGGCTGAGCCGGCGAAGTCAAGCTTAATTAGCACCCAGTTCCCCAAGAGCTTGAGGCTCGCGGAGAGCTTCAGTTGGAATGGACGGGGCTAAAACGAAGATATTCCACTGCGCACAGCAACAATCTGCGCCATAACCGCCAGAGCAATCTCCGCCGGCGTTCTGGCGCCAATGTCCAGGCCAATCGGTCCGTGCAGACGGTTGAGGTCCGCCTCAGACAGACCCCCAGCAAGCAGCCGCTGGCGTCGAAGCTCCTGCGTCTTGCGACTGCCGAGCGCACCCACGTAGAACACAGGACTCTGCAGAGCGATCTTCAGCGCCGGGTCATCCACTTTGGGATCGTGGGTCAACGTCGAGACAGCGGTCGTGCTTGTCAGTCCGACTTCCGCAAACGCCTTCTCCGGCCATTCTTGGATCAACCGATCGACATTCGGGAATCTTACTTTGCTAGCAAACGCTCGGCGCGGGTCAACAATCACGGTGCGGTAGCCAAGCAGGCCAGCGATCTGAGTAAGCTTCATGGCAATGTGCACCCCCCCGACAGCAATTAAGGTCGGCGGAGGCTGGATCAATTCAAGAAAAACCTCGATAGCATCTTCCGTCTTTGACTCCCCTTCTGTCGCTCCTTCAACACCACGAGAGCCGATAGTAAGCCGGCAGGACGCTCCTGCTACCAGCACACCCCGGGCTTCTTCAGCTGCCTCCAACTCCCATTCCTCACCGGACTCCACCACCACCTTTCCGTCATCGAACAGTAAAAATTGGTGGCCTTTCAGATCCGCCGGACCCCTCACACACGTCACCACTACCAATGTGCGTTCTGCAATCAGCGCAGATCGCAAATAGTCATACAAAGCTCGATCAAGCGGCTGGACAAACACCTCAATCGTACCCCCGCATGCCAACCCAACCTCCCAGGCGCGGTCATCTGCCACACCAAAATGAAGCAACTGCGGTTGACGTGTTTCTAGCACCTCGACGCCCGTCTCAACCACCGCGCCCTCCACACAACCTCCGCTTACAGACCCCGCGAACATGCCGTCGGGGGTTATCGCCATCTTGGCTCCCACACCACGCGGCGCCGAGCCCCACGTTTGCACCACAGTCGCCAGGGCCACGTCCTTTTCGCCCATAAGCCACCGGTCAATATCGGGGATTATGTCTTGCATGATTCCTCCAAAGGAGTGGGGGTCCATAATCGCGGGGCGCAACGACGGAATATTTCTGGCATATCGGTCTTGACAGAACTTCCCCCAAGCCCTAGGCTCACGATAAGCTCGGGCCAAATCAACACTAGACACTCCATATATGTCGGTCGCGTTCTACAGCAACCCGCAGGATTCACCTAGCGAACCAATATCAATGCCAGCAGAGAGCTGATACCCACAGTCAGGATCAACCAATCAAATGCTCCTATCTCTAAGAGAATAATGCGACTTCTATCAGGAGAAAAGGCCCGAACCTCTGCGGAAAGCACTACCTCATCCGCGCGACACAAAGCATTGCCTATAATATTAACCAGCAGCAACCGAAGTCCACGCCATCGCTGCCGACGTAGCCCTCCTTTCATCCGCAAGCTGCGCCACGCGTTCAAACTCGACTGCCGTAGAAAAGGTAGTAGATTCACCGCCACACCCATCGAGAAACCGAGGCCCTCCAATCCAAAGCGCTCCAGCAATCCAGCCACCTCCGCAATATCCACAGAATTGGAGAAGCCCTCCACGGCCACCAATACCACCACGGCGCGCAGAACCATCTGTAGCCCAATCATTAGACCTTCAGACGATACCGCTAATCCCCACAAATTCCAATCAGGCTCGCCCACCCAGAAAAGATTAGCAACGATCAGGAACCCAAACAGCAGCATCCATCGTCGTCGAAATGGCACCCGTAGGGCTGCCGGGTGGAATAACACGGCAACGCCCAACCAGGTGCCCACTGCGAGGGGTATCCAATTAGGGGGCGCAATCAGGAGCAGAATTATCGACCAAAAGAAGACCACGAGTCGACCAACAGTCCCAACAAGCCGTCTCACTGGTTCCGCCGATCTTCCCTCGGTGCTCATCTCTCAGGTCTACCCAGCCTGGCGTATACGCTGCGCCCTACGCTCCAGGCCAACAACCCCGCGGCAGCACCAATGCCTAAGCGCAAACCTATCAAGGCCAAGATCAGCCATAGTACAGCCGAAGGGTCTATTCCGAGCACCTGGGATCCCTGATCGAGGGTTCGCAACCACACGGTGAGTATCCCACTTCCCATGATCAACCCGTGCATTACAAACGGATGAACGAAAGTCCACAGCACGCCAATCGCTCCAGCCATGGTAAACGCGCCTTGGGAGGGTTTTCTCAAAGCGCTCAATACCACCTCGGCCAAGAGTGCTTCAATGACAATCCCCAACAATGGCCAAATAACCACCCCTCCCAGGCTGAACAATTTGAGCAGTGCGGCGATAATACCGATGAAAAGCGTTGCTCCTGGCCGGCATACGAACAGACGGCCAATCATGGCAATCGCCAGACCTATCGCCGTCAGGATAACCCCGGCCATGGGTACTTTCATTACATGGAGAATGGAACCGAAGGCCAACTCGACCGCCCCCCACAGAGCGCCAAATACACCAAGGGTAACCAGTTCGCGTGTGTTAAATTTCATCGCCAAGCCTCCCTCGCCTCCACATGGGCATAAGCCTTTTCCTCTTCACTTCGCCTAAACCGACCCTCTAAAGCGATCTTGCCTTCTTCCATCACCAGAACACGCTGAGCATACCGGCACACGAGTTTGTAGTCATGGGTAATGAGCAATATCGTAGTCCCCTTCTGGCTGAGTGTTGTCAGGAAGTCCATCAACCGCTGCAGATGCCCCCAGTCCTGCCCAATCGTTGGCTCATCGAGCATCAGCAATCTGGGACACAACGAAAGACAAGCTGCCATGGCTGTACGCTGCTGCTGGCCGCCTGAGAGCGCCATAAGTCGCCTCGACCGAAGATCCACAAGGTCAGCCTCCGCCAAAATCTGTTCATGTCGCTCAGGTTCAAATAGACCGTAGTTCCGCGGTCCAAAGGCGACTTCCTCGTTAACCGATTCGGTGAACAGTTGATCTAACGGGTTCTGGAAGAGCAAAGAAATGTTCAACCCAGGTTGCTTCAGTTCTCCGCCATTAAAACATACCGTTCCCGCCAACGGCTTGAGCAGACCGGCAGCTACCAGAGCCAAGGTTGACTTCCCCGCCCCGTTATCGCCCACCAGCGCCACGAACTCACCTGGATCCAACGTAAGATTTATATCCTGGATCACCCTTCGACCGCCGTACCCAGCCGAAACCCCTCGCATTTCAATCAACGCCGTTAAATCACCACGGTGTCGGCTATCCTCGATCACGAGTGACCGCCACGGTTCTATCGGGTAATCCATTAGCCTACGCAGGCCAAGGTTGCGCCATAAATGCTGATCGGACAAGATGGTGGTCGGCTCGCCATCCGCGATGACCCGCCCCTCGGCCATAAGCAGCACCCGATCAGCCAGACGAGCGCCTTCCACCAAACGATGTTCAATCAGCACGATCGTCACCCCATGGCGTTCACGCAACGCTTGCAGCGTCGCCGTCACCTGACGGATTCCATGCATATCGAGTGAAGCAAATGGCTCATCCAATACCAGCACCCGAGGTCTCATCGCCAGCGCGGCGGCGATGGCGACCTGTTGCTTCTCGCCGCCAGACAACTCCGACGGCCTGCGGTCCATGCTTCCCATCAGGTTGGTTGCCGACAGGGCCCAGCTTACCCGTTCCCGGACCTCATCCTTGCCCAAACCAAGATTGCGCGGGCCGAACGCGACCTCATCTTCCACCCGTAGATGAAAGAGTTGCGAGGATGGATTCTGAAAGACCGCGCCTACTCGCTGGGCAATCTCGGCGATCGTATACTCTCGCACGTCCATACCCGCTACATGTACTGCGCCCTCAAATTGCGCCGATATGGCATGAGGGATAAGTCCGGTTAGCACCCGAGCCAGGGTGCTCTTCCCGCAACCTGAAGGACCAGTCACCAGCACACACTGTCCGGTCGGGATGTCCAGGGTCACGTCCTGCAAGGCGAACCCGGAATCATAGCGCACAGTCAAATTGCGCACCCGGATCATCGGTACTTTTCCCCTCCTGCCCCCGCGTTCACGGAGCCCTGGTTCAAGTTCACCACCCCCGCCCATGGCCACCGGTCCAGGGCCTGCGACAACAACTCTGGTCGAACGACGACATAGACCTGCGGAACCTGCTGGGCGTCGATCAAGCGCAGTCCCTCCTCTAAGCCCTCCCCCAGAATGAATTCGAGGGGGCCCATTTCGTCGATAATTACCATATCACAGGGTGGGAGATCGCGTAGCACCTTGTTGGACCATGCCAGGGTCTCTGGATTAAATTGCCAACATGGGGTCACTGATTTGCGGGAGGTCATAGTTTGAGGAAACGCCAGTTGACGGCTCTCCCCAGATATGAGGTCCATAAGATCGATTCTAACTTTGCGTCCTTCGGCCATAACGGAAAGGGATAGTAGGCCTCCGACGGTCATTCCCTCACCTCGAGCCTGCTCTGCAAGCTTAAAACACCAGGTGCTTTTTCCTGAGCCGCTCGGGCCGGTGATAAGGGTAAGTTCGCTGGTCATATTATGTAATTCTACGATGAATTCCTTATTCGAATGGGAGATTACGAATTCAGTATTCCATATCTAGTCATCGGTAAGAAAATACCTGCAGGCTGACGTTCCGTTGCAGATTACACAATGGCAAACCCATTCATGTCCGAGCGAGCCACGCGAGCGAGGAATCCCTATGATACCACTAGTTAGAAGAACCATCATAGGGATTCCTCGCCGCAACGCGGCGCGGAATAACATTATAAATAAGGGGGTTCCACACAACTCTCCGCGAGCTACGAGCTCGCCGGGAGCTTTTATGGGATCCATATACCCGGCGCTGATCGCGCCGGGTACATAGAACGGGCGATGTACATCTTAGATGTCGAGATTCGCCATCTGCTCGTAGAATTTCCAGCGGGTGATCACATCCTGCCGGATGGCCTTCAGTAGCTTTTTCGCTCGCTCGGGGTTCGTTTGGCGCAGGGAGCGGAAACGGTTCTGTTTGTACATGAACTCCTCAATGCTTTCCGTCGGAGCCTTCGAGTCCAGTTGCAGCGGATTTTTACCTTGATCCGCCAGCATTGGGTTATAGCGATAAAGCGGCCAGAAACCGCTGGCAACGGCGTTCTTGTGCAGGTCTGTAGCGGTGGTCATGTCGATGCCGTGAGCGATGCAGTGGCTGTAGGCAATAATCAGCGATGGGCCTTTATAAGCCTCTGCTTCTCTGAAGGCTTTCACTAATTGGTTCATATTAGCACCATAGGCCACCTGCGCCACGTAGATATTGCCGTATGTCATGGTGATGGCGCCCAAATCCTTCTTAGGCATGTCCTTGCCCGCGGCGGCGAACTTGGCGACTGCCGCTCGAGGTGTGGCCTTTGAAGCCTGCCCACCGGTGTTGGAGTAGACGCCGGTATCGAGCAGCAGCACGTTGACATCACGTCCGGAAGCCAGCACGTGGTCCAATCCACCATAGCCGATATCGTAGCCCCAGCCATCGCCTCCGATGACCCACACCGACCTGGGTACCAGGAATTCAATCACGCTAAGCAGACGGCGCGCCATAGTATCATCGCGCTTCTCCAAGATTGACTTCAGTTCCTCCACCCTCACCCGCTGCCCCTCGATCGCCTCCTGTGTGCTCAGATCAGCGGTCTTGATCGCCTCGACCAACTTGGCTTTTCCATTCAACGGGACTTTATCAAGCAACTCTTTCGCGAAGGTGGTAAGTTTATCCGCCGTCAACCGCATACCCATGCCGAATTCGGCGTTGTCCTCGAAGAGCGAGTTCGACCAGGCCGGGCCACGACCATCAAAGCGCGGGACATAGGGTGTAGTAGGCAGGTTGCCACCGAAGATCGAGGAGCAGCCGGTGGCGTTGGCGATAATCATGCGGTCGCCAAAGAGCTGAGTAAGCAGCTTGACATATGGGGTCTCACCACAGCCGGCGCAGGCGCCAGAGAATTCGAACATCGTGGGTAGAAACTGCGACCCTTTGATGGTGAAGCGGTTGAAAAGGGCCGGATCAGGATCGGGGATCGATAGAAAGTAATCCCAATTAACTACCTCCTGCTCCCGAATCGGCGGCTGCGGCGCCATATTGATCGCCTTACGGTCGGTCTTCTCTCCCTGCTCGTCCTTGACGTAGGACGGGCAGATGTGCACGCAGGCTCCACAGCCGGTGCAGTCCTCAGGCGCCACCTGGAGAGTGTACATCATGCCCTCCAAGCCGCGACCCTTGGCCGGTACGGCTTTCCAGCCGTCAGGCGCATCCCCATTGGCATATGTGGCGTCGTAAATCTTAGGTCGGATCGCGGCATGCGGGCAGACGAAAGCGCATTGGTTGCATTGGATGCAAACCTCCGGCTCCCACACAGGGATTTCCAAGGCGACGTTGCGCTTCTCGAAGCGGGTTGTGCCGACCGGGTAGGTGCCGTCGTTGGGTAAGGCAGAGACAGGTAAGCGGTCCCCCCGTAATGCGATCATCTCCGCTGTGACCTCTTTCACGAACATAGGGGCGTGTTCCGGTACTGGGGGGCGGATGTGGATTGTGCTGGTGGCTTTCTCAGGCAGTCGCACCTCATGTATCCGCTCGCCGGCAAGATGAGCGGCTTCGATATTCATGTCTACCACGGCTTTACCCTTACTGCCATAGGTATCCTCTACCGCCAACTCCATCATCTTTAGGGCACGATCCTCCGTCAGCACACCCGATATGGCGAAGAAAGCCGTCTGCATGATGACGTTGATCCGCCCACCAAGGCCCAGTGATCTCGCCAATGAGTATGCATCGATGACATAGAACTTTGCCTGCTTCTCAATCAGTGCCTTTTGCACCTCGTTGGGTAAGTGATCCCAGACCTCATCGTGCGAGTAGGAACTGTTGAGCAGGAAGGTGCCACCCGGCTTGAGATGGCTGAGGATGTCGAAGCGCTCCAAGAAAGCGAACGCATGGACGGCCAAGAACTCCGATTGGTCGATCAGGTAGGTGCTGCGTATTGGGTGGGGGCTGAAGCGCAGGTGAGAGATGGTTAGCGAACCCGACTTCTTCGCTTCGTACACAAAGTAACCTTGAGCATAGTAATCGGTTGCCTTGCCAATGATTTTGATCGAGTTCTTGTTTGCCCCGACGGTACCATCACCGCCAAGGCCGAAGAACAGCGCTCGATGCTCCCCCTCGGGCGCCGAGGAGAAAGCATCGTCCCATGGCAGGTTTGACTCGGTAAGATCATCGATTATGCCGACGGTGAAGTGGTTCTTCGGCTGCTGGGAAGCTAAGTTGTCGAGCGCTGATTTAGCCATGCCGGGGTTGAACTCTCTGGAGCCAAGCCCGTATCGCCCGCCAACCACCAGCGGCATGGCACTTCGCTCAATGCGACCTTCAACCACCGCTTCGGCGATGGCGTTCTGCACATCCAGATACAGTGGCTCGCCCGCTGCGCCCGGCTCCTTGGTACGATCGAGCACCGCGATCGCTCGTACGGTCTCCGGCAATGCGGCCACAAAAGCTGCGTTGTTAAAAGGACGGTAGAGGCGAACCTTGACCAGTCCCACCTTCTCCCCCTGGCCGACCAGGTATTCGACCACCTCGTGCATCGTGTCGGCACCCGAGCCCATCATCACCGCCACCCGCTCGGCGTCGGGGGCGCCGACGTAGTCGAAGAGGTGGTACTCTCGGCCGACGATCTTGGCAAAGCGATCCATTGCCCCCTGTACGATCCCAGGGGTCTTTAGATAGTAGGGGTTGACTGTCTCGCGGGCGGCAAAGAATACATCCGGATTCTGGGCTGTGCCCCGGATGACGGGCCGGTCAGGGGAAAGACCCCGCATACGGTGGGCGATTACCCATTCCTCATCAATCATCGCCCGCATGTCGTCATAGGTCAACTCTTCGATCTTCTGGATCTCGTTGGAGCTGCGGAAACCATCGAAGAAATGGAGGAAGGGGACGCGCGCTTCCAGCGTAGAAGCTTGGGCAATCAAGGCGAGATCCATGACCTCCTGGATGTTATTGGAGGCTATCATCCCCCAGCCAGTGGAGCGGGCGGTCATCACATCGCTGTGGTCGCCAAAGATCGACAGGGCTTGAGCCGCCACTGAACGAGCGGCGATGTGGAACACCGCCGGAGTCAACTCCCCGGCGATTTTGAACATGTTGGGAAGCATCAGCAACAAGCCCTGGGAGGCGGTGAAGGTGGTCGTCAGGGCGCCTGTCGTCAGGGCGCCGTGGACTGCCCCCGCTGCGCCGCCTTCGGACTGCATCTCGGTGACATCTGGAATGGTCCCCCAGATGTTCGGTTCGCCGCGTGCAGCCTTCTCATCGGCGATTTCACCCATCGGCGACGAGGGGGTAATGGGATAGATGGCGATCACCTCGTTGGTGGCATAACCCACGTGGGCTGCGGCCGCGTTGCCATCATACGGCACCAACTTGCGCTTGGTTTTTTTCTTTGCCATGGACCGCTCCTTTCACTTCGCTAATATAAGCAGTCATACCTACGCGCCTAAGCGCGCAAATTATCATATGGGAATCAACCATTAAGTCTAGAACGCTTTGCCCCACTGTAACAGTGTAAAAGAGCATTGTGAACCATGGTACACCTATCACTATTCCCTTGTTGCACATTCTTCTTTTCGAGGGAATTGAGTACTTCTCACCGGAGGTGGGTCAGAATCCTTGCCGCGTGAGTGGCATAAAAAGACCTTTACAGTTAATTTCACTGTGCCTCTACGCTGGCTTCGAGAGCTTTAGTGAATCAAAGACCGAGGAGGTAACAAGGCTCATTGTCGTTAACATTGAGGATTATCTTAGAAATTAGACCATACTATTGCTCCTTAACTCGAGATTCGATCTCACGGATAAATCTTAGAACCCTCTCCCTGTCAGCTCGAGACCACATCCGGCCCAGCCACATCCCTCCTAATTCTTGCTGGCGAACGAACTCCGCAAACGCCTCCAATCGTTCTAAAGCCACATCTATTAACCCCGGTCTTTCACGGATTTTATCTACCACGTGCGTCGTTTGAAGTTCTTCAGGATGGCTAACTATTAAAAGTGTGGCATCTACCATGTCTGTTTGGCGACCCACTGGCAGCAACTTCGTCACAAACAAATCTACAATCGGTAAAACTGGGGCGATTAATGTCTCAACGTTCTCATCCTCGGTGATACCTACTAGCTGAAGTTCAGGTCCTTTTTTATAGGAATCTGAGGATACCTCGTAGGAAACTTGTCTGCCTGATCCACGCGATTCGTCTACAATAACACCTATACTGATGTGAAGCACCTCCAATTCTTCACCCACCGGGCGACTCGCACTTAGGCCAAATAAGGTCCTTTTAACATTGTAGCCACACGCCTTTAATACCTGTATTAACTAGCCTTGTTCCTTGACGGGACTAACGATGTCCATATCCTTCGTTGTGCGGAGTCTCCCACAATAGCTCAATACCGTTTGACCGCCTATTACGAGGATACGTAGAGGGATACCCCATTCTTCGGCTCTTTTCATGATGCATTCTAAGCCATGAATGTGATCAGAATTAGACTCTGCCATCCTAAGTATTTATCCCAGTAAATCAGTAACAACTTTTTTAATAATTCTTGGTGGCACCCGAAGGTCAAGTCCCCATTTTTCAGCCAGAACTAAAAACTCCTGAGTGTCATGAACAGCCACAATCCTGTTTCCGAATGGCTTTCGTAACCCAACAACTTGCCGGAATTTATCAACAATGGCGTCCACAAATACATCATGACCCGCAGCAAGATTAATCGCTTCCATAACAAAACCAACTTCCTGGCGTACGTCGCTCGCTGCCAGCGTCTCCCAATCCAAATCTTCCATGGAAACGACTAATATTGCAGATGCATTCAAAACAGCCTGATCCGTTCCTTCCCTAAGGGAATTAGCTACCACCTCTTCGCGCGGCTCATAATTAATTCCATCAATTTCAACTGCACTGGTTGCTGCGGATTCCGTCAAGTCTGTGAGTAATCCAATCCTAACCTCACCCCTCTCAGCCACATGACCATTGATGGCGACTTGCAGATTAGGTTTCTTTACAAGCGCTACCCAGAAACCAGTATCACGTCTAAAGATGCTAATGTCAGTTCTCCTAGTCGACATATACCTGTGATATTTATAAGCGGCAGCGCTACCAGTCACAACATACGGCACCGATCCTCGCACCGCACGTAGTTTCTCCTCTAGCGTGACAAACTTGGGTGACACGAACGAAAGAGCATGTACAGCCTGCTCTGGGGAGACAAGATTGTATAGCCGCCTTCTTCGATCGGTTGACTTTCGGCGCTTATAGAGAAAGCCTTCGTTCTCAAGTTCCTGAATAACTCTACTCGTCTCGGGTTCATTAGTCTGAAGCACATCACGACAGGTTTCAAAGTCGAATGACCTTTTGTGTAATAACACGAAGAGCCTTGCGTACGCTCTAGCTGCCCATTCAGGAAGCCATCCCACGTCGTAACTCCTTTGTCTGACTTGCACGCTGCATAAAAACCTCTTTGAAAACCATGGAAATTAAGTTTATCTACACTATTTATGTGGGTAAATAAGATACCTACACTATTAGTGTAGGTAATTAATAAACCTACACTAATAGTGTAGGTAATTTTACCTGATACTTCACAATTCTGTCAAGGTTATAAGATAATAGCCACTGTTGTTTTCGACACACTAAATATAATTTCTAAGTGCAATACCACTTACACTTGAAGGAATTTATCGATTTAGCCAGTAGGAAATAAACAGATTACAGGAAGTTGTAAACTGTTTATTAAAGACGAGATGGGTTAAATATTTTTACCACCCTCCATGTAGTACACCAGCCATCGTCCCAACAGAGGGTATAGAAAGTCTTCCCCTGCCAAGATGCGGAAAGCACCTACCAAGCCGAGCGTGATGGTAAGCCCCCACCCTCCAAGAACCATTCCCACCAATACACATCTCAAGGTCATGAGACCGGAGGGAAGGGCATCACACAAACCATCGGGGAGGCCACCCAACATCGTACCATACAAGCCCCAAATCCCTAGGAGATATACTACCGAGAAGGCAGACGGCATGACTAGCTGGTAGATCAGCGCCTGGAGCGCTTGAAAGTGGACAAACTTTGACCAATCACGCTGGGTGATCCAGATGTGCAAAGGGACGATAAAACCCAGAAAAGGGAGCAGCGCCCCACTGTGGGCCACGGCTGCCAGGAGGCGCTCATCCTGTGAAGCCTGCCGTACGGAGGGGGACATCATTTACTCCTAATAAATAAAGAATAAGGTAACTACTCACCCTCCCGCAGGTTTAGATGTTATTTTGACTTTGAATCGCGTCTCGACTGGATGTATAAGCCAATAAATGCTCTCATTTATAACCTGCGGGAGGGTAGGCTGAGTAGTCACAGAATAAGTCAATATACTACAATTTCGAGAACTTGCGGCAGGTTTGCCAAGCAGATCGTGCCGGTCATCTCCACCAAAGATAGATTGTGTGTATTATTCCCATCTAAAAAAACGTGCTGCCAAACCAGCGCAAACCACCAGCACCCCACCCAACACTGCCACCTCGGTGAGATGGTCTCCCCATCCATTTCCAAACCATAAACCGCGTATCAAGGTTACTACATAGGTCAGAGGTAGAAACTCGGAGATTCGACGGACTGTCTCGGGCATCACCTCAAGCGGTATGGAAGCCCCTGAGAGAAACATCATTGGGTAGAAAAGGACCATCCCGACCACTTGTGCCGTTCGAGCTCCAGGCACAATACTGGCGATCAAATATCCAACGGCAAACATCGCCAACCCAGCAAATACAACAGCCGAAAGCACACTCAGCACTTGTCCCTCAAACCGTACCCGATATAACAACCATCCTATAGCCACCAGGACAAACATGCCGAGCAGTGTCATCAATAAGTTGGTTAGAACATCAGCTATGATGTAGGTCATTGGACGCAATGGCGTCGCGCGGTAGCGGCGTAAGATGCCTTGTTCTCGGTATCCACCAGTAGTGATTGGTACGCTTAGCAACCCCACTGTACCCAACACTAGGGCAGTATAAGCCGGCATTGTTACATCCATCGAGCCATATCCACCGTAAATCGGTGAGGGGTCGTTGCCATACATGGTGCCAAAGAGCAAAATCAGCAGGGGAGGAAAAGCCAAAGTGAAGAAAGTCGCAATCGGCTCCCGCAGATAAAGCTTGAGATTGACAAGGATTAGTTGTTTAAGCCCTCGCATGAGACTACTCCCGCATTTCCCGGCCGGTCCGGGCCAGGAAGACATCTTCAAGGGTCGGTTGCTCCGTACGTAAATCATGGAAACCTATCCCGGCGTGCTCCAGTGCAGTGACCGCCGTGCCCGCAAAACGCTCGCCGTGGCCATAGATCACCACCCGATCTCCACTGCGTTCAACACGGTCGACCTGAGGCAGGTCAGCCAAGGGTAGGTCGACAGGTCCGTCAGGAATGGTCAAAACTAAGAGCTTTTCCATTCCCAAGGAACGGATCAATGATTCCGGAGTATCTAAATCTACGATCTGGCCATGGTCGAGTATCGCTACTCGGTCACAAAGCCGCTCGGCTTCCTCCATGAAATGCGTCGTGAGAAACACTGTTCGCCCATCGGCACGTATTCGTCGATCCAGATCCCACATCGCTCGACGAGCCTGGGGGTCGAGTCCGGTAGTGAGCTCGTCAAAGAAAACCACCTCTGGTTGGTTGACCAACGCCAGGGCAATGAAAAGACGCTGCTTCTGTCCACCTGAGAGCTTTGAGAACGCCGTCGATCGTTTATCGACCAAGCCCAAGAGTTCAAGCAATTCCATTGCGTCAGCTTGGCGAGAGTAGAAGGAACCGAAGAGCGACATAGCCTCGCCCACACGCATTCGTGCTGGAAGGGCGGATTCTTGTAATTGGACGCCTATTCTCTCGGCTATTTCATAACGCGCCTTTAAGGGGTCCTCCCCGAGCAGACGTACCCGTCCGCCATCGGGCTGGCGCAATCCCTCGATACATTCAATGGTGGTCGTCTTCCCAGCACCGTTCGGACCCACCATGCCAAAGATTTCATCCTCATGGATCTCAAAGGAGACATTGTCCACAGCCACGACGTCACCATACGTTTTCCGCAATCCAAATACCTCAATGACCGATGGCATCTTCACCTCACTATATAAACCGATGATAAATTCAACTAAGCCGCCAATCCATTATAAGCCCTCCTTGACAGTGCTAAAAGTCGTTATATGATACACTACCTCAAGTTCGATCGAGATGGCACTCTTGGGCATTCTAAACAAGGCTCGGCATGGATCTGCGAATGATGCGATTTGGGCTTCGGTATTGCACGCTGCATCGGGTGTAGCGCGTAAGGCTGCCTCAAGCGAAGCTGATGTATTACGAGCTGTAACGGAGGAGTTACGACGCCTTAAACTTAAGAGCACAGTTGCACTGTTGACCCCAGATGGCCAACTAGAAGTGCAAACTCGTCCAATCAGTCAATCCACAGAGAGCACGCTTCGACGCCTGACCGGCCTGCAGGTCACAGGTTATCGCTTCGATCCCCAACAGGTCGACATCTTCCGGGAAGCCTTATCCACCGGTGAAGCCGTTTTCACAACCAAGCATGCGCATAATATCCGCCAGATAATGCCCCCGGGCCTGCGGCCTCTGCTGCCGCGGATCATGCGCTTGCTTGGCCGCGAGCAACCGGCGATCGTCGCCCCCCTGATCCTAGGCGATCGTCCACTGGGGACCATCAGCGTCACCGCCAATTGGTTGACCGCAGACGACATCCCTATGGTAACCGCTCTAGCCGACCATATCTCTATCACACTCGGTCATGTACATGCCCGCGCAGAGATGCAAGCCGTCCTTAAACGTGAACGTTTGCGCAACCAGGTGGCCGAAGCCCTATCCAGCGCGCTTGACCTATCAACGGTGTTCGAACGCGTTATTCACCTAGCAGCCGAGATGACTAACGCCGACGCTGGGGCGATCACTCTCATCGAACCAGACGGCGAAACCGTTACCTACCCCTATTTATTTGGATTGCCAGACAGTCTACGCTTCCAACCCACCCCGCGCGGCCAGGGATTGGCCTGGCTCATAATCGAAAGCCGCACGCCGATCCTCATCCCTGACTACAGAGAACATCCACACGCCCTACCCCACTGGGTCGATGCCGGAGTACGTAGTTTCCTCGGCGTGCCATTGATCACCGGGGACGAGGTCATCGGAGGCCTGGGTTTTTTCTCCCTGACCAAAGATCGACCCTTTGGGGAGGAACAGCTCGAGATAGCTCAGGCTATTGCTAGCATGGCCGCCATTACCATCAAGAACGCCAGGTCGTACGCCGAAGCCACACGGCGTGCCGAGGAGTCTCAAGCGCTGATCCGCACTGCTAGTTCCATCTGCTCTTCGCTCGACCATGAGATCGTACTTCAGGCCATCGCTGAACAGGCCAAAGATTTGTTGCAGGCAGATGGAAGCCGTATACACCTGGTCGACCCCAAGAAGGGCATCCTGCGTTGCCTGATCGCGCTAGATCCAGAGGCTGAGGCTGTTATGGCGATTGAACTGGAGATCGGCCAAGGGATCACCGGTTATGTCGCCGAGCAGGGCGTGCCAGTCCTGGTAAATGACCCCTCCTCGGACCCAAGGGGCGTATACGTATCAGGTCCGCTGGGGGACGAACCCGAATGCTTGGCTATGGCGCCGCTTAAAATACGCCAACGAACGATGGGCGTGATGACCGTACGCCGCCTCGGTCCCAACCGGCCGTTCTCCACCCCTGACCTTGACCTGCTCACCGCTTTCGCCGTCCAGGCTGCGGTGGCACTCGAAAACGCCGACCTTTACGGTCAGATCGCAGCCCAAGCCCAGCGCTTGGAGACAGAAGTGGCCAAGCGCACCCGCGAGCTAGCTCTTTCTGAAGCCCATTATCGGGCTCTGGTTGAGACTTCATTAGCAGGCATCGTTCAGATCGACACCGAAGGTCGATTCACATACGTCAACCAGGCCTTCGCCGATCTGCTTGAACTTTCACCTGATGAGATCATTGGGAAACCAGTGACAAGCTACGAAGGCTTTATCCCTGAAATCCATGATGCAGTATTGGAGCGGTTTCATGCGCGCATGCGCGGTGAGCAGCCCGACCGCGGGGTTCACGACATAGAACTCATCACAAAAAGCGGCCGGCACATCCCCGCCCTACTCGCCGCCAGCTTGATCACCGACGATGAGGGCATCCCTCAAGGAGCTACTGGCCTCATCTTCGATATCTCCGAACGTAAGGGGCTTGAGGCCGCGCTGCAGACCGAACGAGATCGCCTCGACGCCATCCTGACCAATGTTGGCGACGCGGTGATGGTGACCGCTCCCAATGGGGTGATTGAGTACGTCAACCCAGGCTGGGAGCGCTTGAATGGCTACTCAGCCGAGGAAGCCCTAAATAAAACTCCACGCTTCATCCAAAGTGGCCAACACTCAGTTGATTTCTACGCTGAAATGTGGGAGACCATCCTCAGCGGAGAGACCTGGCGGGGCGAGGTTGTCAACTCCCGCAAGGATGGCACAATCTACGACGCCGCGCTCACCATCACCCCCGTGCTGAACGACGCCGGTGAGGTAATCAACTTCGTTGGCGTGCAACACGACATCAGCGCCCTCAAGGAGCTCGATCGGATCAAGTCGCAGTTCGTCTCCGACGTTTCACATGAATTACGCACCCCGCTCACCAACATCCGTCTCTACCTCGATCTTTTAGGTAGAACCTCTGAGGACCCCACAAAAGCTACCCGATACCTAGAGACGCTATCGCGCGAAAGCGAACGTTTGGCCAACCTGATCGACGACCTTCTCTCATTATCACGGTTGGATGCAGACGCCGTTCCTTTCGAGCCTGCCCCGGTTGATATCAATCATTTGCTGACAAGTTTGGTTGAGGATCGAAGGACACTTGCCTCCAAGCGAGGGCTCGAACTGAAATTAGAGGTTGACACGTCACTCCCACCGATCATAGGTGACGAACGCCTTCTCACCCAGGTATTCACCAACCTGCTCACCAATGCCATGAACTACACCCCAGATGAAGGGCAGATCACTCTGCGTACCTACCAACGTTTATGGGCCAGAGGTAGCTGGGTGGTGACAGAAGTGGAGGACACCGGCCTAGGAATCCCACCTGACGAGATAACGATGATCTTCCGTCGATTTTTCCGTGGCCATGCCGCCCAAGCTACTGCCGCGGCCGGCACCGGGCTTGGGTTAGCGATCTGCAAGGAAATCATCGATCGACACCAGGGTCGCATGACGGCTAAAAGCGACGGCGTAGCCGGCCATGGCTCACGTTTCTACGTTTGGCTGCCCTTCCCAGAGGTAGAATGACAAGGTGACGAATGCACCATCAAGCGTGACCCAATCTAGCGCGCCTCCTCCTCGCGTAGAGTTTCCTCCCACGCCTGCTCAGCAGGCCTGAACACAACCTCCAATTGATCCACCGCCTTGTCCGATCGGTAGCGAAAAGACATAAAGTTGCTTATTTTGAGCGATCGAAGTAGATGCTCTTTCCGGTAGCTGAAAGCGGGATCCCCATCACGAAATCTGCATCAACCAACTTCATCTCGCGGGCTACAACCCCAACCCGATACATGACCCGGTTATCAACATTCATCAACCCGGCGATTTTAACCGCCGATCCCAGCGCGATCCCCATGTCCAACAAACGAAGAGCGCAGTTTGGGCCTTTAAATTGACCATCGAAGGTATTGATAAGGATACAATTCTCCGCGCCACACGCACCGCAGTTCAGATCTGCCACATCCGCGTCTTTTATGCCGATGAGTACCACGACCTCCGAGTCGAGCGTGTTCTGCCCATCTCGTTCGAAGCCGGCGTTATCATGTTGTCGACCGTAATTGATCATCCCTCGACCAAGCCGTTGCACAGTCTCACCTTCGACCACTTCTACAACGATGAAATCCTCCCCGCGGGTCTTGGGAGCAGTGCGAGCGGCGATCGCCATCAAGTCCGCAACCATCCTCAAGCCTTCCATCATCCTCCTCCTGGTAAGTTCTAGTCGAAATCGTTGTGCTTCAAGAATCGTCCGCAAGTACCACCTCAGCACTAAATAATCATACAATCTTTGCGCGATGGGCTTTTTTAGACAGCCCCCCTTTTTCCCGCTGACGGCTGCTTTTTTTTAGTAGACTCATCACTACCGCACTGTGATTCGGCCAGGGCCAGGTTGGGTGAACTGACCAATGTGCGCTATCGGGTCCACCCCTCGCTCTTCCAACGCTTCCAACAGCGCATCCAGCCGCTCAGCAGGTACAGCTATGAGTAACCCGCCGGAGGTCTGAGCATCCGCCAAGAGAAGCTTCTGTGCCTGTGAGACGCCCTCACCCCAGATCATGTGCGGCTCAACATAAGCCAGGTTATCGCGGGTACCGCCCGGAATAACGTTGGCGCTAATAAAAGTCTCAGCTCCACCCATGATTGGCACTTGATCGACATAGATTTCAGCATCCACCCCCGCGCCGGCGGTCATTTCCCTCAAGTGTCCCAACAAACCAAAACCGGTTACATCGGTGCAGGCCGACACGCCCACTTCAACCATCGCCTCAGCAGCCGCGCGGTTAAGAGTTGCCATCCACTTATTAACCTCTCGCGCTGTACCCTCATCCGCCAAGCCCCTTTTAACCGCTGTGGCGATGATGCCTGTGCCGATCGGTTTGGTGAGGACGATCTGATCGCCAGGCTGGGCTGCGGCGTTGGTCACTACCTTGTCAGGGTGCACGACTCCGGTCACCGCCATCCCATACTTGGGCTCGGTGTCGTCCACCGTGTGTCCGCCGATGACGCTCACCCCGGCTTCGGTGGCCTTGTCGAGCGCCCCCTGCAGAATACGCTCGAGCACCTTTAGGGGTAACCGGTTGGTTGGAAAGCCAACGATATTTAATCCAAAGAGCGGCTTGGCGCCCATGGCGTAGATATCGCTTAGCGAATTGGCGGCCGAGATCGCGCCGAAATCATATGGATCATCGGCGATCGGGGTGAAAAAATCAACCGTTGCCACAATTGCCAGGTCATCGCTAATCTTATAAACCGCAGCATCATCCGATGTCGAGATATCGACTAATACCGCCGGGTCATTCGGCTTGGGAAACTTGGCCAGCACCTGCTCCAGCGCCTGCGGCCGCAGCTTACAGGCGCACCCCATGCCATGCGTGTAGCGGGTCAACTTGATCTCCTCGTCGGCGACCAGTACCGGAGTGATCGACGGACCAATCGGTTGCATTCTCCGCACAGCAGCTGCGACCACCTCAACCGCCCGATCCACCTCCTCGGTAGTGGTCATTCTACCGACCGAGAAACGAATCGTCCCCATGGCGTACTCCAACGGGACGTCCATCGCCTCCAAGACTGGTGAAACATCGACGCTCTCGGCATGGCATGCAGCTCCCGCCGAGGCCGCCACTTGCTCCCCAATCTCCGATAACAGCGTATTAGCTTCGATAGAGCGAAAGCTGATATTGAGCGTGTTGGGCAAGCGTTCATCCGGGTGACCATTCAATCTCAGCCGGTCAGGGGTGTCCAGTTCGCGGTTCAATCCCTCCCATAGTCGGTCGCGCATCGCGCGCATGTGCGCCATCGCCTGCCCTAGATTCCGACCGGCAACTTCAGCCGCCTTCCCCAGGCCGACGATTTCCAGTACATTTTCGGTCCCAGCCCGGCGGTCAGCCTCGTGGTCAGCGCCATGAACGAACTTAGTCAGCCTGATGCCAGACCGAACGTAGAGTGCGCCGACCCCTTTGGGGGCATACAACTTATGCCCTGCCACCGAGAGCAGATCAACCCCGAGATCTTCCACGCTGACTGGGATCTTGCCCAGCGACTGTGCCGCGTCGGTAAGCATCAGCGCACCACGACGGTGAGCGATAGCCGCGATCTCAGAGATTCGTTGGATCGTGCCGACCTCGTTGTTGGCGTGCATAACAGCCACCAGAATGGTCTCCGGTGTAAGGGCCTGCTCGACGTCCGCCGGGTCCACCATCCCATATTCGTCAACCGGCAATACAGTGAGGCGGTAACCCTGACGCTCCAGGTAGCGACAGGGCTCTATCACCGCCGGGTGTTCAACGGCCGAGGTAATGATGTGAGCTCCACGTTCACGGTAGGCGATAGCTACGCCTTTAATAGCCATATTGTTGGCTTCAGTACCGCCGCTAGTGAATACGATTTCGGTGGGTGAGCAGTCTAACAGCGCAGCCACTTGCCCCCGGGCGTTCTCCACTGCCAACCTGGCTCGCACGCCATAAGGATGCGTGCTCGACGGATTGCCGAAGATGTCGTAGAGATAAGGCTTCATGGCTTCAGCCACGCGGGGGTCGATCGGGGTAGTGGCGTTGTAGTCGAGGTAAATCGGTTCTGTCTTCATACCATTGCGCCTCTGCCAAGCATTTGACTTACAGCTATACCGAGCGGATCTAATCTCATCCTAATCCAATAATTCCCCTATGGCGGGTAGAATTGTACCCCTTACACTCCTCAGGGGAGAGGGTCCACCATCCAGTCGAATCATCACCATCACTCTCGATCGGGAAGCCCTAGCTACATCTTCCCCATTTGGCTGCCCTTCCGCATCAAGCCCCACCCCGAAATATCTAGCGAAGTTGGGGGTATATTGGGTGAGAGTATTTCAGGACCGGTCAGACGCACAATGCGTACTGCGGCAAAAATGACAGGTGCGCTCACGATCCCTGCGGTCTCCCCCTATGCGCTTGCAGTGGAAGAATTAAATGCACCATGACATCCAGGAGATCGCTAAGTGAAATGGAATTGTGAACCCTGCGGCGTCTTGGTGACCTCGATGCGGGCGGGGAATGCTTCTTTAAGCTCGTCGATGTGAGTGATGACCAAAATACGATCGAAGTCGTCCTGAATGGCGTTGATGGCCGCTATCAGATGCTCGCGACCACGGGTATCCTGGGTGCCAAAGCCCTCATCAATGAATAGACTGCGTAATTCGGCGCCCGCGCGTCGAGCCAGCAAACGTGATAGAGCAATGCGGATGGCGAAATTGATACGAAAAGCCTCGCCACCACTATATAGTTCGTAGGGCCTGCTGCCGAGCTCGTCGGATATGATTATATCCAACGCTTCGCGAAGTTCGCCGGTTTTGATCTCACGTTGGGTCTCGATCCGCACATGCATCCGACCGTCGGTCATCCGCCCTAGCAACTCATTGGCCGAGCGCTCCAGCTCCGGCACAGCGGTTTCAATGATCATCGCCGGCACGCCGCGTTTGCTGAAGGCCTCCCGCAAGTCCTCGTACAGCCCCAGGTCGACGGCCATCCGCTCGCGCTCCGCCAGCCTCTCGGCTCGTTGTTTTTCGAAAGATTCGAGCGCAGCCAGCTTCTGGCGCGCTCCACCGACACGTTCATCGGCCATGCGCTTCTCCAGGCGCAATTTATCCACATCTGCCTGAGATAGTGAAGCTGCCCGTAGGCGACGCTCGGATTCCTCGACCTGACTCTCCAGCGCCTGGCGCCGCTTGCGATCCTGCCTAATATCCTTCAACCAACGGGTGAGCTTTTGCTCCAACTCTGCCACCCGCTGGGCGGCCTCATCAGCGTGACTCAGCGCCGTCTCCAGTTCTCCAGCCCGCTTATCCAACTCTGGACGCTCGGCCAATTGCCCTTCAAGTCCCGACCTTTCGCGGTCGTTTTCAGCAATCCTAGCCTGAAGCTCAACAATACGATCTCGGTTAGCCCGGTACTGTCCCCGCCGCTTCTCGATCTCCATCTCCAATTCAGCTACCAATTCTGACCGGTACTTTTCGGTCAACTGCTGACCGCAGGTTGGGCAAACCGGTTCGGTGGCCGCCTTTAACACCGCTAACCGCGCTTTGACGGGTTCAGTCTCGGGACCCAATGCCTGGTTGACTCCATCCAAGCGGGCGGCCTCTTCAGCCCGGGTAGCACATATGTGGGTGATCTCCTCGAGCCGGGTCTGGATTGGCTGGAGCTTGGTCAGCGCTGTACGCACTTCCTCTAACGCTGCATTCAGAGCCGCTTTGTCTGCTCGAACCTGGTCTGTAGCCCGTTCCCGCTCCGCATCAGCCACCTCGCGCTCGATGCTAGTGATGCGACGGGTTAAATCATCGATCTGGCGCTGAAGTGCTACTATTTCATGGCGGGTCTGCTCCAGGTCAGCCCACTGCTTTTCGGCCTGCTCTAGCCGCTCAGCCGCCTTATTCGCCTCCACTTCAACCGCCGCCATCTCACTTTCGTATGCCTCCCGCTGCTTTAACTCACGCTCGATCTCCTCCAGCCGACCGTCGAGGCGATGGATGCCCGCTTTAGTCTCTCCAATGCGTTCCTTAGCCCGGCGCTCATAGACCTCCCAGCGAGAGAGACCAAGGATGTTGGCCAGCACCTGTTTACGCTGGTTAGGCGTCTTGGTGGTGAACTCATCGGCCCGACCCTGTACTAAAAAGGCGGAATTGACAAAAGTCTCATAGTCCAATCGCAATAAGTCAATAATCTTTTTCTGTGTGGCTCGAATAGTCTTCTCCGAGATCCCTCGCCAGGACTCGGTCTCTGGATCCAAGGCCTGTAACTCAAGCAACGAGGCGCCGCGCTTACCAGCTTTACGCTGTCGGTTCACCCGGAAGCGAACGCTACCAAGGTCGAAGGTCAGAGCGACGCGCATCTCAGCCTGACCCTGGTGGATGAGCTCGTCTGGAGCGTTGGTGCGCGCCTTCCCCCACACAGCCCAGGTGATGGCATCCAGCAACGACGACTTTCCAGCCCCGTTAGGTCCAGCCAAACAGGCGATGTGGATGCCCTCGAAGCTTAGTGGCCCAGGGTCACGGTAGGCTAGGAAGTTAAGTATCTCAAGTTCAATCGGGATCATGTGATACAGTGAAGCTTGCCAACATCATCGACTTGGGCCAGTCTCCTCACGTAGCAAACCCTCGGCTTGGGCGAGGAGCGCCGACAAGCGATCCTCTTCCACATCACGGGATTGAAAATAGAGCTCAACCAACTCGAGCGGGGAGAGCGCCTCTGGCGCCAGACCGTCCAACCTTGACCTGGCCTCTGATTCCACCTCCCGGGCGATCGAGAAGTGGGCTGCCTGGTCAAGTACTGCCTCAACCTCGCGCTCGCGCAGCGCCGCTTCCTGCTCAGCCCGTAGTTTCACCTGGACCCGCACCACAGCATCCGCCAAAGGTAGCCCTTCCAATTTCGCCAGGACGGCAGCAGTGGGATCCGGCGTCTCACGCACATCCACCCTCACGGTGAGAAAGGAGCGCGATGCCACCGGCACGAAGGACCACCGGGTCTCAGTCCGCGCTAGTTCAACCCAGCAGCACCCTTTCTCCTCAACCTCTTCGCCGAAGTCGATTCGTTCCAACGAGCCGCTGTAGACGACAGGCGGATATCCATCTTGGTTGAGGCTCTGATGCTTATGGATGTGTCCTAGTGCGATGTAATCCCAGCGCTGATCAGCTAAGACCGATGTGAACACAGCCACATCGCGCCCCAACATCACCGAGCGTTCAGAGCCAAATTCCGCTTCAGCGACTGAGAAATGGCCGGTTAACACCCGGGGCATCTCATAACCATCTGCTTCTTCAGCGAAATTTCGGACAATGACCGATACCGTCTCGCGCAAGGCAATCTCAAGTTCCTCAATCGATTTACCCTGATGTTCCTCCCGATTCATTAGACGGTTGCGCATCGGATAAGGCATCCAGGCCAGAAAGACTGGACCACGTCGCGTTTCGATTACTCGCCCTTCGGGCTTGTAGCCCACGATCACTCCAGGTACATCCAATGCTCGGAATATATCAAGACTGTTAGCCTTGGCAGCCATACCGGGCATATCGTGGTTGCCAACAAGCAGGAGGATGGGTATTGAGTCGGCTAGTCGCTTGATCCGTCGGGCAAACTCTCGCTGCTGGGTAGGTTTAGGATCGCGGTTCTTGAAGGCATCACCGGCGAAGATCACTAGGTCCGCCTCGTGCTCAAGCGCGTACTCGATCACCTCATCCAGGCGGTCTAGGAAATCACGCACCCGGCTTGAGGTGCCTGTAGTCGGGTCAAGCCGACCGTAGTTCTCCATGCCGACGTGCAAGTCGGCGAAGTGTAAGAGGCGAATCGGTTCAGACATCGGTTCACGCGACTTCGGAAGTCCAATTGGGCACGCCACGCAGGAAATCCCGCCAAACCTGATGCCAATAACCAAAATACTGCGTTGTGTTCACCTTGCTTCCTTATGACGGTTTACCCAGCGTTCCAACCCTTCGGGTGGTCGATAAGCTTGCATGAGGTCGAGTAGAACATCAGGGTCGGAGTCATTTAGCAGCAGGGCGCGGTGTTCATCGTAGATGAACCCTTCTGCGCGGGCGTTTTCGATCAGATTATGTAGGGGATCGAAGTACCCCAATGTGTCGAGCACACCAACCGGTTTGCTGTGCAGGCCAACTTGAGCCCAGGTGAGTATCTCAAATAGCTCCTCAAGAGTGCCAAAGCCCCCGGGGAGCGCCACGAAAGCATCTGAAATATCCACCATCATGGCTTTGCGTTCATGCATAGATCCAACCACACACAACTCGGTCAGATTGTGGTGGACAAGCTGGGGAGTATTAAAGCCTTCTGGTATGACGCCGATTACTTGGGTGCCCCCCGCTATAACAGTATCCGCCACAGCACCCATCAACCCCGTCCCCCCACCACCGAACACCAGGGTTAGCTTCCGATTTGCCAAGGCACGCCCCATCTGGCGTGCTGCTTCCAAATAGGGTTCGCCGACTTTATCACTCGACCCGCAATATACACACACCTTATTGATAGAATTCAACGTCGGTTATCCCTTTCGATATCAGCTTGAAGTCTGCTTCTTGTGTAATAGCCCCAATGATAAAATCACCATTAATCAAACGTTTTCCACTCCTCTTTAAGTATGCCGTATACTTCCAAGTCCTCTTGCTTTCCCCACTTCTTTATATGCTTCCTCAGGCTACCCTCATGGATCATTCCGATATTTTGCATAACTCGTCCAGAGGCAGGGTTTCGCCTGAAATGCGAAGCGTGGATACGTACCAACCCCAACACATCAAAACCGTACTGAATTAAAGCACGCGCAGCCTCGGTAGAATATCCTTTATTCCAATATGGCTTTCCGATCCAGTAGCCAAGCTCAGCTCTATCGTTGTCCTTACTGATCTCTAAACCTATTGCTCCAATGAGTGTACCGTTGCCATTAAGCACAATCGCCAATACTACCGACTCACCCTTCTCATATCGATCTTGATGTGTGCCAATCCATTCCTCTGCCGTTCCATCTTCGTATGGGTGAGGGATATTTAAAGTAGTTGAGGCGATATCCTTCTCTCCAGCTAGTTTCTGAACCATGGAAGCATCTTCCAAGTTGAAAGGTCTCAAGAGTAAACGATCTGTTTGAATAGTTAGACGTTCATTCATGGCTCATTATCTGACAGGCATCTTACTCTTCCTGCTCGGAAGATTATCCTCGGTTCCCCCTTAAAGCCGCCTCCACCTTTGCAGCAACAGTGTCTAAATCCTCGCGCGAAGCTCCGCTGCCATACCCTGGAGGAAACCGTAAGCCAAAACCATCACCTATAAAACGAGGAATGACATGCAGGTGACTATGAAACACCGTCTGACCAGCTGCCGGTCCGTCGGCAAGGAAAAGGTTGACCCCTTCGCAACGCAGTCCTGAGCGCCGTAGCGCCTGGGCTAACTGGCGACCGACGACGAACATTCGACCGGCGATCGTCTCATCCAGCCCAGCAAGATTAGCTGTATGCTCGTTGGGTACCACCAACAAATGGCCGGGAGTCAACGGTTGCCTGTCCATGAAAGCCGTCACCAGGTCGTCTTGATATACCTTGCTGGCCTCAGCTTGATCGGCAATGATCCGACAGAAGATGCAGGAAGGATCGATTGGCACCCCATAGCTCCTTTGACTATTCCACTAATACACTATCCGAACCATCAAGCCAAATATATGTACAAACCATAGCGGCTGCGGTTGAAAGGGATTCTACCATCAGACCAGGTGACCGGCACTTTAAAAGTGCCGGTCACCTAAACTACCTACTTGACTATAAGCGTACCTCGGGTAACAATCAACAACGGTGGATCGTCCACCCATGTGAGAATGATATATGCAACCCTTTTTTTCCACCCTGATCATGAACGCCCGTCCCGGAGCGGGTAAGAGCGAGATTATTCATTTCCTGCAGCAGATCGCGCCAAGCGAGCGAATCGCTCGATTCCATATTGGTCCGATGTACGTTCTGGACGACTTCCCCTTGCTTTGGGCATGGTTTGAGGAAGATGATTTGCTGGAGCGGGTCTTTGGTCGTCCTCGATTACACACCACCCACGACGGCTACTTCATCCACAACGACCTTTGGCATCTGCTGATCCGTCGCCTCAGCTTGGCATACGATAAATGGCGTCGTGATGCCAGAGATGAAAGCACCATTGTAATTGAATTTGCGCGCGGCATGGAACATGGCGGATACCAAGCCGCCTACGATCACCTGAGCGACGCTATTTTACAGCAGGCCGCCTGTCTATATGTTAAAGTCTCTTACCAGGAATCGCTACGCAAGAACCGCGTACGTTGCAATATAGAACGTCCCGATAGCATCCTTGAGCACAGCCTACCTGATGAAAAGCTCGAACGTCTGTATCGCGACGACGATTGGAATGACTTCACTACAACGAGCCAGACCCATCTGATAGCACGGGGTATTCGTGTCCCCTACGTCGTCTTTGAGAACGAGGATGATGTCACAACCGCCGGAGGGCTGACGCTGGGAGATCGTCTAGAGACCGTCCTTGGAAGACTGTGGACGATTCAACATGAGGAGCCAGCAGTCTAGCGGTATAATAAACGCCGTTATTTATGTCCCCCGGACATAAATATAGGAGTCTTCATGAAACGTATTGTACGCTGTTTCCCGCTGGTTGTCCTTGCCCTATTTGCCCTTACTCCCTCAGCGGCTGCACAGAACCCGATCGTACGGGCGATTTATTTCTATTCCCCATCCTGTCCCCACTGCCACCAAGTAATGACCCAGAGCCTACCAATTCTGATCGACGAGTACAACAGCCAGGTTGAGCTGACCTATCTATCCACGGAGACACCCCTTCAGCCCGAGGAATTACCACCGCTGATCGGGATAATAGGTGATAAACTGCAACTCATCTACATCAACACTTGGACCCCCATCGGTTCAGATTTTTACTATGCCGCAGTCGAACACTTCGACATCCCCGAGGAACGTAGAGGGGTTCCGACTTTAATTGTGGGCGAAACTGTGCTCGTCGGTTCATTCGAAATCCCAGATCAATTTCCGGGTATCATCGAGCAGGGACTCGCCCAGGACGGAATAGACTGGCCTGAAATCCCCGGTTTGGCGGAAGCATTGGCACGCATGATCCCCGCGCCCACGCCCGAACCCACGCCAGAAGACACCCCCCACCCAACCGAGGAAACCGCTACCGGAGTCCCCTCGGAGGTTGCGCCTGCTACAAGCACGCCCCAGACATCAGCCGCTACATCCACATTCAACTTCGACCAGTTGCGACCGACGGTGATCGATATGATAAAGAACGATCTGGCGGGCAACCTCATCTCCATTGTGGTGCTGATCGGCATGACGTTCGCCGTAGTAGCTGTTGGAAGAAAGGTATTTCAACAACCTACCAACCATTCAGCTTGTAAGATCAACTCGGCCATTCCGCTGCTCGCTGTGTTAGGCATCATTGTCGCCGGTTACTTGGCCTATGTCGAGACCACCGGGACAGTGGCTGTTTGCGGGCCGGTGGGCGATTGCAACACTGTGCAGCAAAGCGAGTACGCCATGCTGTTCGGCGTCATCTCAGTTGGCGCTCTGGGGCTTTTCGGTTACATCGCCATCCTGACCGCTTGGCTCTTCACCCAACCGGAAAACGGATTGCTCTCCGATCTGGCCACTGTGGCTATCTTTGGGATGACCACTTTCGGTACTTTATTCTCAATCTATCTCACTTTCCTCGAGCCCTTTGTCATTGGCGCCACCTGTGCCTGGTGCCTAACCTCGGCGGTTATCATCACAGTCCAGATGTGGCTGGCCGTTGACCCGGCAATGTCATCTCTGTCTCGGTTTCAAAAGAGGCAAGGAAAGTAGGGGGGAAGCGCCAATCGCTGCCGGGACGACAGGCCAGCGTTCAGGGCCGGAATAATCCCCCGGTGAGGTAGGGACAATACCCGCACTCGTGGATCGCGCCCGGCCCATTGGGCAAGATGATCACCGGTCGTGTCGGTAGAGCTATCATCCACAGCCACGATCTCATGCTCTGGCAATGTCTGTCCAAGAAGTGATGCGACCGCCATGTCGACCGTACCGGCTACGTTATAACAATGTATGAGGATCGACACGGTTGCCACGTCTATGCTATGATCAGGTCTACAAGATTCTTGCATCGCGAGGCGTACCATGAACCTGTCTGAATTATCGTTTGATGGACTTTGGAGTAGCGTCCTAGCTTTCCTGCCCAAACTAGGACTTGCCATCCTCATCTACCTCACCGCTCGGATTGTCTCATCCTGGGCGGTAGGGATCTTGCGTAAAGGGATGCAACGCCGGGGTCATGACTTGGAGGTCATTGTACTCCTGGAAATGCTCACCCGCTGGGGCATACTCGCGCTCGGCATCGTGCTCGCTCTGGAACAGATTGCTCCGGGTAAGACGACTAGCCTAGTCGCCGGGTTGGGGATCGCCGGCTTCACCATCGGCTTCGCCCTTCAGGATGTGGCTAAAAATTTCGTCGCTGGGATACTGCTGCTTCTGCAACAGCCGTTTGAAATCGGCGACTCGATCGAGGTCGCCGACTATGGCGGCACGGTACTAAACATCACCCTGCGCGCCACCGAAATGCGCACCTGGGACGGACGATTCGTGATTATCCCCAATGGAGATATTTTTGTTAAACCGATCATTAACCTCAGTAAGGCGACGCGCCGGAGGGTGGAAATCTCCGTTGGCGTAGCTTATGAGTCCGACCTAGATAAAGTAACCCGGGTGACGTTGAATGCATTGAAAGACGTACCTGGACTACTCCAGGATCCAGCGCCCTCGGTGATCTTCTCAACTTTCGGTGACTCAGCCATCGAGTTCTCGGCTTATTATTGGATCGATACAGATGTCGCTGGGTTAGGGACTGCCCAAGACGCTGGGGCTAAGGCCATCAAGACCACTTTCGAGCGCGAAGGCATCGAAATCCCCTTCTCAATCCGAGTAATGTACACGGGCAAACGGTAAGAACGCGCTCACCGCAACCCGTAATAGGGAACATGACACATCTAAAAACTTAAGGGTTCAAAGAAGTATGGGCAATTCGCTCGGCCGAAGGAAGTCTCTGTTGAAAACCGCCCCTACATATTTTGTTATCTTCTTTGGATTAGATTCGGGGTGTAATATGCGCTTCTTAGCGCAGATCAGATGGTGTGTCACGCCTCTGGAGGATATTTGCCTCCCCACTTAAATTATGGGATGGGGGATGTGTTATGTGCTCACTCCTTATCAGTCATCCTCTGGGGTTACGAGATGGCATGCCACCCAATGGCCTAGTTTTACCTCCAAATACACCGGGTCCTCTTTGAAACAACGATCGATTGTCACCGGGCAGCGGGTGTTGAAGTTGCAGCCCATAGGCGGATCAGCCGGGCTAGGAATGTCCCCCTCCAGGATAATCCGCTGTCGGCTCTCAGCAACATCCGGATCAGGTACCGGCACCGCCGACATCAGCGCCTGGGTGTAGGGGTGAAGCGGATTCAAGTAGATCTCATCCCGATCGGTCAACTCCACAACCTTGCCCAGATACATCACCGCCATTCGGTCGCTGATATGGCGCACCATACTCAGGTCATGGGCAATGAAGAGATAGGTCAAACCAAAATGATCCTGCAATTCTTCCAGCAAGTTGACCACCTGGGCCTGAATAGAAACATCCAACGAGGAGATGGGCTCGTCGCAGATGATCAGATCGGGGTTGAGGGCCAGGGCACGGGCGATTCCGATGCGCTGTCGCTGTCCACCTGAGAACTCATGGGGATAACGGTTGACGAAATAGGGGTTGAGCCCCACTATTTCTAGCAACTTTTGTACCTGGTCTTGCTTCTCCTTACCATGGGCCACCCGGTGCACCTCCAACGGCGCAGCGATGATGGAGCCAACGGTCATACGCGGGTTCAGCGAAGCATAGGGGTCCTGAAAGATCATTTGCATCCGCCTACGCATCCTCCGCATTTCACCGCCACTGAGGCTCAGCAGATCCGTCCCATCAAAGGTTACCTCCCCATCCGTCGGTTCGTACAATTGAAGTATTGTTCTGCCCACGGTGGTCTTGCCGCAGCCAGTTTCTCCGACCAGACCCAGTGTCTCTCCCTTATATATATCGAAGCTAACTCCGTCCACTGCCCTGATGTCACCGACGTGACGCTGAATGACGCTTCCCCGGGTGATAGGGAAATACTTCTTGAGATGACGCACCTGGACCAGAGGCGCTTTCTCGGCTTCTATCATTCTTTCCTTCCCATGACGTATTCCCACCGCCAGCAAGCTACGGTGTGGTCCACCCTGTCCACCTCCTCCAACGAAGGCATCTCATCCAAACACCGATCCACCCTATACACACACCTCGCAGCGAAGGGGCATCCGGGCGGCAAGGCAATCAGATCAGGCGGCAGGCCAGGGATAGAGACCAGTTTGGTGCCCGGGGCCTCGTCTAGTCGGGGCAACGAACCCAACAGTCCAATGGTATAAGGGTGACGCGGTCGCTTATAGATATCTCTCACGTTTCCCCGCTCGACGATGTACCCGGCGTACATGACGTTGATCTTCTTGGCCAGCTCGGCCACGACTCCCAGGTCGTGTGTAATCCACATCACCGCCATCCCCAACTGCTTCTGGAGTCGCTTCACCAGGTCTACAATTTGGGCCTGTATGGTGACATCCAGGGCCGTGGTGGGTTCGTCAGCGATCAGGAGTTTCGGGTCGCAGGAGAGCGCCATAGCGATCATCGCCCGCTGGCGCATACCGCCCGAGAACTGGTGGGGATAATCGTCCAATCGCTGCTCAGCGGACGGGATACCAACCATCGCCAGCAGTTCCCCTGCTCGCTCCCGCGCCTGCGCGTTGTCCATCCCCTGATGTAGTTTGAGCACCTCCATGATCTGGAAGCCGACGGTGTAGACCGGGTTGAGCGAGGTCATCGGATCCTGGAAGACCATCGCGATCTCTAAGCCACGGACTTGCCGCATTTCTCCCTCGCTCACTTTCAGCAGGTCACGCCCATCGAACCAAACCTCTCCGCTCTCGATCTGCCCCGGGGGGCTGTGGATCAGGCGCATAATCGAGAGTGCGTGGACACTTTTTCCGCAGCCGCTCTCGCCGACGACCCCCAAGGTTTCACCCACTTCCATCGCATAGGAGATCCTGTTGACGGCATGCACGACCCCATCATCAGTGTAAAAACGGGTCGTCAAGCCATTAATCTGCATTAAAATATCCATAACGCTCCTTAGGAAAGATACCAGAGGACGAAGCTACATTGGCCAGCAACTGCGATCTCTGCCAAGGTTACAACTAGATGCGAAGCTTCGGATCCAACGCGTCGCGCAGTCCGTCGCCTAGCAGGTTGAACCCCAACACACTCAGCATGATCGCCAGCCCGGGAAACATCACCGCCCACCAGGAACCGCTGGCCAGAAACCGGTAGCTGTCGCCGAGCATGGCTCCCCATTCCGGCTCTGGAGGGATGGCTCCCAATCCCAAGAAGCCAAGCGCTCCGGCCCACAGAATGGCGCTGGCTAACCCCATGGTCGCCTGGACAATGATCGGGGATAGGATGTTGGGCACAATGTGGCGGAAAATGATACGTGTATGACCTTCCCCCACTGATTGCGCGGCAAGGATGTACTCGTTCTGTATCACCGAGAGCACAGTGGAGCGTACCAGACGAGCATAAACCGGAATACCAACAAAACCAATTGCGATCATGGTTTTATCCAGGCCCGGCCCCAGGAAAGCTACAATCGCGATGGCCAGCAGGATGCTGGGAAAAGCCAGAATGACATCCATCGCCCGCATGATAATACTGGATAGCATTGACCCGCCCAACGACAGGGTTAGGATTCCGCCAATGAACAGTCCCAACAACCCACATACTACAGCGGATGGGGTACTGACTAACAGAACAGGCCCACCTCCAAGGAGGAGACCTAAACCGGCAAAAAGCAGCACGCGGATGCTTTTGCCTGCCAAGAGGTTCTCCAGCAACGTCGCCACAACCCCCAGCACACAGAACAGGAGCGCCAGGAAAGCCTGTCCGGCAATCCAAGCCGGTAAGGCTCCTAGGCAGAGCCCGATTCCACCTACCAGAAAAGCCCGCTCAAACCGGGCAAGAGGCATACTCTCGTAGAATCCGGCCACCAAGCCTAGCATGCCCCCGATTATCAGGGAGATGCCCACGGCCAACACACCCACACGCAGGGAGTTCCACCCTCCATGGACTACACGACAAAAGATGTCTCGCCCCAGCTTATCAGTACCAAAGGGATGGACAGACACGATCTCCTCGGTTGGCCTCAAGTTGGGGGGCTTAAGCTTTAAGGAATAGTCGAGGTCGATCCTAGGATCGTATTCCCAGAAAAAGTGGGAAAGCACAGTTGACAGTGCAAAGAAGGCCACAACAGCCATCCCAAGGCGGGCTGTGTTGCTGGAAATCAGCCGACGCCACGCATCTATCCATAGCGACCGATACTCTCGAACAGCAAAGTCGACCAAACCAATTTCATTGGGTGTTGTCTCTACCATACCGTCCCTCACTCGTATTGGATCCGAGGATCCAAGAAGGCGTAAGACAGGTCTACCAGCAGGTTAATAAGTACAAAGATGAGAGCGACAAGCAACGTGCCGCCCTGGACGATCGGGTAATCACGTCCCAGGATGGCATCATAGATCCATCTGCCAATGCCGGGCCAGGAAAAGATTGTTTCTGTCAGGACGGCACCCGCCAGAAGATTACCCGTCTGCAGGCCAATGATGGTGATAATCGGTAGGAAGGCATTCTTTAGGGCGTGTCGAAAGAGGACCACTTGTTCTCGCAATCCCTTGGCATGAGCGGTTCGGATGTAATCCTCCTGAAGCACATCCAACATGCTAGAACGTGTCATGCGGACGATAATGGCCATGGGTATGGTTGCCAGGGCTGCGGTAGGCATGGCTATATGCTTCAGGGCATCTATCAGAGCCTCTCCGTTTCCGGTGATAATGCTATCTATAAGGAAGTAATTAGTCACCGTCCTGAGTTCGGTAGCGTGCGCCAGGCGGCCTCCACTGGGAAACCAATGCAGGAAGACAGCAAATAGCATGATCTCCATTATGCCCAGCCAGAAGATCGGCATAGAGACACCGATGAGGGAACCGATCATGCTGACGCTGTCCAATAGAGAATTGCGTCTCGCAGCTGACACGATGCCTACAGGCACACCGACAAGTATGGCGATAAGCATAGAGAGCAAAGCGAGTTCTACCGTCGCCGGAAAGCGTTGTTTCAATGTTTCGGCGATTGGAATGCGACGATGAATAGAAGAACCCAGATCTCCTTGTACCAGCCGCCCCAGGTAGCGAATGAACTGGCTGTCGAAAAAGCCGCGGACATCGCCCTGCTTTAAGGCTTCCGCATCCAGGAAGATGGGACGATTTAAACCAAGTTGCTCGCGGATCCTCTCTACGTTCTCCTGAGCTGCGTGCTCACCCAACATGGCGACAGCCGGATCGCCGGGGATCAAGCGCTGGAACATGAAAATGATAAAGGTTACACC
>Ga0209986_10000248_pt1 | contig 50745 bp, 38 predicted proteins | sample BlataG_FD_183168 | JGI IMG/M metagenome (GOLD analysis project Ga0209986, IMG submission 183168) | Deep subsurface microbial communities from Black Sea to uncover new lineages of life (NeLLi) - Black_00105 metaG (SPAdes) (version 2) | ecosystem: Environmental > Aquatic > Marine > Oceanic >... | reverse complement strand
TTCTTAATCATCTTCTCAGTGTCCGGCGGTATCCTTAGGCTCAATGGCATACACGATCACCTCCGTATCTCATGATCAAGCAATGTATCGCAAAACAAGGGCTATGTCAAGTAGGTATTTTCATCGGGAGACTTTGGGGGGTAGTTCATGTGCAAATTAGGCACGTCCTTGACTAGCCTGACTTGCTAGAAAACAGCTCAAAGCTGAAAGCTCAAAGCGAAGGAGGAGTAAAGTAAAACGACGTTTGGGGCCGCCATTGAGCGCCTCCGGCGCTGTTTGAGGCGCCACGTTCGAGGTTCGAGGTTTGAGGCAAAAAGCTGAGCACAAACAAAGAAGCAGGATCTAACCGCAGACACCCGCAGATTCACACAGACATCTTGTCCAGCCGGCCACAGGTTAAATATACTTCGCATTGAACCCCGGTACGAGTGGACCTACCCCAGGGAAATATGCTCCGCATTTCACGGGGCAGGCGCGGCAGGCGCGGCAGGCCCCAGTTAAATAGGCTTCGCATTGAACGGGGCAGGCCTGGCCGAACAAAAAGGTGCAATCCGCCTCCTGGCGGAATAGACGGGATCGGTGGGCTCATGCAATTTTTTGCATTATTCGTTGGCTGTGAAAGCTCTCTCTCTGAATCTTCGAGCAAAAGCCGCTCTTGCTTCAGCATAAGCCACCAGCGAAGTGGCCGTCACATTCGATTTTTTTTCGGTCCGTAACGATTATTCTTTCCCCAGACTTCACCCTTGCCAAATAGCGACTCAGATTCGTCTTCAGTTCTCTCACACCAACCGTTTCCATGTTACATCTCCTAACGCTTAAAGTAACCACATTTTAATTGTTGTAGCCTCATCTGTCAAGTAGGGAAATTGGGGGAAAAGCTGGGAACGCCCTTCAGTTAACTACAAACCACGGATTCAACAAACTCTCCTTGTTGTAGACAAGAGGTTTGCCATCATCATAGCGAAGGACCTTCGCACCGGCCTTCTCCGCAATCACCTGACCGGCTGCGGTATCCCATTCCATTGTCGGCCCTAATCGAGGATATATGTCCGCCCTGCCTTCGGCAATGAGGCAGAACTTCAAAGAACTCCCTGCTGAGACAAATTCGATATTGCCGTATTGCCGGCGCTTTTCCTCAACAAAGGCATGAAGTTCGGCTGTGGGATGAGACCGGCTTCCAACTATGGTCAGTGGAGTATTAGCTGGTTTCCACCCAGAAATGGCCTTTTTCCGCAATCTGGTTGAGTAATTAATGATGCTGTCTAACAAGGCAGGGCTTTTACTTCCTCTTTGTTCTTCACCCAACAGACCGACTACTTCACCCTTTTCTGCCTTGTATGTTCCAAGATCCTGCGCAGCAAAATAGAGAGTCTGTTTTTCGGGAACAAAGATCACGCCCAGCACAGGCTTGCCCTTCTCTGCCAGGGCGATGTTTACTGTGAACTCACCGTTTCGATTGACGAACTCCTTGGTTCCGTCAAGGGGGTCAACGATCCATAGTGTGTCCCATGATTTCCTTTCCTCATACGGAACATCTTTTCCCTCTTCGCTAAGGATAGGGATATCAAATTCCGCGAGATACGAAATAATTATTTCATGGGAACGTTTGTCGGCAAGTGTCAAAGGCGTGTTATCTGCCTTTTTCTCTACGGCAAAATCCGAATGGTAGACTTCAAGAATGGCATTCCCTGCTTCGATGGAGGCCTGAATGGATCTTAGAAGGATGGCGTTTTGCCCAGCAGATTTCATTGGTTCTGTTGGTCTTGTCTCTTTGGGGCTTTGACGATGATCACCTAGGTCTCTGGCCCACGTTATTCACGTACCATTCATATGTCTTTCGAATGCCGTCCTCCAGAGTTATCTTGGGTTGCCATCCCAGGCTCTGCAATTTTGAAACGTCCAGGAGTTTTCGCGGTGTTCCGTCCGGCTTGCTCGGATCATAAGTTATTCGCCCCTCAAATCCCACAACACGGGCAATGAGTTCCCCCAATTCTCGTACGGTCAGATCCTTGCCGGCGCCGACATTGATGATGTCGCCACTTTCGTAAGTGTCCATAAGATAGAGGCAGGCGTCAGCCAGATCATCCACATAAAGGAACTCCCTTCTGGCACTGCCTGTGCCCCATAGAATTATTTTTGGTTGAGTAGTTGATTCGTTGAGTGGTTTATTTGTTGAAGGATTGATTCCAAATGAATTTCTTATGACATCAGGGATTGGGCCGAAGATTTGTTCGTCTTTTTGAATGTCGTCCCAGTGGCCTTCGGCGGCAAGTTTTGCCAGGTGGACTTTTCTGATAAGGGCGGGCATTGCATGCGATGTCTCCAGATCAAAATTGTCCTTTGGCCCGTAGAGGTTGGTGGGCATGACGCTTATATTGCGGGTTTCGTGTTGATGGTTATAGGATTGGCACATCTTGATACCGGCGATTTTTGCAACTGCATAAGCTTCATTGGTCGGCTCAAGATATCCTGACAGGAGATATTGTTCTTTCATGGGCTGTGGGCAGTCTCTTGGGTAAATGCAAGAACTGCCCAGGAAGAGCAGCTTCTTTACTTTATATAGATATGAAGCATGGATGACGTTGGTTTCAATGGCCAGATTAGAGTACATGAAATCAGCCCTGTAGATATTGTTGGCCCAGATCCCCCCCACCTTTGCGGCAGCGAGGAAGACATATTCCGGCCTTTGTTTGTCAAAGAACTCTTCAACCTTTTCCTGTCTTGTAAGATCGAGTTCCGAACGGGTGCGGGTGATGATATTTGTGTGGCCTTCAGCCTTGAGCTTGCGAAGGATGGCTGACCCGACGAGCCCCCCGTGGCCTGCGACGTAGATTTTGGAGTTTTGCTCCATTCGGTTATTCAAACTGATTAAAGGTGCGAAAGCCCGCGCTGCTGCACAATTGATCTCTTTCGGCTTCTTTCAGGTCTTCCCGGACCATGATTTTTACTAGTTTGTCAAAGCTCACCTTTGGTTCCCAACCGAGATCTTGCTTTGCCTTTGAGGCATCGCCCAGGAGGGAGTCGACTTCTGTCGGCCGGAAATAGCCGGGGTCGATCTGAACCAGGACCTTGCCCGTGGCCCTATCCTTTCCGACTTCATCCACCCCAGAGCCTTCCCAGACAATCTCGATTCCGACTTCTTGAAAACTCTTCTCCACAAACTCCCGTACCGCATGGCTTTGACCGGTGGCAATGACATAATCCCGTGGTTTTTCCTGCTGGAGCATCAACCACATGGCCCTCACGAAATCCCCGGCAAAGCCCCAATCCCTCTGGGCATCCACGTTGCCCAGGTACAGGCTTTCCTGCAGCCCCAGTTTGATGCGCGCCACTGCCCTTGTAATCTTGCGGGTGACAAAGGTTTCCCCCCTGATCGGTGACTCGTGGTTAAAAAGAATCCCATTGCAAGCGAACATATTGTACGCCTCACGGTAGTTGACGGTTATCCAATAGGCATAAAGCTTTGCTGCTGCATACGGGCTCCGGGGGTAAAATGGTGTGGTTTCGCGCTGGGGAACCTCCTGAGCCTTTCCGTAGAGCTCACTTGTGGAGGCTTGATAAAATCTGGTCTTATCCTCGAGGTTCAGAATTCTGATAGCTTCAAGGAGGCGCAGTGTCCCCAGCGCATCGGCGTTAGCAGTGTACTCTGCCGTCTCAAATGAGACCATGACATGGCTCTGAGCGGCAATATTGTATACCTCGTCGGGCTGAACGTCCTGGATGATGCGAATCAGGTTTGTGGCATCCGTAAGATCACCATAATGCATGAAGAAACGGACGTCCAGATCGTGGGGATCTTTGTAAAGGTGGTCCACACGGCTTGTGTTAAATGACGAAGCCCTTCTCTTGATTCCATGGACCTCGTAATCCTTTTTCAGCAAAAAATCAGCAAGGTAAGCCCCGTCTTGACCTGTTATGCCGGTTATAAGCGCTTTTTTCATTATCTGATATACCCCTGCTCTTCTAGATAAAGCAAAACCTCTTGTGCGGCTTCGTCCGGGCTCGCCTCGGTAGTGTCAATCACGAGTTCAGGATCAGACGGGGGGACATAGGGATCATCAACGCCCGTAACCCCCTTTATGATTCCTGCCCTGGCCTTGGCATAGAGCCCTTTGCGGTCCCGCTGCTCGCAAACATCCAGGGGAGTTGAAAGGTAAACCTCGACATAGCCCCCATAACGACTAATGATCTCGCGATTGTGCCGTCTCGACTCCTCGTAGGGAGCAATGGGCGCACAGATGGCGATTCCACCGTTTTTTGTGATCTCGCTTGCCACAAATCCGATGCGGGTTATGTTTAGATTTCGGTGATCTTTTGAAAAGTTAAGCTCGCTTGAAAGATTCCTTCTCACAATGTCGCCATCCAGAAGAGTCACTGGCCTGTCGCGCAGTTCCATGAACTTAACCATCAATACTTTTGCAAGAGTCGATTTGCCTGCCCCGGACAGTCCTGTTATGAATACAGTAAACCCTTGCTTTGAGCGGGGCGGATAGGCCAGCCTGAGCTCGGCCACAACTTCCGGGTACGAAAACCATTCGGGTATAGCCAGACCGTTCTCCAGCCTGCGCCGCAGTTCGCTGGAGGAGATCTGCTTCACGTTCATTCCGGGCTCCACGTCACTTTCGGGAATATACTCGGCCTTCTCTTCCACATAGACCATTTTTTGGAGTGGAACCATTCTGATGCCGGTCTCCTCCTCGAAGGACTGCACCATGTCCTGGGCGGCGCCCATGGGGTAAAACCTCTCATTGCCGCTGTTATGGGCAAAGGGGTCCGCGTGATCCGCGGCCACCATAAAATGACTGCACCCATAGTTCTTGCGGATAATGGCATGCCACAGGGCCTCTCTAGGCCCTGCCTTGCGCATGGCCAGCGGAATCAAGCCGAGCATAATCATGTTCTTGGGATATTTTTTTACGATTTCCTGGTAACACCGCACCTGGGTATAGTGGTCCAGATCTCCCGGGTGCGTCAGGCCCACAACGGGCTGGAGCAAAATGCTCGCGCCTGCCTCACGGGCGGCCCTGAGAGTCATTTCCTTGTGGGCGCAATGAAGGTGTTTCTCGGTTTGAAAACCTATCACATGACGCCAGCCATTCTGGGAAAACCGGCGGTGGATTTCCGCAGGCGTAAGCCTCAGCTCTCTGAAATCGTAGTGAATCGGCAGATGCAACCCCTCCAGAGACCCTCCCACATACCATGGCCCCGCATGTTCGTACAGATCCCTCACACCCGGATGTTTATCAGGATCATCCGTGCCAAACACACATCGGGCTTCCACGCTCTTATCAGGCTTCCATATGTCTCCTACGGTAAGCACAGCGAGCATGAACCCTTCCTCATCTCTGAGGGCAACGAGCCGGCCCTTCTCAAGGCTCAGAGCCATTTCCTCGTTCACATCCAGGCACATCGGCATGGGCCACACTGTGCCATCGGCAAGGCGCATATTCTCGACAACACCTTCATAGTCCTCCCGCCCAAGGTAGCCTGTGAGAGGATAAAATGCCCGGTTCAGAAGTAGTTCCAGGTCACAAAGCTGCCTCTTGTTCAGATGCACCGAGGGATAACCAAGGGCAGATTCTTTCAGACTTTCAATACGCCTGAAATGGACAAGCAGGCTTTCCGAGTAGTCATGCTCAGGTTTCATAAATATAATCGCTCCGCGATTTCATACTGCGCGGCTTCGCCGCCTCTCACACAGCTCCGCCCCCTCAGGTACAGGACGACGTCCGAAAACCACCTTCCCTTTCAAAATATCCAAGACTTAGGCCTTCGCAAAAAGCTTCAACCCCGCTGATGGAAACTACCTAGAAAACCACTTTCGCAAACGCCCTGTCCGCCGGCTGCCCTCTTTGCTCTTAGCTTCTGTTGCTTCGTTGGCAAAACCAAAGGCCTCGGATTTTCTCTCCAGCGAGGGGACCTCTTTTCCTTCGGATTTGAGCTTCTTCAAGTTCAATCTGTCCCTTAAGAGGTTGTACTGAATCAACAGCCGGTCCGTGCGCTTCCGCTCCTCTGCGAGCATTGTTTCGAGCCTTTGCACCAGGGTATCCTTGAAACCCTCTGCCCTTTGTTCCTGCTCCTTGATATGCCAGTCTACTTTGAAAGAAAGATGAAAAACCTGCTGTTCAATACTCTCAAGTCGGTTCACCAAACCCGTGCGGTCCTCCATCCCCCCACTCTCTTCACTCCGCACCTGAACCTCTTCGCCAGACTTGGCAGCAGTAACAAAGCCTATCTCCTGCCTATCCCTGACCACATGTTCGATAACCTCGCCTTCGATCGCGGCCGCCTCATCGGCATAGCCATATACCAGGGCCGCATCGCACAAAATGTTGATGGTACGGGGAGTGCCGCCTGAATATTGAAAGATAAGTTCAACGGCTTCAGGCTTGAAGAGTTCCTGGCTTTTTGCTCCAGCCACTTTTAGACGGTGGGCGATATAGCTATTGGTCTCTTCCAGGTTCAGAGGCTCAAGGTGATAACTCACCGCAATACGTTGGCTGAGCTGGGCCAAGGAGGGATGTTGAAGCCGGGTGCGCAAGGCCGGTTGGCCCACCAGCAGGATTTGAAGCAGCAGAGCCTTGTCCGTCTGGAGGTTGGAGAGCATGCGGATCTCTTCCAGTGCGTCCTGGGAAAGGTTCTGGGACTCGTCTACGATCAGGACCACTCTCCGGCCAAGACCGTGCTTGTTGATGAGAAACTGATTCAGGACATCGAGGTCCCTCCCCTTGCCACGTTCCGGCGCCTCTAATTCGAACTCCTCAAGGATCATTTCCAGAAGCTGATCAGCCGTAACGTTGGTGTTAAAGATCACCGCCACCTCAATGTCTGTGCCGATCTGTTTTAAGAACTGTTTGATGAGGGTGGTCTTGCCGGTGCCGATCTCTCCGGTGAGCAGGATAAAGCCGATCCCATCTACGAATCCGTATTCGAGATAGGTGAGAGCCATCCGGTGCTTGGCGCTCATATAGAGAAAACTGGGATCGGATATGATATTAAATGGCTTTTCTTTAAGACCGTAGAATTTTGTGTACACTAGTAGTAATACCCGCGTGAGCCACTGTCGCCCCTGTTCATGACCAGGCCGACAATGTTCTTATCCTTAAAAACCTCAACAGCCCTGCGGATTTGGTCTTTCGTAGTTCTACCAGCCTCCACCACAAGGATCACGCCGTCTACATAGGAGGAAAAAACCAATGCGTCGGGCACTGTAAGCGCCGGGGGGCAGTCGAAAATAATGTAGCGCTCCGCGTAGCGACGCTTCATCTCCTCGACCAGCTTTTCCATCTTGGGAGAACCCAGGATATCCGTAGATCCGCGAAGAGGCCTTCCGGCCGGCAGCACCACCATCTTGGCTATCCCGGGATTAACGAGAAGCTCGCCCAGGGGAACATCATTTTGCAGATAATCTGAAAGGCCTTTTTCCGCATCACAGCCCAGATAGTCGTGGATCTTTGGCTTCCGAAGGTCCGTGTCCACCAGAAGAACGGTCTGCTTGACCTCCCTGGCAATGCTGACAGCCAGGTTGATGGCCGTGATAGTCTTGCCCTCGCCTGGCAGAACGCTGGTGATCATGATGGCGTTATGCCCTTTGTGGCGAGTTTTTTGAAGCACCTGGGTGCGCAAAAGGTTGTAATAGTCCATGACTTCCGGGTTATCCATGAGCGTCATCACCCGGTGTCTCTCAAGGTGGCCCCTGTCCAGGGACATCACTTTTGTCTTGGTATATGCAGGTTCGCCTGCCTGAAGACGAGACACCTCGGAAGGTCTGTAGCCTTCAGCTTGCTCTTGACCTTCATGACGCATTTTCCTTGCCCGTTCCAGGGCCTTTTCTATCTTGCTCATTTATCTGATCCTTATTTTTGTTAGACAGGATTAACAGGATTCAACAACTTGTGCTTCATCACTTCCATGAGGAAAGTCATGAAAAAGAATCCATCAAATCCTGTAAATCCTGTCGTAACTTTTATTTTGCACTTTCTTCTAAAAACCGATGTAAAGCTCGCGCATGATCTGAATCCACACAATATCGAGCGGCCTGTATAGATAGTGCAAAATGGCCAATCCGCCCACGATAAGCCCAACGGCAGCGCCAACAAAGGCCAATCTCCTCCATAGCGTTTTTGCACGGTCTTGCGCTGTTTCCAAATAAGGAATCACTGCCAGCACGGGATGTCCAGCCACCTTTGCCAGCTCGTCGGCTCGACGCACGGAATGGTCCATATACTCGGCCATGGAGCCAAAACCGACTCCTGCGCCTGCTGCCAGGACCAGGCCTATAAGCAGAATGGCCAACCGGTTGGGCCTGTCAGGTTTTTCCGGTGTGATGGGCGGGTCTATGAGGGTGAACTTCTCCCCCATGCGGCTCTCCTCAAGGCCCTTGGCCTCCCTTGCGGCCATAAGCCTGCTCATGGTTTCCTGATATTTTGCCTGGGCATTGGCATAATCCCGATCCAGGGCCCGGTATTGCTGCTCCACCTGCGGGGTGACTTCCACTCTCTTTTGATAGTCCTGGTATCCCTCCTTTAAAACATTGAGATTTTTCTGGGCGCTTTCAATCTCCATCTGCGTAGAAGCGATCTGGGTCTGGAGGTTGATGTAAGAGGGATTTTCCGGTTTTTCGTCTTCTGTCCTGAGTATGGTCTGTTTTTCAGAAAGCGCTGCAACCTTGGCCTTCAGCCGGGCAACCTCCTTGTCGAGCCTGATGACGTCAGGATGTTTTTCCGAAAACTTTCTTGAGATCACAGCAAGTTGCGTCTCCTTGTCATGGAGTTCCCCGTACGTCTTACGCAGGTCTTCGCGCGTGCCCACCTCGCCTTCCAGGGCATCGAGTTTTTTCTTCATGCCAATCACGTCAGGATGCTCATCAGAAAGGGTGGCGCGGAGCCCCAGGTATTCGCTTCGCAAGATCTCAAGCTCTTCTTTCGGCGTCATGACCCTTTTGCCTTCCAGGCTCACAGTGTACATGACCGGTTCCAAGGTTGCCAACTGGCCCTCCAGATAGATCTTCCGGTTGACCAGGGTCTTGATCTGTTCCCCCTTAACGCCGATCTCCCTCTGAAGCCGCTCCATGGTCTGCAAGTTCACCTGCATGAGCTCGGGAAGCACGCTGATATGCTTATTCTTAAACTCGGCGATCCCGGCCTCGATTTCAAGGATCTCCGAACGGAGTTGCGCCAGTTGGGTTTCAAAGAATTCAAACGTGGTCCTGGCCTTTTCTTCGCGGTTTTTCAGGTTTTCTTCCAGATAAAGGGAAGTAAGCACATTGGCAACCTGGGCCACCTTGCGGGGGTCTTTACCCTCATAGGAGAGCATAAAGGCAATGGTGGCTGATCCCGGCCTTCCGGATTGCGGGTTGATCACCTCCGCCTGGATGGGCTCCATACGGATGTCCTCGCGCATCTTTTCGACGATCTCTTCTGTGGTGTACCGGTCCTTCAGATCCTCATAGAGCACGAAACGGCCGATAATGCCCAGGAGTCTTGAGCGACTCATCACGATCTGCGTGATCATCTGAAGCCGTTCCTCCACATAACCGGTCACCGTGGTGCGGACAATATCCTGGGGAATTTCCTGCGCCTCAATGAGAATTGTGGCGCTCGACCTAAAGACCGGGGGCAAGACAAAGGCAATGACCACAGAAAGACAAAAGACCAGCACAGCAGGAACAATAATCTGAAACTTCCTACGCTTTATGACGTCCCAGTACTGGTGAATATCCGCAGTTTGTTCCATAAGAAAACCTCTTTGACGTTATGATTTTGAATGAACTACTTCTCATGTTCTATTGGTCGCGGATTCAATCAAAGGTCTTCGGCCATGCCACGGCCAGTTCCAGAAAAAAGCGGTTTCGCTCCTGCGAGTAGTCGGTGATTTCATTCTCGGTCCAGGCGTATGCATACCCCAACCGGAGGTCCACATCCTCTGTAACCCTGTAGATCATTGAGGGGCGAACCGAATATGTGAGCCGCTTTTCGTCCTCCACCAGGCCGTCCGTTTCAGTGTGATAGTATGAAACGCTCAGGCCGCTCCTTAGTTTTTCGGTAAACCGATATCTCAGGCCCGCCCTGACCCTGTCCCGGGTGACATTCTCACCGTAAATACTCGGTGTAATATCGCGGTTCACGTTCGCTGAAAGACTGAGGCGTTCAGAGCGCCACTCCAGGGCGCCGTCAACAATAAGGCCTGTGTCCTTTTCCTCCACACTCAATCCGGCCCTCGGAAATTTCGACTCGGTGTACCTTGCGCCTGCCATAAGCGTTAACTGGAGGGTCTCTGAAAACCGGTGATCAATGCCGGCCAGACCACGGTAAGTGCGTTGTCTCACATTGAGATCCCCGAAGGTTTCTTCGAAATCCACCAGGGTTGCGCCGGCCGAGCATATGATGCTGGTGCGCTCGTTCATAAGGCCATGAATCCAGGTCAGGTTCGGGCCGTGAACGCGATAGTCAGGGTACCTATCCAGATCATACTGGGTCTTCACAAAATCATAAGAAAACTCCAGTGTATTGCGAGGATCCAGAACAATGGCGACCCCGGGCTCAAGGGTGGCGCGTTTGCGCCTGGATCTGTCAGCAATAATGCCGGATTCCTCCAGGGCCGAGGTAAATGTATAATCATCCTTGTACTCTCCTGAAAAATCGAGGCGCCACAGCTCGCTCGGAGTCACACTTGCGGAAAGCTCGTATGTCTGGTCCACACTATCCAGCTCGCTGTGGCGCTGGTAGTCGGAGATATCCCAGGCGCCGCCGGCTTTTACCTCTGCCCTGTCTGTTCGAACATTAAAGCCAAGACCCGGCGAGATAAGGTGCTCAAAATCGTCAATCTCTTTCAGGAAAACGTTATCATCGTATGTCTCCTGAAGGCTCAAAGAAGGGGTGACAACGTATTGTGCGGCCCCGGCATCCACGACCACGAAACACGCCATACCCAGAGAAAAAAGCAATAAGAATACCGGATAACACAATCGCGTCATTACTCTAAATCCCTAACCCGGATAAACCGGAACGAAACGTCCAACTGAAGTTGTCACGGTTTTTTTTGTTCACCGCAGAGTCACAGAGGACGCAAAGATAACGGACTACCATCAGGGCACTACAACCGTATCGCCTGCTTCAAGGCAAATATTCTGGTCCAGGTCCTTGCCGCCGGCTACCTTGCCGTAGTTGAACTTGAAGACTCTCTGATGGCCATTCTCTTTCCTGATAATAAGAATATCATCCTTGTTCGCATAGGGCGTCATCCCCCCTGCCATGGCCAGAACCTGCATTACCCTCAGTGTTTGTCCCATAATATAGAGGCCAGGCTTGGCGACCTTGCCCACCACATATACTTTGGGACTGCCCACCTGGACAACCATAACGGTTACCGGAGCATCCGGAACATATACCTTGATCTTGCCTTCTACAAGCTGTCTCAATTCCTCCACGGTCCGTCCCCGGGCGAGCACATCCCCAATCAGGGGAAAGGATATCTTTCCGTCCGGCCTCACCACCACCTGCCTGGAAAGCGCCTCATCCTTCCACACAGAGATCTCCAAAACATCCCCGGGCCCGAGATAGAATTCGGAGGCAGCAGGGATTTGGCCTTCACTCTCTCCCGCGTACAAAAGAGGAGCACCTCCGTGAAACAACACTAGCATAAAGACGACAACACAAGAAATTTTCTTATCCATAAAGGCCCCCTTAATCCCTAACGCTGATAAACCGGACAAGCTCAAAGCTCAAGGCTGAAAGCTCAAAGCAACACAATTAGATCGCATTCTCTTAGCTTTTCTTCCTTTCAGCTTTGACCTTTCAGCTTTTGTCTACCATGGTAAATTGGGTTTCTGCTTAGGTTTCTGCCAGAAAAAAAACGAATTCCAGAATTAAGGGGCTAACCCGTGATCCGTGACCCGGGTAAGCCGGTCCCGCTCTGATCCCATTCCAGCAAGGAATATGCCAATCAACAAACAAGGCTATTGTGTGCTGCGTCGAAGATCTTTTCTAACCTACTCCTGATACCAGCCCGATTTTAGCTCGGCGTTTTCTATGACAAATTTCTAACTTTTATTGTCACTTATACCCTAGAAAGAGAAAGCGTGTCAACGTCCAATCATCATGGTCTCGAAAGAAGTCCGCACTTGGAGGCCGTCCAAGAGTATTTTAACGGCAGGAATGCATTGAGTATTTTGAGTCCCGTAACGGGGGATGAACCTGACGCCAAGGTTGTGGAAAATGGCCATTCCCGGACAGCCTCCCAGTGCGGCATGAATAGCTTTTGTTCTCCCGCGTAGCCGGACAAGGAAGGCTAACCAAGTGGCATAAGTCGGTATTTATCGGGTTATTTATCACGTAGTTGGAACGTATTTGCACAGTTGGAACTTATTTACACAGTTGGAACTTATTTACACAAATAGTTGGAACTTATTTGCACAAACATCGGTCGCAAGAAGCAACGAATGTGTGTAACCTTTTAGGTTTATTCATATATTTGTTTTACGGGTGAGTGGCATGATCTTTGCTTATCTTCCTTGCTTTATTATCATTGATTCTTATTGAACAAGGTGATAAGGGAAGCTACCAGAAGTTGTCGGCTTCGTAAAAAGTCCAACTTTCCCACCATGGCGGGATTGCACAGCAGCCTTTGCCCTGTTAGAAGACGAAGATCAGCTCTCTTAGCGGATACAGAAAACAATCCAGTATAGCACAGTCCAGCCCTGGGTTGTCGGAAAACACGGTGAATCACTGAGGCGTACTGTAAGTCATGACTAACCACAAAGGCATTTGACATTACGCAAAATCCAAAGTAAGAGGGTGTCCGATAGCTCTGGTCATGCCGAGAGAGCCATGGCATGGTGTCTGAGTGTATGTTGTCATACCGCACATGTTGTGGGGGGCAGCCTCACGGCATAGTTATCGGATACGCTAGAAAGGAGGGAACAAGGAACAAGAGAGTAACTTTGAAACCAAAGTCCAAAATGAAAGGGGGGAAATTTGTTGAGAAACAAAATCATTATAGTGGTGTTACTGGTGGGGGTTCTTTTTCTTGCCTACTCGCAGTGTGCCACGGCTGCCATAATCAAGTGGTCCCAACAGCCCAGTATGGACCCAATGAATGGGTATAGTTTTTCTTCGGAAACCCAGGTCCCTTCCGGAGTTGCTGATGATTTCTTCTGCGAGAAAGGCCTGCCCATCATTGGAATCACGTGGTGGGGATCTTACTGGGATACCATGTACCAGGGTCAATCGCATTACCCGTACAAGAACAGCGATTCCTGGGGCGATCCTGTACCAAATCCGCCAGGGATCGTCAGCCGATTCATCGTCACTTTCTGGCAAGATGTCCCGGCTGGCCAGGGCGTGCCCCCGTGGAGTCATCCCGGCACTTTGATGTATGCCGAGACGATTCCGATTGCCAGTGTTCAAGAAACGGTTTATGGGACAATAAATCGAGAATCTGTAACGGAAACCGTTTTTCAGTACGATGCGGCCCTGCCAGTTCATTTTGTCCAGGAGGCGGGCCAGATCTACTGGCTTTCCATCCAGGCGGTGGATCCCGGCGGAGACCCTCTTCAATGGGGCTGGCATGAATCGATCGATCACTGGAACGATAATGCCGTGCAAATGGGATTTTCACCGACGGGCTGGTGGGACCTTTTGCCCGGAGAGGACATGGCCTTTGAGCTTAAGGCAGTTCCCATTCCCGCGAGTCTGTTGCTGCTTGGCTCCGGCCTCATTGGGCTCGTTGGCCTGAAACGCAGGTTGCGGCGTTAGGGCCGCGGCAGCGCTTTGCACGAGAAAGAGATGTTGGTCTTAACTTAAACCGTTAACCATCAAAATTCATAAAAAAGAAGAAAAGGAGGCAAATGAACATGAGGAAACTATCTGTAATCGTTTTGGCCATATTAATGGCCGTGGGGCTGAGCACTGCAGCGAGTGCTGCACCGACGTTGTCTTTTGACATCGATTTCTATCAAGATGGAATAATGGATACAGGTTCAACGATCGACCTGCTGTTGGGTAATACTGTTGTTGCCGATATCTATTTCTCCGTGACAGAAGAACCTGTAGTAGGTGGGGGGTATGATCTTAGATTTGATCAATCCAACCTATCAGCCGAATTTGTCTGGTTTTATCCTGGTGTCTTCCTTTTCGAACCACCCATGCTAGACACTGATCTATCAAGGATCGAACCAGGACATGTATATGCTGAAGCATTTGTAGTTCCTCCCGGCACATCCACGTTCGGAGCTAAATTTGGCTCCATCGCTTTGACGTGCAATGATATCAGCCTTGACGAACTCTGGCTGTTTGATTTTAATCCTGTTACCGCCCAATGGGTGACAACATCAGATCTGGTTCTCGACGACCAATTACTTGACGGCTACTACCTCGCCTCCGTCAACAACTATGTCCCCATCCCCGGCGCAGTATGGCTCCTTGGCTCCGGGTTGCTGGGCCTTTTTGGGCTCAAGCGTAAGATGAAAAGTTGATAAGTGCTAAAGCCTCAAATCATGAAATGAAAAGAGGGGGCGCCTTCCTGCCACGGGAAGGTCCCCCTGATTCCCTAAGGATGAAGCACTTATGGCCGAGCCGAATGGTTGGAAAATCAGAGGGGTCCGGTTATGGGCTGCCTGTACTCGAAATGAACTACCCCGCCGCAAGCAGCGGGGTATCAACAAGGGTTTCCTAATTTCTCTTACGCCGCAAGCGGCGGGGAATTTAACCCTGAGTGATTAAAAGGCACTCAGCTCAAGCTGGGCGCCTTTTTTTGTTGTTTTTCTAATCCTGGGATGTGGGGGAGCCGTTAGCGCCTTGGATACAAAAGGAGAAAAATCGACTCCGCGGGTCCGATGAAATTGCTTCGGCTGTTCCCTCGCTTCGTTCGGGACGCCCCGCAATGACTGTAACAGCCTCACCTTGTCATTGCGAGCGAAGCGAAGCAATCTCCTGTGTTTTAGTACGTGAATTTACGGTACGACACACTAGTTGTCTTCATAAGGCGACAACTTGACAAATGAGTCAAGTTTTGTGGCTTATGTTGTTTGTAAACTCTGGTCCCGACGAGTCGGGAGACACTGGTCACTCGATACTGGATTGAATAAGGAAGCTTTTCCTTTTTTGCTGTCCTGCATCAAGCATCCAACAATCAGGATAGCGAAGCCTCCTCGGTTTGAGGCGAAGCTTGGTTAGGCTTATTGGTTAGTCTTAAAGGAGGCATAAAAATTATGAGACAAATTATGAAGAATAGATTCTTGTGGCTGTTTTTGAGCTTTATTTTGGTTTTCACCTTTGCAGGGAGCGGGTGGTCAGATGAAGGCAAAGAGCCCTGCACCATCATGAAGCCTGACAGGGAGACCCTGGAAAGATGGATCCAGGATTATGATAGCGCTCCCAGGGCGTATATGGATGAAGCCCTTAAATTGAGTATCCCGCTCAAGGGTTCATACTCTCTTTTGAGCCACCTTCAATACACAGCTTCTGAGCGCAACCAGGGATCCTGTGGCAATTGCTGGGCCTGGGGCGGAACAGGGGTGATGGAGATTGCGCTGGATGTCGAAGAGGGTGTCTCAGACCGCCTCTCGTTACAATATCTGAACTCCTGCTATGGTACAGGATCAAACTATGCCTGCTGCGGCGGCTGGCTGTCAGATCTTGCCGACTTTTATTCGAGTACAGGATACGAACAGGCCATTCCCTGGTCCAACACAAACGCGAGCTGGGCAGATGGGAGCCGCAGTTGTGCTAGTGGCTCATCCCTTGTCTCTTGTGCATCCATTTCTACCTCGCCCAACTATCCCATAGCCTCTATTGTCGAGGAAACCATCCCTACCTTCGGGGTTGGGCAAACAACAGCTATTTCCAATATCAAGAACATTCTCCACCAGGACAGAGCCGTTTGGTTTGGTTACTTTCTGGCCACTGGCGCAGACTGGGATAATTTCCGCACTTTCTGGAATACTCAGCCGGAGAACGTCACGTGAAATCCCGATTTTTCATGCGGCCATACCTGGGACAGTGGCGGTGGCGGCCATGCGGTTTTATGCGTGGGGTACAATGACGATGATCCCAAAAACCCTTACTGGATCATGGTGAACAGTTGGGGCACGGCCGGAGGTGGTCGTCCCAACGGGATTTTCCGGCTGGACATGAACATGAACTATGACTGCACGATGACTTATTACGGTAGCCCCATGCAGACTTTTTACTGGCAAACACTGGATATTGATTTCGCAGCTGTTGCCCAGCCTGATCTTGTTGTCTTGGGTATCGAGACAGATCCTGCCGAACCGGACCCCGGAGAGACGGTAGATGTGCATGTGACTGTAAAGAATCAAGGAGCCGCAGACGCTGGTGGGTTTGTTATCGACTGGTACGCTGACCTGGCTGCACCTCCATTACCTTATGAAGTTGGGGATCGATGGGAGTCTGTAACCTCTCTGGCTGCAGGTGCTACATATACCATGAGTGCGACTTATACTTACTCTACTACCGGTATATACAATATGTATGCCCAGGTTGATACCGATCAGCAGGTTACAGAGTCGAACGAAGGCAACAACGTGCTGGGTCCTGTTAGCATCGTGGTCGGCCCATGCGAGTGCGACCTGAACCATGACGGCAGGTGCGACATGCAGGATTGGCTCCTCTTTGGCGAGGACTGGGGCCGGACCGATTGCCCGATACCCTTTTCAATGAATGCCACCAAGAAAGTGGCGCCGAACAATAACATCTCAGGAGATCCGGATGAAAAAGCGGCTGAGGCCGCTCCTGTGTTCCGTGTCAGGAAAGTGGAAAAGGCTTTGCCCGACGGCGATCAGCCCGTGCGGTCGAAGGGCAAAAATCCGAGCAATAAGGGTCGGTCGACAAAGGGCGCTGCCCCTGCCACGGACACGGACAGGGCGCCCAGAGCCCAGGCAGTTTTCGCGCCTATCTGGAGCAGGCTGGACAAACTCGCCCTGACTGACAAGGAAAATGCTGTGCTGCAACTGGAAGTGGCCAGTGATCTGGACACCGACACGCTGAATGAGGTCAAGAGTGTCGAATCACTATGGAACAGCGGCATGTATGCCGGGGCCATGGAAGCCCTCCAGACTCTGGAAGCGGGCGGAGTGGCGGTTGCGGCCGGCATTAGCTGGAAGACTCCGAAAGCAGTTGGATTGGAAGGCCTGACGTGGTTTGAAGGTGATGTGCGCATCGGCGCCAGGGAGGATATCATGGAGTCCCACCTCGATTTTGATGCGGAAACCGGAAATCTTTTTGCCGTGTTAAGATACCACGATCCCGCAAGCTCCAATTATTATTGGTCAGTCAATATCTCCACCAATAACGGGCAGACCTGGCAGGAGACTTACGAGTGGTGGGCCTCTTTCGAGATCAAAGACGCAAGCGCCGCAGTCGTTGCTGACTATCTTTACGTGGGATATGTTCACGACACAACTTTTGATAGTGCTCGGATCAGGCGCTGCTCTGTGAGCGATGGACAGATAGACGGCAGCTATGGCTGGCATGAGGTCTTTGACTCCGCTGGTGATCCCATCAAGGAGATCGCTCTTGTCACCAACACGGACTCCTGGGACAACCGGGTTTACTACTTGGCCATTCTGGATTCTAATGCCTTGAAGTGGTACTGGACCGATCAAGATGGCGGTACAGGCACCTTGCCCTGGTTTGAAGTGGCTACTGGAGTGAATCACGCTTCGCATGGCCTGGATGCGACATGGAACGAAGGATACCAGACAGGTTCCCTCTACCATCTATATGTTTCCTTTGTAAGCACCAACTCCGGGAACCCTCTTTATGTCTGGAGATATAGTGATACTCAAGGGGCGGAAGCCATCGAGGTGGAACCTGATCCTTACCCGTATACGCCCACCGGCATATCGGCCTACGATGACAACATCATCACCGTGTTTGAATACCGGGATGCAAGCAACAATCCCGGAATCAAATACTGGATCTCCTATAACGGAGGTGACACTTGGCTGTATAACTATATTGCACAGGCGCAAACAGGAAAATATTTCTGGAATCCTGACGTGGCTGCGCGAAAAGGCGGTGGCATAGGCGTGGTCTACCAAGAAGAGGTAGGAGAACCGGATCCGTGCTGGTATAGGTACAGAAGCTATGATGGCTCTATCTGGTGGACCGACCCGGAGCAGTACAATGAGATCGATGTGGTCACCGGCTCGCTTATGGAGATGGAATCCCTGCCGCCTCTTCCCGGCAACAGCTATGCCTTTGGCTCGATATGGAAGTCATGGACCCCGGACGGTGCTTTCTTTGACCGCAGCGACGGTGCCGAGGCAGAACCCTGCGAGTGCGACCTGAACCATGACGGCAGGTGCGACATGCAGGATTGGCTGCTCTTTGGCGAAGACTGGGGCCGCACCGATTGCCCGAGTGGTGCAGAGAATATTGCCCCACTGGCCACTGCCAGTAGTAGCGGTGGAGGGCAATCTGTACTAGGATATGGCCCTGAGAACATGAATGATGGAGTGAGTGAACTGGCGTGCTCAATGCACTGGGTTTCCGGCGGTTCCACACCGGCTGGTGAGTGGATTCAGCTTACCTGGGGCAGTCCTGTCACGGTCCAGAAGATGGGTCTCGCCACTACAGCCTGTGAGACTCAATGCGATTATTCTGCTGGAAGGAATTTAGGCTATGGGACAATTCAATATTGGAATGGGACATCTTGGGTAACAGATGGCTCTGTTTCTAATATGATAGATGATTGGTCGTATACCTTTTCAAGCCCTGTAACGACCACGGCGGTTCGCATTTACGGTGTTGCGACGACTCCTTCATGTGCAGGATATCAACGGAATCCGATCATATTCGAGTGGTACGTCTATGGAGAAACAGCTGACGGCATGGACATGCTGCCTCCTTCCATTGAAGTGGAAAAAGCAGTGGTACCAGAGGGGGTCTCGCCTTCCGGAGACTCTTAAGGTGGACTGGGGCCGCACCGATTGTCCATAAGAAATTAAACCATTAACCTCTCACCCTGGTGCCGAGAAGGTTCGGGGTGAGAGCTTGTCTACAAACTATCGAAAGACAGGGGGTGGCATAATATGGCTGCCCTCTGTCTTTCGATGATAATCTGAGAACGTTAAGAATTATTGACAGCAAATGAGAAATAACCTCTGACAGGTTTGGCCTTGGGCTAAGAAACAAGGGGTAATTGACAAAGAGAAAGGGAACATTGTGAAATACCTAGGGCACAAAAACATTTTGGCAGGATTTCTGGCCATTTTTTTGAGTTTCGTTTTTGCCACTTCCGTATCGGCAAAACTTAGCGCCCAGGATATTAATAAGCTGCGGGTGGACCTTGAAGCCCAAGGCGCAACCTTTACGATTGGGCCTAATCCTGCAACAGAGCGTGATCTAAATGAGCTATGCGGCTTGGTTCCGCCCAAAAATTGGTGGGTGGGGGCCCCCTTTAGGGACATAAAGGCCCGTTTGGCAGCCCCATCCTCTTGGAACTGGTGCGATCTGGGAGGATGTACGCCGGTAAAAGATCAGGGGAGTTGTGGTTCCTGCTGGGCCTTTGGGACTGTAGGACCTCTGGAAAGTAACATCTTATCCAAAGACTTGATGGAAGAGGATTTGTCTGAACAGTACTTGCTGTCCTGCAATACCGACGGCTGGGATTGCGGAGGCGGCTGGTGGGCCCACGATTACCATGATTGGAAATACAACCCTCCGGAGACCGAGGCAGGGGCCGTTCCGGAAAGTGAGTTCCCCTACGTGGCCCGGGATGCCCCCTGCGGGGGCCCCTATTCCCAGCCCTGGAAGATCGATTCTTGGGCCTATGTTGGCAATTCCGGCTCTGTTCCCTCTGTTGATGCCATCAAGCAGGCAATCATGGATTACGGCCCTGTGGCGGCAGCAGTATACGTAGGACCGGCCTTCCAGGCGTACACAGGCGGTGTATTCAACACGAACGAATCCGGGGAGGTCAACCATGGCATTGTCTTGGTGGGCTGGGACGACACAGAGGGGACTAATGGCGTATGGATCCTCCGCAATTCATGGGGCCCCGTATGGGGCGAGAATCCATGGGGCGAGAGGCCAGTGGGCGAGGACTGGGGATACATGCGGATCGAATATGGGATCTCCCAGGTGGGCTACTCTGCCAACTATGTGTTGTATTCCGGGACGGCACCAAGATTCGAGTTAAGTACTCCAACCCCCGGCCCTCTTTATGTGTGTGTACCCGATTCCTTGCAAATCCAGGTTGATGTGGCATCCATCGCGGGATTCTCTGATCCTGTAACACTCAGCCTTTCTGGGTTGCCTTCGGGTGTTGACGGATCATTCGACGTGAATCCGGTTATACCTTCAGGCAGTTCAACACTGACCCTTACCATCCAGGCCTCTGCCAGTCCCGGCGTGTATAGTTTTGATGTCTTCGGAGACGGGGGAGGCCAAAGCGATACCCTTCCTCTTACGCTTTATGTCGCCGATAACCCACCTTCGCCACCCTCTCTTATCAAACCTTCTGATGGAGAACCGCATGCAGGCTATGGGAACGTGCATTTTTCGTGGTCTTCGGTGCCCGAAGCCAGTGAGTACCATCTCCAGGTGGACAATAATTCGGATTTCGCATCTCCGGAGGCAGATATTCCTTCCATACATTCTACCTCATACATCCTTGCCGGCCCTTTGACGCAAGGGGAAACCAATTACTGGCGTGTTAGTCCTGGCAATGGCTGCGGTGAGGGGGTATTTTCCGATTCATTCTGGTTTATTGCGAACCCAAAGGAGATTCTGCTGGTTGACGACGATGACAATTACCCGGATGTGAGATCCTATTATGAAATGGCATTGGGTCGCCTGGGGCACACCTATGATGTATGGGATACCCTAAACTCGGATAACGAACCCGCATCCGCTGACCTCTCCGGCTATGAAATGGTTATCTGGTTTACGGGCGGTGCATGGGGAGGATATGCAGGACCGGGCACAGCAGGAGAAGTGGCTTTAGCAAATTATTTGGACAGTGGCGGGAAGCTGCTTATTACCAGCCAGGATTATCACTGGGACAAAGGCCTTACCCCGTTCATGCAAACCTACCTGGGTGTGGGATCCGTTTCTGATGATGTTGGTTCATATATCAGTGTCACGGGGCAAAATGACTTTTCAGGCCTTGGTCCTTTTTCTTTGAATTACCCATTTGATGATTATTCAGACAGTGTCACTCCTGGGATGGGAAGTGTTTCATTCATAGGAAACAATAGCAATAACGCCGGCGTCTATACTGACAACACGGTATTCTTTGTTTTCCCTTGGGAGGCGGTTGCCAACAATTCGCTAACTGATGGAGATCAATTACTGGAGGCTATTCTTTCGTATCTGGCGCCGCCCGATATGGTCGTTAATCCCAAAACGGATCTGGATTCAAGCGGTGAGCAGGGTGGCCCCTTTTCACCCGATAGTGCAACTTATAGAGTTACAAACAACAGCGACGACCCGCTCGACTACAGTGTGAGCAAGACCGCAAACTGGATTACACTGGATGATGGCACCACCTCCGCGGATGGCCCTCTGACAGGCACCCTGCCTCCAGGCGGCTGGTATGTAGATATCACTGTTACCATAGATGATGATGCCAACTCTCTTCCGGGAGGGACTTATTCCGATACAATCACCTTTGCCAATATCATCAGCGGCAGCGGCAACACCACCAGGTCAGTCAACCTTGAGGTGGTCGTCCCACTCTGCGAGTGCGACCTGAACCATGACGGTCTATGTGACATGCAGGATTGGCTGCTATTTGGCGAAGAGTGGGGACGAACCGATTGCTGTGACGCCGGTGTGGAGTGCGAATGCGACCTGAATGGTGATTGTCAGTGCGACATGCAGGATTGGCTGAAGTTTGGTGAGGACTGGGGCAGGACGGACTGTCCGATTCCCGACGAATGTTCGGGAGAGCTTTACTATGACACCGGAACTCCTGGCAGTTATTGGGGTGGCGGTGAGGTCGGTTATGGCATAGCCGTCAGGTTCACACCTCCAAGTTATCCCTGGATATTTGATCTGGCCAAGTTCTGGCCATACTCTGGTTCAGAGACGCTAGATATTGAGGTCCATGTGTGGGACGATGATGGACCTGGAGGCCTGCCCGGGAGCGACCTGATCACACCGATTCTGCACAATTGTGTCGGCACAGAACACTGGGAGGACGTAAATCTACCAACTATTACGATAGATAGTGGAGAATTCTACATCGGATGGATTCAGACCACCTCTCTAACTTATTATAACGGTGACGACGATGATGTATCTTCTGATGGGCGTTCCTACGCGAGGTTTCCTGATGACACCTGGTTCAACTTTTTGGATTTCGGGGTCTATGACAACATGATGATTCGACAGGGTTGCCAGAGTATGCCAGCAGCCGACATGGAGACAATTGCCCCCAAAGCGGCTGGTTCTGCAAGCAAAATCTCGGAAAAGTGAAGTGGCTGGAAAGAAGGTAGGCGTTCACAGGTTCAGAGTTCACTGTTCAAATTTTCGGTAAACCCTGAACCTCTGAAGCTCTGAACCTCTGAGCCTCTGAACGGTTACGAAAGAAGTTAGTTAATGGCGCAAACGGTGGAACGGTATATGCCAACGTATTCGGACATGGAGGTCCAGGCGGTGGTGGCAGCGTAGGGGTTATGTACCTGGAGGCTAGCTCCATTACCTTAGAGGTAGAAAGTAGTCTGGCGGCCACGGGTGGTCCTGGGGGTGGTATAAGCACCATGCCCGTCTGGCATCCCGAGTTTTCCTGTGGCGCAGACGGCGGTATGGGTTACGTTCGGATTCAGGGAGGACAGATTGATCTTCAAGGGACTATTGATGCCGTGGTGATCCTTCCGTGTGAATGCGACCTGAACCATGACGACCGGTGCGACATGCAGCACTGGTTACTCTTTGGTGAAGACTGGGGCAGGACGGACTGTCCCATTCCGTAGTAGAAAAACCAACCCTCTCACTCCAACCCTTTGTGCCACATGGAAAAAGGTTCGGGCGGGGGGCATTTCAAGCGCCAGGGCATTGAACGGGTGAAGGCAGCATTTAGAGGCAGAGACAAGAAAATCTGTTTGGTCATTGCATTGATGGCTTTTGTCTTGGCGTCAGCTTGTGGCAACGCGCGACAAAATAGGGCGGACAATCGGGATTGTTTTCAAAATGGTATCGACAGTAGGGCATCAAGTGGTCATGTGGCCTACAAGTCTGGCAGATTAGAGTCGAATCAAATGGAAGATCAAGACAAATCGGGTGAACCAATCAATGAGAATTTGACACCAAGAGTTAGCGGCGGTCCATGCGAATACAAGATCTATAAAGGTCTCGCCAGGATTATTTCCATCCGCAAAAAGGAAATGCCAAAGGGTTATGGCGGGCCATCACATGAAAGCTATGAGGTGAAATTCTCTTTTTCTACTGAGGAGGAAATAAAGGAAGCCCATGGGAAGGTTGAAGGAAGGGAATATACCCTGAAGTTGACTAATTCCTGGTATCCCGGGCCAAAGTTCCTGAAGAAATACGGTATCGAAGAAGGCAAAAGTTTTGATTGTGATCTCAAGGTGATCACCAAAGGGACCTGTTCGCCTGTTCTTTTTGATTTTCCGACTATTGATTTGAGCGACTACTTTGAAAGCAGGAGATGATAACCGGCAATGATTTGTCACTTGTCATTCGTCATTTGTAACGAGTAACCAGCAACAAGCGCGCCAAAAAGACGGCGGATCCTCGACAGCGAACAACAAGCACCAAGCAACGAGCAACCAGCAAAGGAGGTGGTATTTGATATCTGGTTCGGACAAAGTGTGGACCTGTTTCTTGTCGTTAACCCCCCATGATCCCGCGAAACGCTGGATCACAGCGAATCATGGAAACGCAGATTCAATTTAACTGCTATGCGCTATGCTCTCTGCGCTATGCATTATTTCACAGGAGGTGAATGAGATGCGCAAGCTTAACTTGTTAGTTCTTTTGACAGCCTTGGTGTTCATCTTTCCGGTTATGGCCCTGTCGTGGGAGGATGAACCGGCAGCAGATGCCGGGGCCGTGACGATCGAGGCCTCAGAAGCGGATGCTGTGGCACCCGAAGTTTTGAAGGACGAACGTGTCTTGGCCCTTGAGAATGACTACTCGACAAACCTTCAGGCCCTCTGGGAGGAGATCCAAGATGAATCGGATCCATCCGAACGTGGGCGCCTCCAGAAGGAAGTCGAACGGATCAAGACCGACCAAGAGATGGCACTGACAGAACTCTACTTGGAGATTGCTGTTGAGCGAGGCGATGAAGATCGGGTGATGCAGCTTCAAGAAGTTTTGGACCAGCTCTATGAGCCGAAAGTTGCCGAACCATCAAATGAAGAACCCCAACCATTACCAGACCTCAGAAGCAAGAAAACTAAAGCCCCATCAAAGAATCCGGATGATGCGTAGAAGGAGGTGATTTTATGAGTCTTAGACGAAAATATAGTGTCTTGCCTGCCATTATTACAATCTCCCTTGTCTTCCTTCTTGGATTGGCCCGGGCAGACGAGGTGGACAATCGCATTTATCGACTAAACCAGACTCTGGAGGCAGAGGGCCTTCCCTGGACGGCAGGTCGCACTTCGATGTCTGACTTAAGTCAGAAGGAACGCAAGGCACTGCTCGGTGGTCCCATGGAGCCCGTACCTGCTGAGTTTCCAACTTTGGATGTATCAGAGGAAGGTGGAGAGTCCCAAAATCCGTATTCAGGCGGTGCCTCCGCAACCTGGGACTGGCGCAATGTGGGGGGCATCAACTGGATGACCCCCGTGACCCAGCAGCACTGTGGTGATTGCTGGGCCCATGCAACCCTCGGTTCCATGGAGGTTCGCCTCAGGTGGCAAAGAGGGGGCACTTACGGCTATGAACTTCCTATCAATCTCTCTGAGCGATATGCCGTATCGTGCAGCCCCCACGGCAGTTGCAGCTCCTGGAACATCCCCGGCCTGCTTAATTTCATCCAGACTGATGGTGTATCAGATGAGGACTGCCTTCCCTATGATCCCGCACTTGATTGTAGTGATCGCTGTTCTAACTGGAGTCACCGGGTCTACAAGGTTACGAGCCACGGAAGATATGACGGACCTGGAGCCACTTACAGGACTAACGTCATGAATTCCTGCGAAAACTTTGGTCCGATAGCGGTTTGGATGATGGTCTACGATGATTTTTGGGATTACTCTGGCGGAATATACATCAGGACCTCGAGCGTAGAAGAAGGCGGACATTTCGTAGACATCGTGGGCTGGGGAAGCTCCGGCGGGACCGATTACTGGATCTGCAAGAACAGTTGGGGGACCGGCTGGGGAGTGAACGGGTACTTCTACATCCGCCGCGGCACGAATGAGAGCAGGATCGAGGAGCAGGCCTACTGGCTCACGCCGCAGTACCTGTCCAACCTGGATGACAGCACGCCCACTGGCTGGGATTATCCCATCGTGCCAAGGGGGGATGCCACGGCCACATCGAGCAGTGCTCATGTCTCACCGACACTTCCGGGAAATTCCAACAGTACCTACTGGAATGTGAACTGGAAGAATGAGGGCACGGTTGAGGCGCGAGACAACGTCACCCATCTAACGATTGATGGTATCTACAGGTGGTGGTTTTCCATAAGCTGGCAACCCGCGGGGTATGAGACCAAGCACCTCAACTGCGGAACGGAAGAGGTAAAAGGAGGCAGGCATACCATCTGCTTTGACACCATTGATTACGACAACCGGGTCTGGGAGTATGACGAGAACGACAATACGTACTGCCGGCAGTTCATCTGGAGCCCCTATGCCCTGCCCGACGATTCACCACAAACACGCTCAAAACCACCCAAAAAGGACTCACTGGGATACTCCTGGTACAACAACGACGGCTTCTCCTTTGTCGTCCAACAGGTGCACCCCGACAAATGGTGGTCTGCCGTGGGCGTTCTGCCATACAGCTCCGGTGCGGATTACGACATAAGACTCTGGGATATCGGTGACTACACCGGCAGCGAAGGCGGTTTTGGCGGCGGCTATCTGGAATACTCTTGCTACGGCGGCGATGTATCCGATTTTGTCATCGTCAATGACAACATGGCTCCGGAAGGCACTTACTATGCCGGGGTGATCAACGACAATAATGGAACCGGCGATTTCCGGATTGAAGAGGACACGTGCGTCAAGATTTACGAGGGTACCAACGGGCCCTACTCCAAGAGTACCACGAACGTTCTGGATACATATGAATGTTATCTTTATGCGGGCGATTATGGTTTTAAGCTCGAACAAACATCCGGGACATGTGATCTGGGCATGAGCCTGTATGATGATGAAACGGTACATGCTAGCAAAAATGAGTATATGAGCGGTGGTTACGCCAACAGCTATGGTGACGGCGAGGATGAGTCATTCCAGATCACCATCCGGGATTCTGGTTTTCACTGCCTGGTCGTGTGGAAGGTGGATTCCAGCGACTATGCCAAGTCCCATTCATACAAGATCAAAATGGGACAGTGTGCGACACCCGGCACCCCTGCTAATCCTTCCCCGGCGGACGGGGCAACCGATGTGTCCGTAGACGCCGACCTTGACTGGGACGATTGCGCAGATACCGAGTATTATGAGGTGTGGTTGAAGGAAGGCAGCGGTTCATGGGTAAAACTGGGAGAAACCGAAACGAGTGCGTGGACCCTTGGTACGCTCAATGAGGCTACGCACTATGATTGGTTTGTACGCGCGTGGAATATTTGCGGCACTTCAGTATATGTGTACTGGGATTTTACCACAGAGGATAATACCGCGCCAACGCCCAATCCCATGACGTGGGCAACAGAGCCGTATGAGACGAGCACGTCATCCATTTCCATGGTGGCGACCAGAGCCTCAGACCCGACAACACCCATTACGTACTTCTTTGACTTCTATAACAGCCCCACGGGTGGTGGCGGAGGCACGGACTCAGCGTGGCAGTCAAGTACGTCCTATACGGATCCAGGGCTTTCAACGAATCACCAGTATGGCTACAGGGTAAGTGCAAGAGACGGAAATGGTAATGCAACCTCGTATTCTGGCGTAAGCTACGACTACACGGACATTGAAACCCCAACTGGTATTACATTTGGAACGATTACAACTTCCAGCATCCAGGCAAGATCGACCAATACCCCGTCGAATCTGACCCTGGGAAGCTCCGGGCTGTATATACGCAACGATACAGCCGGTACGTACTCCGGATGGAAGCAGGACAACAACTACTGGACCAGCAGTTCCTTAAACCCGAACACGCAGTATACGTTCAGGGCCATTGCGAGAAACGGGGATGCCAATAACACCCCATGGTCTCCAACCTCTTCCCGATACACCCTGGCCAATCTCCCCGGGGCTGCTGGCTTTTCCAACGTCACCCAGACCAGCATCCAGGCGAACTGGACCGCCAACGGAAATCCAGCAGGAACACAGTACTTCTGCGAGAATACGACCGCTGGGACGAATTCAGGCTGGACAACGAACACCTACTGGAACAGCACGGGTCTTGACTGCGGCACTTCTTACTCATTCCAGGTAAAGGCCAGGAACGGAGATGGGCAGGAGACCAGTTGGAGAAGCCTTGGTTCCCAGTCAACTAAGCCGTGTGCGGATATCTGCGAGTGCGACCTGAACCATGACGGCAGATGCGACATGTCCGATTGGCTGATGTTCGGTGAGGACTGGGGAAGGACCGATTGCCATGAGCCCGGTGTGGAGTGCGAGTGCGACCTGAACGATGACGGCAGATGCGACATGTCCGATTGGCTGATGTTCGGTGAGGATTGGGGAAGGACCGATTGCCCGATTCCGTAGCAGGGAAAAACCCTTTCCCTCAACCCGGATGCGCAAGGAATAGGTTGGGTTGAGGGACGAAACCCAACAAACCCAAGTGGATGCGCAAAAACCCGGGGTAAGGACCTATCCACTGGCTATTGAAAAAAAGGAGGGGCGGGCTACCATTGCCTCCCCTCTCTTCCGCCCGCTTCGCCTGGACGGTCGAGATGGCGGGCAGGCCTGGCCGGCTATTGGTGGAATGTCACTATATTCCTTTAAAAGAGCTACCTTCATCTTTTGTGTCATCATGCTATTCGCTTCACCCATTGGTGCAACAGGAGGCGTGTTCGCGCTGACGGATAATTCAGTGGATGACCGACTTCCCAAGATCCACAAGGGGCAGGTTGTTTGGCAAAGATCCGATGGGTACCGATGGCAGATATTCCTTTACAATGGGGAGGCAATCATTCAACTGACGGACAACGACATGCTTAATATTGGGCCTGAAATCGATAACGGGCAGGTCGCCTGGATGAGTCACTACATGTTTGATCCTCTTGAAATCAATTTTTTTGATGGACAGCAATGCTATCAGATCACTGATAATGACATTTGCGACATCTTCCCATCGATCAGCAATGGGAAGCTGGTCTGGCAGCGCAGTGAGGCTGGGGATTCAGAGGTCTTTTTTTACGATGGAAAGAAGGGGATCCAGCTAACCGACAATGACCTTGACGATGAAAACCCACGGATTTCAGATGATGACATCGTATGGAGGGGTTTTGACGGGGAAGACTGGGAGATCTTTCTATATTCGGAAAATCAGAAAGCAAGACTGACTGACAATAATTTTGACGATCAGAATCCGCGGATTTCAGATAGTCAGGTGGTGTGGGAGGGATTTGACGGAGAGGATTGGGAGGTTTTTCTATACGATGGAACAAGTGTCCGGCAGTTGACCGTCAATGCCGTGGATGATCGTTATCCGGAGATCTCTGAAGGCCAGATTGTATGGCAGGTACGGGACGGATTGAGCGATGGGATCATGCTCTATGATGGAAGCGGCATTATTCAACTCGCTGAGGGCGAGTCTGAAGTTCATCATGCCCGTATTTCCTCAGGCCAGGTGGTGTGGGAGGAATTTGACGGGGAGGATTGGGAGATCTTTTTCTATGACGGCGCCAGGGTCATGCAGTTGACCGAGAATTCTTTTGATGATCGCTATCCGGAGATCTCTGAAGGCCAGGTCGTATGGGAAGGTAATGATGGACACGACTCCGAGATTTTTTTCTTCACCTCGTCCTGCGCCGGCGATCTGGACCACGATGGCGATGTGGATGAGTCAGATTGGGCGCTTTTCGCTGTCGACTGGGGCCGGACTGATTGCCATGAACCTGGGGTGAAATGCGAATGTGACCTCAACCATGACGGCAGATGCGACATGCAGGATTGGCTGCTATTCGGCGAGGACTGGGGCCGGACGGATTGTCCGATCCCGTAGGAGGAAACGAATCTTCTCCCAGATTTTAGCTGTGACATACGGATGAAACCCAATAAACCGTGAGGAGAACAAAATGGAGGTAAGGTTAGCGTATTTTCTCAGAACAAGCTTGCTGGTTCTTCTACTTCTTGGTTCAGGGTGTGCAACTTCTACGAAAGCTACAGTTTCCGGTCCCCATTTGGTCATCAAGGAACGGTCCTTTGATTTCGAGGAGGTCAAGGAAGGCGATACAGTTGAACATAGCTTCCGGGTGTTGAACAAAGGGGATCAGGCCCTTGAAATCAAGAAAGTAAAACCCTCTTGAGGGTGCGCCGTGGCCCAATTTGACCGGGCCATCCCCCCCGGAGGGGAGGGAGAGATTACCTTGAAGTTAAATACCAAAGGCTATCAGGGTACCTTGCACAAGTCTGCCGTGATTTATTCCAATGATCCCAAACACCCTCAAATCAAGCTTGCCGTGAAGGCCCAGGTCAAGGTGCCAATATCATTTGAGCCAAGGGGAGTTATGTTAGACGGGTTTGTGGGTGATGAAATCAAACGGGTGGTTACTATAAGAGCACACGAAGAGCAGCCATTGACTCTGGAGCTTGCGCAACTTTCTCTTCCTGAGAAGGTGGCGTATGAGTTGAAGAGTGTAGAAGAAAGAAAAGTTTACCAGCTTATTCTTCGAAATATAAGTAAAAAGGGAGACAGATATAGCGGGTTTATTACCCTGAAGACAAGCTATCCTGAAAAGCCAGAGATTACCATCAGGTTTCTTGGCTACATCAGGGGGAACCTGGACTTTGGGCCGGAAACCATAAATTTTGGACGCATAGACACTGCCGGACTTAAGAGGCAGGGGCCCAGGAAGGCTCCTTATCAGCGCTCTGTCATGGTTACGCTTCATAAGGGAGATAACCTGAAGATCGAAAAGATAGAAATCAATGAGGGAGTTTTTGAGGCAGAGGTTAGGGAAATCCAGGCCGGAAAGAATTATCGCATCGATGTGAGACTGCACCCGGAAAAACTCCCGAAAGGGAAGGTGAACGCAAAAATGAAGGTCTACACCAACTTGAAGGACGATCCTGTCAAGGTGGTTCCCATACGGGTTCAAAAGATGTGAGATACTGGATGCGGAAAATCCGCCGGTAGTTTGGCGGGCTGCCTCCTGCTTACTGCCTACTGGTTTCTGCTTACTGGCTACAAGGCAGACGGTGTGAAGGTTTGTTGAGTTTGACGAGAGCAGAAGGGGAAAACAAGGAGAACTGTAACCACACAACTGCTCAACCACTCAACCAGTCGACTACTCAACTTTGGAGTATGCGAACAAGAATGCAAAGGACTATTTTCCGGATCTGCATATTTTTTGTTTTTCTCACCTGGTCCATGCCCATCCCCGGACTGGGCGCATTGGGACATTCTGAGAGTGACGAGTCCTCTTTTGTTATTCGGGTTAAAGACAACCTGTTGTCGGTGAAGGTGAAGGCTGTTCCCCTGAAGAACGTCTTGACCGAAATCGCTAATCAGACGTGTATCAAAGTCACCTTGTACGTGCCGACAGAAGAGCCTCTATCCGTTGAATTTTCGGACGTTCCCCTGGACAAGGGGCTGAAGCGATTAACTCGTGACTATAGCTCCGTCTTCCTCTATGGCTCGCAAAAAGGACATGAGCCAGAAATCAAGGAGGTGATTATCTACGCCAGGACGGACAGCGGTGGGGGCAAGAGGACAAGACCAGAGACAGTGGCCTCCGGAAGACCCAGGAACCCGCCTTCAAGAAATGTGAAGAGATCTCATTCGGCAGTCCAGGACAAAGGCCTGCTGGACAAAGACCCGGTAGTTCGTAAGAACGCAGTGGGATCTCTGGCGGAGTCTGAGGATGATAGCGCCATCCTTCATCTGGGCAAGGTTTTGGGCAAGGATAACGACGAAGATATCAGGGCCAGTGCGGCAGAGGCCCTGGGAGAGCTCGGAGATGAAAGGGCCATTATTCCCTTGATCCAGGCACTGCGTGACAAGAATGCCGGGGTGAGGGAAAGCGCTGTGGATGCCCTGTGCGACATTGGGGGTGAAAACGTCATCCGAGCTCTGAAGGGTTGTGTCTCAGACAGAGACGAGGATTTGAAGAAGGTGGCAACTGAGGCATTAAAAAGGCTTGAGGCCGGGGAATAGGCTCATTAGTCACTTAAAATAAGGGAATAAAATGTCCTGTTGAAGGCGGCTAACCTCAATCTTTTCTGTGAGTTCTACCGGCCAAGATAGTGCGACTATGACAACAAACTATAAACAGGCTAAGATACTTATTCCACTTCTCGGCTTCATCACTCTTCTAGTGTTAGTTAGTTGCCTAGTCCGAAGATACCAGCATTCTGAAGGTATTCATAAGCCTGAAGAGGAAAGCTATCCTGGAAAGTGCATAGCCAAAGGGCTCCGCCTTGATGAGTACTACGAAGGGAGGAAGGTTTTCTCTCTTAAGACCGACAGTCTCAAGGTTGTGGGGAAAAAGACGGGCTTTTTCCGCCTCGGTTTTTGGAACGTGGCCAGATTGGAAAACGTGTGCATCGATTTCTATCAACAGCCTGTTAGCAAGAGTGTGAAGAATGCTCACGAATCGGCAACTAAGGGTGCCGGGTTTCCTGATCTGAAAGACTTGTTTCTAAGACATGATAGGTTAAAACCCATGATGGCAAGAGACGTTAAAGGTGTAGAGATAAGTAATATAGAAATCAACCTATATCGAGAAGACAAGATCACATCAACGCTATGCAGTAATGAAGTAAAACTGAATCCTCGTGGCAATAAGCTGATTTTTGAAGGCAATGTGAGGATGACCTCCGGCATGGACAAGCAGTTAGAATGCAGTAGGATCACCTGGCTGACAGATGACAAGAAGTTCAGAACCGCGGAACGTTACGTTGTAAGAGTAGAAGACCGCATTATTGAAGGAAAGGGCCTGGAAACAGACTACTTGCTTGACAAAGTGGAATTTATGGGGAGGAGAAAATGAGAGTTTTCAAGCAAAGAAAAATGCATTTTTTGGTCGCTGGATTATTGTGTGCATGCCTCATGATAATTGGCGGATTTTTTCTGTACCACGAAAGTTCCCAACACGCCTTTGCACAGTGGCAAAGCCTTGGGGATGTCGAAGAATGTCGAGCTTATCTGCGCGATCATGATCTCGTTAATGCTAACACCTGTTTCAAAGAGGCTGTTTCGGTGGACCCTACTGACCAGGTAGCCAACTTCTTCTATTCCGTAACTCGGATTCTCGTTTTCATAAATGACGATGCGTTTAACGATCTTCTTGACAGGTTTGGTGTGACTTCAGAGGGAAGGGACCTGTATGATTGGAGTGCAGACCTCCAAAGGGATGCTGAAGGTAATGTTGTACTGCCGGATGATGCACCAACCAGTGGTGAGGTACTCGCCTTTTTGAAAGATATCCTGCTCCCCGAAGTGGGTGGAGCCTTGGGTAATCTTGAGATCATTGGTGATACATTCAACCTGCTTCTGGACCCGGCCGAGACACAAGCGGGTGAATATTTGGAGGTAGATTATGGGGATATTGCTCTTTACAGGTCTGCACTCCATGCACTGAAATCGTTAATCTTGATTCTGGATGCCTATGATCTGGACGTGGACATAGATGATATTGTGGCTGAAATCGAAAATGACGACTTTTCTATTAACTTAGATCTACTAGATACTTATACCAACCTCCTTATGCTAAAGCCTTCCCATTTGCTGGCTGAGGCCAAGAGCGCGGTCAGAGATGCCATTGACAGCTACATCGAAGCGTCCGCCTTCATAAGGGCTGAAACTGATGACCAAGAAAATGATCTCATTACCATTGATCCTGAGGACTTGGAGAACGAGGCAAAGTTCAGAAACGCACTTTTGGATATAGAAAACTCATTGGATGGACCTTATCTCATTGGAGATGAAGAATTGGAGGACCCATTCCGACTTGACCTGACACAGTTTTTTGATGACCCTATTCATATCAGGGATTACCTCCCACAATTCACAGATGACAATGAAATTGTCACATGTAGCTTCCCTGACCCGACCTTCAGTGGCATCCTGCCCGACTTCAACCAGGACACCTTAAATAACCTGCTCCATCTCCCAGTCCCCGTGTCAGGGACAATTGACTGTGCCAGTTGGACCTCGGGCAACATCTTTGTTACCGCGTTCGATAGCCCTGGTTTTGCAAATTATGACAGGATTGCCTCTGCATCCTTTTATTCTCCAGGGCCCTACACCTTTAGTCTGAATGCCGGCCAAGAGGTATGGATTCATGCCTATTGGGATAAAGATGGTGATAGCATTCTCAGTCCCGGTGATTATTACGGGTCATATCCCGGAAATCCAGTAGAGATAATCTCTGAGGACTGTTCTGGCCCTGATAATGTGGATCTAGAACTTTCTGATCAGGTAATAGGGATAAAAGGAAGGATAACCTGTGGAGGAGAACCTGTTGTTAATGCTTCGGCCAGCGTGTGGTCGGGAAAATGCTGGCAAGATTGGCTTGGCTGGACCAGTACCGACGAAAATGGTTACTATGTATTCAACTTTCTTTCCGTAACGCCTGTGTACGTTTATGTAAGTGTTTGGCCCTTGAACATCTACGGGTGGTGGGATGGCAGCAGTTTGACGAACGATTGCAACCAGGCGCTTGCAGTTGACCCAACTGCTGGCGAGACCATAATCAACATTGAAGTATGTCCTGATCTCTGCGAATGCGACCTGAACCATGACGGCAGGTGCGACATGCAGGATTGGCTGCTCTTTGGTGAAAACTGGGGCAGGACCGATTGCGGCACGCCACCAGGTAGTGGCAATCCGCCGAATGATTGCGAATGCGACCTGACCAATGACGGCCGTTGCGACATGCAGGATTGGCTGCTGTTTGGCGAGGACTGGGGAAGGACGGATTGTCCGATACCTCAGTAGAGTCAGGGAAGTATGCCAGGTGGGTGACACGAAATATGCAACTCCTTGAAGCGCCTGGCTGCCTTCGATAATGCGTGGGTTTTTCAAGTTTTAGGATTTTGGAATCAGTCAACTTTAGGGAGGTAGGATCATGAAGACAAAGGCAAGCATTATTCGGTTATTATTATCAGTAACTATCATTTCTCTTTTCACTTTCTTGATCTTCCTGTCGAGCGCCTCGGCCGTTGATTATCCCTTCAGTGACGATATGGAAGGGGTGGAAAACTGGACAGGAGATGCTCCGTGGGCACTTACCATGGAAGATGCCCACAGTCCTACTCACTCGTGGACAGACAGCCCTGGAGACTATTATGACAACAACATAAATCTCTCACTTACTCTGAGCTCATCCATCAGTCTCTCCGGGGCCGAAAATCCCCAGTTGAAATTCTGGCATAAATACCAGATAGAGCCTGATTATGATTTCGGCTATGTGGAGATATCTACCGATGGGGGTAGCAACTGGACTACGCTGGCCAGCTATTCCGGGTTTTGTGAAGAGTGGATCTGGGATCAGATTGACCTGACTGACTATCAAGGTGAGACCGATGTGCTCATCCGATTTCGGTTTGAAACGGACAAGACCATAGTTACGGACGGGTGGCACCTTGATGATGTGAGTATATCGGATTTGCCACATCCTGTGACCCTGTTTGAACCCACCAATCCTGGCTGCACCAGTCTGGACTTAAGCTGGACCCAGAATCTGGATCCTCATTTTGTGAGCTATGAGATCTATCGGAGCACCAGCCCAGGCGTCGACTTGCAGGACGAACTCGTCACCACCATAACCGATCAAGCCACTACCGCATATACAGACAGCGGTTTGAGACCCGGAACCACCTATTTCTACAAGGTATATGTAGTAGATGATTATGACGTTTATGCCGGAAGCAAAGAAGAAAACGGCACCACCCTCCCCTGTGGGTTTCCATTCTTCTATGATTTTGAGTCCGGCATTGGTGACTGGGTCTTGGATCCTCCCTGGGCAATAACCGATGAAGATGCCTATAGCGGAACCTACTGTCTAACAGACAGCCCAGGTGAGGATTATGCTAATAGTATCGATAAATCTGCAAGGATAACCATCAACCTCGGCGGCTCAGCCAGGCCCCTGCTCACCTTCTGGCACAGATACAGCTTTGAGACCTATGGTGATTTTGGCTATGTGGAGGTATCAGAAGATGCCGGTGCCACCTGGAAGAAGCTCTTCTTTGTAACCGGATCATCAGGTGCGGATTGGGTAGAAGAAAGAATTGATCTCTCCGAGTATGCAGGTGCGGAGATCGATTTAAGATTCCATATTGTTACCAATGGCTCGGTTACCTCTGATGGCTGGCATATAGATGATGTGGCAGTAACTGAGAATACCGCAACCCTTACCTATCCATTCTTTGATAATATGGAGGCGCCGGAGAGCGAGAACAACTGGATTAAATCCACCTGGAGGAGAAATACGATTGATAGCTACAGTGGAAGCTACTCCATTAGCGACAGTCCTGATGGAGGCCATGTTGATTTTGTTTACACTGGTTTGACATTAGCTGGCACCATAGATCTTACCCCCTCTTTAAATCCGCAGCTTACCTTTTATCACCGCTATAGCCTTGGTCGCTATGCCTTTGCCAGGGTATATGTCTCTACAAATGGTGGGCGTGACTGGACAAAGATATGGGAGGCAGGAGGATATTACGGTGCTACTCAGGATGAATGGACCAGGCTTCAGCTTGATCTCTCTCCATATATGGGATCATCTGAGGCAGTAATCCGCTTCCAGATAGAGGATGCTTCCGGTGGCTCTAATGGGTATGGCTGGTTTATTGATGATGTGGCTCTACATGATGCGCCAGTCAATGTAGTTCTTAGTCCTCCCACCAACATCACCGAGCACAGCATGGATCTCTCCTGGTCACAAAATACCGATCCTGATTTTATCCAGTATGAGCTCTACAGAAGCACGAGCCCTGGAGTTAGCCGCTCAAGCACACTTGTTGCCACCATTACTGAGCAAACGCAGACTTCTTATACCGACAGTGATATTCCGCTGGCAGGCACTAGCTATTACTACAAGGTCTTTGTCCTCGACAGCGAAGGTATGTACAACCAGGGGAGCAATGAGAAAAGCGGAACTACCTTAACCGGAATAGTGCCTGGTGTCTTCCCATTCTCAGATGATATGGAGAATGGAGATAAATGGGGTAATGACCTTCTCTGGGCGCTTACCGATGAAGATGCCCATAGTGGCATCTATTGCTGGGCAGACAGCCCCGGAGGGAATTATGAAAATAATGAGGATAAATCACTCAGGACTATTATCGACCTCGGAGGTTCAGCCAGGCCCCTGCTCACCTTCTGGCACAGATACAGCTTTGAGACCTATGGTGATTTTGGCTATGTGGAGGTATCGGTAGATGCCGGTGCCACCTGGAAGAAGCTCTTCTTTGTAACCGGATCATCAGGTGCGGATTGGGTAGAAGAAAGAATTGATCTCTCCGAGTATGCAGGTGCGGAGATCGATTTAAGATTCCATATTGTTACCAATGGCTCGGTTACCTCTGATGGCTGGCATATAGATGATGTGGCAGTAACTGAGAATACCGCAACCCTTACCTATCCATTCTTTGATAATATGGAGGCGCCGGAGAGCGAGAACAACTGGATTAAATCCACCTGGAGGAGAAATACGATTGATAGCTACAGTGGAAGCTACTCCATTAGCGACAGTCCTGATGGAGGCCATGTTGATTTTGTTTACACTGGTTTGACATTAGCTGGCACCATAGATCTTACCCCCTCTTTAAATCCGCAGCTTACCTTTTATCACCGCTATAGCCTTGGTCGCTATGCCTTTGCCAGGGTATATGTCTCTACAAATGGTGGGCGTGACTGGACAAAGATATGGGAGGCAGGAGGATATTACGGTGCTACTCAGGATGAATGGACCAGGCTTCAGCTTGATCTCTCTCCATATATGGGATCATCTGAGGCAGTAATCCGCTTCCAGATAGAGGATGCTTCCGGTGGCTCTAATGGGTATGGCTGGTTTATTGATGATGTCTCTATAGATGAAGAAGGTGCCTGCCCATATGAAATTACCGTAAAACCTGATACGGCCAGCCTGCTTCCTGGAGAATCTCAGGATTTCAATGGTTATGATGAGTTGGATGATGAGATAACAGAAGGGCTGACCTGGTCGGTAAGAGGGCCTATCGGCACCATAGATGAAAATGGGCTGTTTACTGCCACTGTGACAGGTGTAGGCTCTGTAAACGCCTCTGTGTGCCTGGGTGAAGTAAGGGATGTAACCGGGATCATTGAGGTAGTGGGCCCAGCAGGAGGCACTCCCCAGATTGAAAATGGCAACCTGTACAACTCAGACAGCGGAATCCCGGGCGATGATTGTATCTACTTCAATGCCTATATTACCGCCCGACCAGATGAGATCCTAACGCAGTTCTCACCTGGATGCGGCTATGGAACTGGTGTATGGCAGGTAAATGTAGGCAACTTCCCAACCGGCTGGAGTCCTGGTGATACATTGCACATCGACTTCATCGATAAGTGCAAAGGTGAGGAAGGCTCACTTGATATTGTCTTAACTACGAGTGGCCAGCACACCGATCTCACCCTTTCACCTATGAGCTTTGACCTGATAACTACCCTCACTACCAATGTCAATGTAGTTACCTTGCTCAAGGATTCTGGCATCACCAATGCCGAGGAGCTTGCTCAGGCCATTCCCAATGCCATCGAGATTGCCTACTGGAGCGCTCAGCATCAGGCATACATAGGCCACACCAAAGGGTCGCCCCTGATCAACTTTGATGTATGCCCAGGGTATCCCTACTTTGTCACGGTAACCGCAGGTGGCACCTGGACACCTACGGGCACGGTACCCGACCCATGGCCCACGTTTGATCTCATCACTACAGGGATGACCAACGTAAATATGATTGGGATGCCCCTTGACATGTTAAGGATCACCAAGGCTGAGGAACTTGGGCGCATGATACTTGATGCCACAGAGATTGGCAGGTGGGATACAGTGAACCAGGCTTATGAATTCCACACCTATGGGGCGCCTCTGTTCAACTTTGATGTCAAACCAGCCTGTCCATACTTTGTCACCGTTACGGGTGAAAGTGAATGGATAGCTGAAGCTGGCGCTGCATCTGCGGCAATGGCAGGAGTTCCTCAAAATGAAGGAGGTAATGTATATAACTCTGATAGCTCCGTCCCTGAAGATGGAGACATCACATTTGAGGCCCATATCGTTGGCCGCGAGGATGAAGTACTTACTCAAGATTCACCTGGATGCGGATACGGAAGCGGTTGGTGGCAGGTAATGGTCGGCAACTTCCCCACCACTTGGGATGCAGGAGATGTTCTGCACGTCGATCTCCATAATGTCGCCAATGACGAAGTAGGTTCTCTGGGTATTACTCTGGAATACGGTGGCCAGTTGACAGATATCACTCTATCACCGCCTCCTTGCGAGTGCGACCTGAACCACGACGGCACATGCGACATGCTGGATTGGCTCCTCTTCGGTCAGGATTGGGGCCGCACGGATTGCGGCACACCGCCAGGTAGTGGCAATCCGCCGAATGATTGTGAGTGTGACCTCAATAGTGATGGCCGATGTGACATGCAGGATTGGCTGCTCTTTGGTGAGGATTGGGGAAGGACCGATTGCCCTCATTAGCTCCCCAGTTAAATATGATGAGGCATTTAACGGGGCAGGCATAGCTAGTAGTTAGTAGCTCATTGCTGGCTGCAAGTTGAAGGTTATGGGTTTTTCAAATCGTTAATTCGTTGAATGTTCAAATTTAAAAAAGGGGGAGTTTGAAAAGTCCTCCTTTTCTAAATGGGGATTTAGGGACGCCGGCAAGAAATCAGTAATGCTCCCAATCGCGGAGCGAAGCTGAGCTAAGTTCCAATGGGTTGTAGGAATTCCGAAGCGCTTAAAGAGGTAGGATAATGAGACAAAAGGGACAGATTCTTGTTATGGGCCTTTTACTTCTTCTGATCGCTTTCCCAAGCTGGGCGGGGCTCTATAGGATAACCGACCTGGGTACGCTGCCTGGTGGAACATACAGCTACCCCGACAGCATCAATGACAATGGCCAGGTCGTGGGAAGTGCAGACACGGACTCAGGGGATTTACACGCCTTTCTCTGGACAGACTCTGGTGGGATGGAGGATCTGGGTACTCTGGGCGGTGATTGGAGCCAAGCTTGGGGCATCAATAATAATTGTGAGGTGGCGGGGTTTTCAGAGACATGGCCGGGTGAGTTTACAATTCATGCCTTTCTCTGGACAGACTCTGGTGGGATGGAGGATCTGGGTACTCTGGACGGTGATACAAGCCTTGCCTTTGATATTAACGACAAGACCCAAGTGGTCGGCATTTCAGATCACGAGTCAGGACAGCCGCATGCCTTTCTGTGGAAAGAGCTCGGCGGGATGCAGGATTTGGGTACCCTGGGGGGTGACGGAAGCTGGGCCTGGGGTATCAATGACAAAGGTCACGTGGTTGGGGAAGCGGATGTAGACCCCTGGCCATCTCATGCCTTTCTGTGGACAGAGTCGGGTGGGATCGAGGATCTGGGTACTCTGGGCGGTGATTGGAGCAAAGCCAGTTGTATTAATGGCACCGGCGATGTCGTAGGAGATGCAGACACGGCCTCAGGGGAATACCACGCCTTTCTGTGGACAGCGGCCGGCGGCATGCAGGACTTGGGTACGCTGGGCGGCGATGATAGTGTAGCGCATGGCATTAATGATCACGGGGTGGTGGTGGGAGCTTCAGAGACGGACTCAGGAGAATACCATGCCTTTGTCTGGACACAAGATGAGGGCATGGTCGATCTGAACAACCTGCCTCTTACCGACTCAAGATGGAAATTGAAAGGAGCCATGGCGATTAACGATAAAGGGCAGATTGTGGGTTACGGTATCAATCCGTATGGATATAACCACGCTTATCTTTTAACGCCTGTTCCCGAGGAATGTTACAGCGACACCAAAACGTTCGATCCTACCTACGGGATTTCATGGAATTACCCTTGGACTCATAGCATGTCGGACATGCCGTCAGGGTTTGTAGGCGATTTAGCCGAAATCGAGATAAGGGCCAAAGTTTGGGGCTGGGGTTTTTGGCCAAACCCTGCACGCTTGGACGTTCTCTGCAGTGACACAAACGTCTTTTATGCTAGTGACCCTGACTATTTTGTGTGTAGCTTGACTCCAAGCACTCATCCAAATCCCAATAACTTCTATACCATTTCTTGCACCTTAAAGCAGAACCAGATCGAGTGGTTGACTAACGATGGTAGCTTGAACTTTATCATCGTGTCAAATGGGGGTATTTACTATTTGGATTACTCTACTGTGGAGGCGTGCGGTTTTGTTGGTGTTTGCGAATGCGATCTGAACAGTGACGGCAGCTGCGATATGCAGGATTGGCTATTGTTTGGGGAGGAATGGGGTCATACCGATTGCTGCGAGCCGGGTATGGAGTGCGAATGCGACCTGAACAATGATTGTCGATGCGACATGCAGGACTGGCTGCTGTTTGGCGAGGACTGGGGGAGGACGGATTGTCCGTAGTAAAAGGGCACAAGGCGTGAGGCACAAGGCAAGCGGAATACGGCACATGGAGCATGGAGCAGAAGAGTTGATGGATGAATAGGGGTGTAAGCGTTCACGGGTTCGGAGTTCAGAGTCTCAGAGTTCACTGAAAATCTGGGCTGTCCCGCCTGCTTGTCCGGCAGGCAAGCCTGCCTTGCAAGCTTGTCGAGCGGGGAGGTGATTCGTGAGTTCTGAATGGATAAGGCATGAGAACAGAATGATTTACGGTGCCGCACCGAGCTCCAGAGCCCACCCGATTCTAGAAAGGCTCAAGGCAAGGCAATAGCTGATTGATGAATTCACAAGAAAAGGGGGTGAAATGTCCTACCAGTCCGAATGAGGGGGCCGTGAATTTGTAAGTGGTTCCCTCTATTTTGTTCTTCACGAGGGAAAGGCAGTCAACGAGAAAGGAAAAAAAGAAATTCAACTTAGGCAACAACGCTACAGTGTTTTGAGTTGCGCGTTGGGAGGACCAGTATGTTGGTCTTGAAATCCGCAACCTGTGACTCGCAACTTGTAGTATATCACTGACAAAATAAAGGAGGTAGGAAAAGATGAGGAAACAGCAAAAATCAATGTTGGTATTGGCGATTATCACGGCTTTTATGGCAGGGGCTCTGTTTTTGCCGGGCCTGATTCGTGCGGGTGATTTGGAACCCACTGACCCTCCGGCTCCAACAATGCACACGCTGGATGAGATTTATGAAGTCGTGCTGGACACCAACAGCAAGGTAAACGGCGGACCATGTGAAGGCGCCCCGGTTGAAAACACCGGCCAAACAGCATCCTATGCAACAGGAGACGACGGGGACCTGGAAAAGGGTGTGGCCTGGCCCAGCCCGAGGTTTACGGACAACGCAGATGGGACAGTAACCGACAACCTGACAGGGTTGATCTGGCTGAAGAACGCCAATTGTTTTGGCACAAGAGCGTGGAGCCAGGCATTGACTGACTGCAACAATTTGGCAGATGGGAGCTGTGGACTTACCGACGGTTCGGTTGCAGGCGACTGGCGTCTTCCCAATGTAAAGGAGCTGCAAAGCCTGATACATTATGGTGTGTATGGCCCTGCCTTGCCCGATACTGCCGGCACGGGAAAGTGGACAGAGGGCGACCTCTTCTCCGGCGTGCAGTCGAGCCGCTATTGGTCGGCTACTACGTACGCGAGCCATACGGACCACGCGTGGACCGTGGACCTCACCCGCGGCCACGTGAGCAACGGCCATAAGGTCAGCAGCTACTATGTGTGGCCGGTTCGAGGTGGACAATAGAAGATTCGACGCTTTGATTCTTTGGGCGCTTTGACGGGGGGTGCAGGGGGGTGTCCCCCCTGCTCGACGCGGAGCGTTATTTTTGATCGGGGAGGGCAGAGTGTTTTCCCAAAAACTGGTGCACCGCTATCGTGAACTGAAAAAGGAGGCCGCAGATTGCGTGCTGCTTATGCAGGTGGGTGCGTTTATGCAGGTCTTGGACGAGGACGCTCGATCCGTCTCACAGGTTACAGGCTTAAAGCTGCAAATGGCCGGGGATGTTGATGATCCCATTGTGCGGGGCGGTTTCCCCAAGTCTGGCCTGGACGGATATGTAGGCAGGTTGGTACGGGCGGGCCACTCGGTAGCCATTGCATTGCAGGACTCCGATAAGCAAAGACGGCTTTCGGAGCTAATACGGGTACATTGTGAAGTGATACGGGAAAACGGCACGGGGCATGAGGCGTGAATCATGGCACGTTATGAGCATCTGCCCATCTACAAGGCTGCTTTTGATCTGGCCGGGCACGTGGAAAAGATCGTGCGCAATTTCAGCCGTTATCACAAGTACACGCTGGGCACAGATTTACGCAACTGGAGTCGCACAATCTTAAGACGGATCATCGAGGCTAACAGCACCAGTGCCCGCAGGCCCGTGCTGTTACAATTGCGGCAGGATCTGGAATGGTTCAAGGTGCTGGCCCGGCTTTGCCACGAGGCCGGAGGATTTGCGAGTACCAGGGCGTATCTTTATGTTAGCGAACAGGCAGTGGGGATTGCCAAACAGAACGAAGGCTGGTTGCGACAAACGGGTAAGAGCCGTGAAGGCCGCAGCAGTCGAAACCGACCAGGGGAGGCGGGGCATGGCCAGAACCGGGAGGGTTGAAAGAACCTTTCGGGCGAGCCTGTTTCATCATTGTGCGTCCGTTCCGCCCGCACAACAAGCGGGCATGATAATACAGGCCTTCGTACCCCGGTTGCGGGGATCGGCGGCCGGTGGTCCTGGCAGCCTTATTGAGAGGGAGCGCCGGGAAAAGAGGACGGACTTTGCGCGCATCTCCGGCGTGCAGTCGAACAACTATTGGTCGGCTACTACGAACGCGAACAATACGGACAACGCGTGGAACGTGAACCTCAACAACGGCAACGTGAACAACGACAATAAGACCAACAACAACTATGTGTGGCCGGTTCGAGGTGGAAAATGATGGCCTCGCCAACCCTGACCCATAATCCGACCAATTGCGGTGTGTGGAGTGGCCATCGGTTGTTTTCTCTGGAGAATATCTACCGGGCCTACCGCAAGTGCAGGCGACGGAAGCGCACCACCTGCAATGCTCTTTCATTCGAGCAGAACCTGGAAGAGAACCTGCTTGCCTTGCACGAGGACTTGAACAGCGGCACCTATGCTCCCGGACGATCCCTGGCTTTTCTGGTGAAAAAGCCAAAACGTCGGGAGATATTTGCCGCGGATTTTCGTGATCGCGTGGCGCACCACATACTGGTGGGCCGCCTGGAACGAACCTGGGAACCCATGTTTATCCACGACTCTTACGCCTGCCGCAATGGCAAGGGGACCCACAAGGGTGTGGAGCGGTTGCAGGCATTCACCCGGAAGGTCACGGCTAACGCCACTCGCCAGGCTTGGTATCTGCAACTCGATATCCGGGGCTATTTTGTGACACTGGATCGCAACATACTTTATAAGCGCCTGGCAACGCACGAATTCGACCCTGCTGTGCTCTGGCTGATCCGGATGATTCTGTTCAACGAGGCTACCATGAATTGCCGGTTCCGCAAGGTCCGTCGCGCCGACTTCGACCCTCTGCCGCCGCACAAGACGCTCTTCAAAGCACGGCCCGCATGTGGTTTGCCTATCGGCAATCTCACCAGTCAGTTCTTTGCAAATGTCTATCTTGATATATTGGACCAGTTCGTCAAGCACCGGCTCAAGGCACGCTATTACCTGCGGTACTGCGATGACATGGTGCTGTTGTCCACGGACAAGGGGGAGCTGGAAGAATGGGGGCAGCAGATAGAAGGGTTCGTGAAAACGCGGCTTCGGTTGCATCTGAATGAGCGACGCAGGCTGCGCCCGGTCTCAGACGGCATCGACTTTCTGGGATATATCGTGCGGCCCGATTATTTGTTGGTGCGTCGTCGGGTAGTTGGAGCTTTGCGCGAACGGCTGGAACAGGCAGAGCACGCCCTCTGTGGCCTGGGAATGGCAGAGCATGACAATGGGCGGGTGGCATTTCCCTGGGCTTGGGGATTGCTTGGAAAGATTTGTCAATGGCTGAACTCCTACCTGGGCCACTTCGGAAAGGCATCAAGTTACCGATTGATTCGGCGACTGAGGGGCCGATTCGTTTGGTTGGATGAATATTTTAGATGGCAGGAAGGCAAGGTGATTTTTCGGTGCCCGGTTCCTCGTCATGCCCTGCGGCTTTCACAGCAGAAAATGTGGTTTGTGAATCGTTTGCCCGGGCATATCATTATGCTTCAACTGGGCCGATTCTGGGAAATGATTCGTGAACCGTCAGGGGGCTGCGGAAAAAACAATCCGGACGGCCTGGCAACTGTCACTGCCTTGCCTTGCCATTTTCCGAATCGCCGCTTGAGTTATGTCAAATCGATCTTGTGGAAGAGCAAACACCATGTGGCGTGGATCGGAGAGACCGGCAGACGACTGACCAACATTGCTGAACGAGCGCTGATGTGGCGCTGGGGTTTCAGCACCGACATCGGGATCAACGTCCCGGTATTGACAGAAAATGAGGTGAAGAGATGAAATGGAGAATGCTTTTTTTGACAGCAGTAGTTTCAATAGTAACTCTCATGGTGTTCCTGGGAAGTCAGGTCGGTTTTGCAGAAAACATTGACCCGAACAATGATGACTCCCAGTATGCCTACGGGGAGAACGTAGGATGGCTCAATGCTGAACCTCTGGGCGACGGTGGGCCCGGAGTGGAGGTGGAGCACTTCAAGCTCACAGGCTACATCTGGGCAGAAAATATCGGCTGGGTGAGCCTGTCTTGCGAAAACACCTCCAGTTGTGGGACGGTGAACTACGGTGTGACCAACGACGGCAACGGTATTCTCTCGGGGTATGCATGGGGTGAAAATGTAGGCTGGATCAGTTTCTCCTGTGAGAATACCGGCACCTGCGGCACAGTGGACTACGGCGTCACCATCGACCCGGTCACTGGCGAGTTCAGTGGTTACGCGTGGGGAGAGAATATTGGCTGGATCACGTTTCGTTCAACGGGTCCGGTACCCTTTGGGATCACGACTTCGTGGGTGTCTTCTGTGGATATCTGCGAGTGCGATTTGACTAATGACGGCCGATGCGACATGCAGGATTGGCTGCTTTTTGGTCAGGACTGGGGGCGCACGAATTGCGGCACGCCACCTGGTAGCGGGAATCCGCCGAACGATTGCGAATGTGACCTCAATGCAGATGGCAGATGCGACATGCAGGATTGGCTGCTGTTTGGCGAGGACTGGGGGCGGACCGATTGCCCCGTTCTGTAATAGTGCCGAAAAAACAGGTCAGGAAGGACAGACTGCAACGAGCCGGGTGCGAACCCGTGCGAGTGCGATGGACCACAACGGCACGTGCAACATGTTTGATTGGATCATCTTTGCCCCTGATTGGGGCAGGACCGATTGTCCTGTCCTTGAACAGTGAAAGCTGGTGGGGCGTAGGGGACGGTGTCTGTGCTGTTGCGAAGGCAATGGTCTCAACAACACGAGCTTCCTGAAAAGGAGCGAACGCCATGAAGATAAATGAAACGTGTCTCAAACAGCTTTCAGATTGAAGCTTGGAGCTGTTACAACAAACAAGTCAAGGCAGGAAAGAACGTCCCAAAAATGACAAAAGATGACAAAAATGCTAACGGTGGGCACAGCCCACCTTACAGAACTATTATGTTGCATTACCCTTATGGGAGGTAGAATATGGAAACGCAGAAGAAATTGATTGTGTCAGATCCTGCCGTGATGATGGGCAAACCTGTCATAGCAGGCACACGCATCACCGTGGAGCTTATCCTGGAGAAACTGTCTGCCGGTGAAACGATCGACCAGATCCTTGACGCTCATCCTCGATTGACCAGGGAGGCGATTCAGGATGCACTCGCATTTGCAGCGGAAGCATTGCGGGCTGATGTGATTTACCCTGTTGCTCAGGTAGGCGCATGAATTTTGTGGCCGACGAGAACATGGATCGTCAAATTGTTGACCGTCTTCGACAGAACGGTCATCAGGTGCTGTACGTCGCCGAAATGGATCCGTCGATTCCCGATGACGAAGTGATCGTTACTGCAAACCAGGACGCAGCTCTGTTGCTGACGTCTGACAAAGACTTTGGGGAACTGGTTTTTCGTCAGGGTCGTATTACGCACGGCGTTGTGCTCATCCGCCTTGCTGGGCTTTCGCCAATACTCAAAGCTGAAATCGTTTCCAATGCCATTGGTCAGCACGTGGCAGAATTACCGAATGCATTTGCGGTAATTACGCCAGGGGTCATTCGTATCCGTAAGCCCGGTGAGTCGGTAACCTCAAGAAAACTATGAGCCGTGGTGCTGGAGGCGCACTCATTGTTTGGCAGGATCAAAGATCAGCCGTGGCGCATGGGAAAGCTTATGCTCAACATATTGACACAGATGGATTTGTTCAATGGACGGCAGACGGGATAGTGCTGAGTCAACGTGCGGGTGAAGCTCCGCAAATAATGAAAAGCAGTGACGGGAATTATATCGTGGTCTGGGCCGACTATGATCATAACGGTGGAACCCCCGATTACATAAGGGCCCAGAAAATAACCCCCGGCGGTCTGCCGTTATGGACGCCTGGGGAAACGGTTGTCACTGGAATGGCTGCTCCCAGTGCTTTCCAGATTGCATCTGACGACGATGGTTGTGTATGGTTGTCTGGGCCTGGGTGATATTTACGTGCAGAGAGTACTCTCCGATGGAAGTCTCCCCCTTTACGAGTGCGGCCTGAACGATGACGGCAGATGCGACATGTCTGATTGGCTGCTCTTTGGTGAAGACTGGGGCAGGACGGATTGCGGCACACCGCCAGGCAGTGGCGATCCGCCGAATGATTGTGAGTGTGACCTCAACGATGATGGCAGATGTGACATGCAGGATTGGCTGCTGTTTGGCGAGGACTGGGGTCGGACCGATTGTCCGATACCGTAGAAGTGGCGAAAAAACAGGTCAGGCTGGACTCAGGAGAATATGTTGTATGGAGACCAATCAATGCCGGCAGATAAGCCCGCGTCCGTGCTCATTTCCTGCCATGCCATACAACCTCCCAAACGGAGTGTCCTGGATTGCCAGGAGCCTGTTTCGGGCAAATTAAGAGTATTAGGAGCTAACTCGCTGAACATATGAAGTAATCACTGGTTTTCCCTTGACTTTGGATGATTTTTGTGGTTAATAGAAAAATCCGCCACTAAAAACCTTTTGAGTACCCTACGGGGTAAGGAGAAAAAAATGAAACGATTGATCAATTGTTTTGGCAAGCGGGGGTTTGTGCTTGGTGCAGCTGCCCTGTCCCTATTGACTTTACTATGGTGCAGTGCCAGTCCATCACAGGCCCAGGTCACCATACCGGTGCTAGTCGATTATTTCGACACCGGAGGCATTGGCTCAAATTCCCCTGATGGGATTACCCACATTTCCACAGGCAGTTATGCATGCAACTACGCCATCGTGGATGATGGTGCTGATAAGGTGCTCATCGTGGATACCTCCGGGATTCTCCAGGGGGAATTTGACATTAGTGCGTATTCCAATTACGCAAGTGGGATCACGTATAATTCCACCACAGGGAATTTTGCCATTACCGACGACAGTGCCGATGAGGTCTTTATTGTCAACTTCTCGGGCGTCTTGCAGGGTCAATTTGACACTGTTGTCTTTGGTTGCAACAATCCACAGGGAATCACCTACATCCCCACCACAGACGACTACGCCATTGTCGACCCGACCGACGACCTGGTCTATATTGTTAACTCCTCAGGCGTGTTGCAATATGCAATCGTCACTACTGTGTTTGGTTGCAACAATCCACAGGGAATCACCTACGTCCCCACCACAGGCAACTTTGCCATTCTCGACTACACTGCCGGTGAGGTCTTTGTTGTCGATTCCTCAGGGACCTTGCAGGATCAGTTTGATACTTACTTTGTTGCTTTGCACGCTTATGGGATTACATTTGATTCCTGCACTGGCAACTTTGCCGTTCTCGACGACTATGAGGATGAGGTTTTCATCCTTAATGCTGATGGGGAGCTGGTTGCTCAGTGGGGTACGGTGATCTTTGGATCTGATTCTCCCACGGGAATCACCTACATCCCGACGGGCAATTATGCGGGCAATTATGCCATTGTCGACGACGTCGATGATGAAGTTTATATTGTCGATTCCTCAGGAACAAAACTATCGCAATGCGACATATCAGGTTTTTCAGCATATCCTAAAAGCATCACCTATATTCCCGCAACAGGCAATTTTGCCATTGTAGACGACCAAAAAGATGAGGTCTTTATCATTGACGAGAACTGCAATTTGCTCGACCAGTTTGATATTTGGACTTTTGGTATCAGATCCAACAATGCCACTGGGATCGCTTATATACCAGCCACGGGCAACTTTGCAATTACGGATTCCGGCAGTGATGCACTGCTCATTGTCGATCCTTTGCGCCCAGGGAGGCTGACAGGTCAATTTAGCACATCTGCCTTGACCTCCACGGCCCCGCAGGGAATTTGCTTGATATCAGGTATGGACTATTTCGCCATTGTAGACAACAGTGCGGATGAGGTCTTTGTTGGTAACTTTAGGGGAGCCCTTTATGCTAGATTCGATACTGCATCATTTTCCACGAATCCTCAAGATATCGCTTTCGATCTTGATAATGGGGTGCTTGCCATCGTGGATAGTGGAAGTGATATGGTGAGCCTCCTTAATCTTCCCAGCCTGGTCTCGCTACCTTCTGTCTGCGAGTGCGACTTAAACAATGACGGCAGGTGCGATATGCAGGATTGGCTGCTCTTTGGCGAGGATTGGGGAAGGACGGATTGTCCGTTATAAAGCGAAGAACGGTGTCAAAACGCCAAGTTTTAACATTCGAGACATGGACATGCTTGTGTCAAATGTTGACAGGCTGTTGCAAGGGCAACGTCAAAGTAGACTCTAAGTTGTCAGATTAGAAGGATTTCCCAGACGCTTGAAGCCGAAATCCGAATCGAGGGGCCAGAACGTCGTGGCTGCTGAGTGCTTCTTCGACACGGACCCAGGGGCTGGTCAAGGTTTTCCCTGCCAGTGTGCCGACGGTGCTTGTGACGAACCTGAAGAGGAAATAGAGTGCGGCGGCATAGATGTCTCTGGTCTATCAGAAGGAATGCATCGCTTGTATTTTCGAATGAAAGACTCAGAGGGCTTCTGGGGCGTGACCAGAAGTTACGTTGTTCGAACGTATGAGGCTCCTTACTTGGTCGCAGCCGAATACTTCGTAGATGACGACCCTGGCATGGGCAATGGAATCCCGATTCTGTTTCCAAAAGATTGGTTCTGGGATGAACCTGAGGAGCAAATCGAAGAAACCATTGATGTTTCAGCCTATGCATCTGGAAATCATTTAATGTTTGTGAGAATGAAAGACAACCATGATAGGTGGGGGCTTGCCGACTGCGAGCCATTTGGGGAAGACCCGTGTGAATGTGACCTCAACAATGACGGCCGCTGCGACATGCAAGACTGGTTGCTTTTTGGTGAAGACTGGGGCCGGACTGACTGTGACGATTCGGGGGTGAAGTGCGAATGCGACCTGAACGGTGACGGCCGCTGTGACATGCAGGATTGGCTCGTATTCGGCCACGATTGGGGTGAGACTGGTTGCCCAACTTGTCCATAAGATTGGTGGGCTCCGACGGCTAGGAGTAAGAGACAACAACAGGTGATCAACGCTGGTACTGAACAGACGGGGCAGGGTCAGAGGCGGGCAAGCTCTGAGGTGTGATCTGTTCAGTTCAGAAGCAAAGGGAGGAAAAAGGAGATGAAAGCACAACTTCGATGGGTAACAGGGTTTTTCGTGATCTTGGCACCTATCCTGATTCAACTTGGAGCGCAGCCGGCTCAAGCCGCCACCCCTATAGAGTCGGGCGAGACCCGCTCCGGTCATATCAGTAAGTCGGGGCAGAGGGACATGTGGACGTTTGAGGGCACGGCGGGTGATCGGGTTCGGATTGATATTGATAGGACCGGAGGTGACTACTACTTTGATACAGAGATGCTGTTGATCGATCCTGACTATCTCGATGAGGTGGACACCAAGCCGGGCGGAGACCTTCTGGACCATGTGCTCCAGAAGACAGGCACCTATACAATCATAGTGCAGGATGTCGGGCTCGACCACACAGGGTATTACAACATCACGCTATTGAATTTAACCGCGGGTCCCCTGACCTCTCAGGATGATCCTGATGGCGGCCCTATCGCCTCGGGCGAGACCCTGAGTGGAACCATAAGCGTTTCGGACATGGACGCGTTTCAGTTCTACGGAGAAGCAGGCGACCG